>ERZ779866.4649-NODE-4649-length-9999-cov-11.574115_pt1 | contig 9999 bp, 10 predicted proteins | sample MGYA00511248_ERZ779866 | MGnify/ENA primary metagenome ERZ779866 (study PRJEB29588, sample SAMEA2155758) | human gut metagenome | biome: human gut; feature: human-associated habitat; material: faeces | place: Denmark | collected 2008/2010 ... | reverse complement strand
AACATTCGACAAATTCCGCTCGGTTTACACACACGACGAACTGATGGAGCGGCTGCGCGGCATCAGACACGTGGCGCTCGACATGGACGGCACGATCTACATGGGCATGTCGCTCTTCCCCTACACCAAACCCTTCCTCGAAGGGCTGAAAGAGCTGGGAATCGGCTATTCGTTCCTGACCAACAACCCCTCCAAATCCATCGCCGACTACCTGCACAAACTCGAAACGCTGGGCATCCGCGCCACACGCGAGGAGATGTATACGACGGCGCTGGCGACCATCGACTACATCAAGGAGCACTACCCCGCGGCCAAACGGCTCTTCCTGCTCGGCACGCCGAGCATGATCTCGGAATTCGAAGCCGCCGGGTTCGAATCGGCGGCGGATTCGGCCGACGACGTGCCCGACGTAATCGTCGCGGCGTTCGACATGACGCTGCAGTACGACCGGCTCTGCCGCGCGGCGTGGTGGGTGTCGCAGGGCGTGCCCTACATCGCCACCAATCCCGACCGCGTATGCCCCACCGACCAGCCGACGGTGCTGGTGGACTGCGGCTCGATCTGCGCCTGCATCGGGCATGCCACGGGACGGCATCCCGACATCACGCTCGGCAAGCCCGATCCCAACATGCTTTCGGGCATTCTTTCGCGCCACGGCCTCAAGCCCGACCAGATCGCCATGGTCGGCGACCGCATCTACACCGACGTGGCGATGGCCCACAACGCCAAAGCGATGGGCGTGCTGGTGCTTTCGGGCGAAACGACGCTCGACGTAGCCGACAAAGCCGATCCGCAGCCGCACATCACCGCAGACAGCATCGAAGTGCTGGGCCGGCTGATCCGCGAGGCGCACGGCAAATAGGCAGGCCCGTCTCCGCACCGGGGGCATATCAGGCAAAACGGAGCGGGAAAGCCATGTTCGGACCAACGGAGCGAAAAAACCCGCCCAGACCAAAGGACGGGAACAGGCGCGCACGAACCAAAGGACGGGAACAACCGCACACGGACCGGCAAGCCGGAACGACCTGCACCGACAAAGGGGCCGGAACAGCCGCGCACGGGCAAACAGACCGGAACAACCGCGCACAAATAAAACAGGCTGCAATTATGCCGGCATCAGAAAAACCGAATCCAAATGGATTCGGTTTTTCCGTCTCTTTCGCCGGAAAAGCACTATATTTGCGAAGTCAACGACAAACCGCATATCAATATGGAGCACAATATCCTCATCCCGCTGCTGCTGACGCTCGGAGCCGGTCTGGCCACCGGCATCGGCAGCGCGATCGCCTTTTTCGCCCGCCGCACCAACAAGCGGCTGCTGTCGTTCTCGCTCGGACTGTCGGGCGGCGTGATGATCTACGTCTCGTTCGTCGAGTTGTTCCAGCAGGCGCAGATAACTCTTTCGGAGGAGTGGGGCGCGCATACGGGGATAATCGTCACCGTGGTCAGCTTCTTCGCGGGCATCCTGCTCATCGGCGTCATCGACCGGCTGGTTCCCTCGTTCGAGAACCCCCACGAGGCCCACATGGTCGAGGAGATGGACAAACAGCCCCGCAACCCCAAACTGATGCGCATGGGCATGATGACGGCGCTGGCCATCGGCATCCACAACTTCCCGGAAGGTATCGCCACCTTCACGTCGGCCGTGGACAACATGGCGCTGGGCGTGGCAATCGCCGTGGCGATCGCCATCCACAACATTCCCGAAGGCATTGCGGTCTCGATTCCGATCTTCTACGCCACGGGCGACCGCAAAAAGGCGTTCAAACTCTCGCTGCTGTCGGGACTCGCCGAGCCGGTCGGCGCACTGCTGGCCTATCTGGTGCTGATGCCCTTCATGTCGCCGACGCTGATGGGCTGCATACTGGCCGGAGTCGCGGGCATCATGGTCTTCATCTCGATCGACGAACTGCTGCCCGCAGCCCGCGAATACGGCGAAGCTCACATTTCGATTTACGGCGTGGTGGCCGGCATGGCGCTCATGGCCGTTAGCCTGATTCTGCTTGCATAGATTATGGACATTCTGCTGCTGATCGTCGGACTGGGACTGATTCTCGCCGGCGCAAATTTCCTGACGGACGGCTCGGCCGCCGTCGCGCAACGCTTCCGGGTTCCGGAATTCATCATCGGCCTGACGATCGTCGCCGTAGGCACCTCGACGCCCGAACTGGTCGTCTCGGTACTCTCGGCCGCGGCGGGCAACAGCGACGTGGCGATCGGAAACGTCGTCGGCTCGAACCTCTTCAACGTCTTTCTGATCCTCGGCGTCTGCGCCCTGATCCGGCCGCTGCCCCTCACCCGGAGCAACATCCGGCGCGACATTCCCTTCGGCATGGCCGCGTCGCTGATCCTGCTGGCCGTCACTTCGGACCGCCTGATATGTGCGGGGGCGGCGGACAGAATCGGCCGCATCGACGGCATCGTCATGGTGGCGCTCTACATTGCGCTGATGTGGTTCACGATCCGCACCACGAAACGGCCCGAAGCGGTGCCCGCCGATGCCGGCGCCAAAAAGCCGGCGGCCCTCTGGCTGGCGGTCGTCATGATCGCCGGAGGACTCGCCGGGCTGATTTTCGGCGGCGACATGTTCCTGAAAAGCGCCACGGAGATCGCCCGCAGGCTGGGCATCAGCGAATCGGTTATCGCCATTACGCTCGTCGCGGGCGGCACATCGCTGCCCGAACTGGCCTCGTCGGTCGTATCGCTGCTCAAAGGCAAGTCAGAAATGGCGCTGGGCAACGTCATCGGGTCCAACATCGCCAACATACTGCTGATCCTCGGCGTGAGCGCGACGATCCGCCCGCTGACGATGGGCGGCATCACGACGACCGACATTCTGATGGTGGTGCTAAGCTCCCTGCTGTTGCTGCTGACGGCGTTCACCTTCCGCAGGAAGCAGATCGACCGCTGGGAGGGCGCGATCTTCCTGATGATATACGTCGCCTATATCTGGTATCTGATACGCTGACGGACAGATACACGGGCAAAACGTGCCGTCTCCCGGCGGCGTTTGCACACAAGACGAATCCCTGCCGCGGCAGGGATTTTTCACGGCTGCCGGTCCAGATAGCGGTCGATCAGCCGCGGCACGGCATAGTCGCCCAGCGTGGCGGTCGGCACGGAGGGGAAATCCACAGGGGAAAAGATCTCGAAGCGGTGGAACACGGCATGCAGCGTCTGGTGCGAGAGCTGGTGTTTCGGCATTGCAACGCTCCGCAGCAGACGCCATTCGACGCCACCCAACACGGTTCGGAACTCTTCCGAATCGGTTAGTTCCGAGAAATCCGCCGCACGGTCCGTCTCGATCATCGGAAACTCGTACAATCCCTGCCAGATGTCGCCTTCCCCGCGCCGCCGCAACAAGGTCCGGTCGCCGCATGTGACGTGCAGGTAGTTGAACCAACGGTCGCGCACCTTGGTTTTCGCCTGCTTGACGGGACGCTCCGCAACCGTTCCTGCGGCCAGAGCCAGACAGCGCGCCGCAAGCGGACAGTCGGCGCATCCGGGCTGCGCCGGAGTGCATTGCAGCGCCCCGAAATCCATGACGGCCTGATTGTAACGCCCCGGACAACGCATATCGAGCTGCGTTTGCGCCAATTCAGCGAACGTGCGCTTTCCGGCCGTGGAGTCGATCGGAAGGTCGATATCGAAAAGCCGCGCCAGCACCCGGAAAACATTGCCGTCGAGCACGGCGCAGGGAGCGTCGTAAGCGGCCGAGCAGACGGCCGCGGCGGTATAGTCGCCGACGCCCCGCAGCGAGCGGACCTCGTCGTAAGACCGGGGAAACACGCCTCCGAACCGCTCCGCGACCTGCCGCGCCGCAGCGTGCAGGTTGCACGCACGGCTGTAATAGCCGAGTCCCTGCCACAACTTGAGCACCTCGTCCTCCGGAGCGGCGGCCAGCGACCCGACGTCGGGAAAGCGCTCCGTGAAGCGCAGGTAATAGTCCATGCCCTGCGCGACGCGGGTCTGCTGGAGGATAACCTCGGAGAGCCATATGCGGTAAGGATCGCGGGTGCGTCTCCAAGGCAGATCGCGGCCGTGCCGGGCGTACCAGTCCAGCAATATGTCGGAAATGTTGTCCATATTCTGTCTGCAAAAGTAGCAATTTTCCCGTTTAGGCTCTATATTTGAAGAAACAAAGCCGACATCTAAAACTCAGGATTATGGAAAAGAAACACGAACTGATCGACAACGCTGCGGAAAAGCGATACGAATTCGACCTCGGCGGGGACCTCGCCATGATCGAATACATCAAGGCGCAGGGATTCATCGTCCTGACGCACACCGAGGTTCCCGAAAAATACGAAGGACAGGGCATCGGCTCGGAGCTGACGCGCGCCGTATTGGAGGATCTCCGCGCCAAAAAACTGCCGATGATCCCCCAGTGCCCCTTTGTGGCACAATACATCTACCGCCATCCCGAATGGGCGGACGTGGTGCTGAAGGAAGTACCCGCCAAATAACGCAGGAACCGGCCGGACAAGCGGTCTCAGACGAATTCACCCCTGCCGCATTTCGCTGCGGCAGAGGTGAATTTCATTTTTCAGAGGCCGGGTCCTGCAATTCCGACGGTCAGCAAACTCAGAAATCGTCCGTACGGAAAGGAACGACCGGCAGTTCGCGGGTATCGGCCAGATTGCCCGGCTGGAAATCGCGGAAACAGTAGCGCACGGCCACGGGTTCCGGCACTTTCTCCGACGAAACGACCAGAGCGAACTGGTTTTCGACGACCGCATCGGCCGGATAAAATATCTTGTCGGCGCCGCAGATCTCGAATCCGCGGATGTCGGCCATCCGGTTGAAACCCTGATCCATATATTTGAACCTGATGCGGGCTTTGCCGTCGCGGATCTCCATCGACTCGTACTGCGGGCTTTGGCAGGCGATCTCCCTCATCCCGTAGGTCTTGTTCAGCGCCATGAAGGCCAGCCGGTACCCCACGTCCCGCTTGTTCTTCGGGTGGACATTGCAAAACTCGTAAGGCTCCACCAGATCGTTGGTGCAAATCATGCCGCTGTTGGGAATCAGCTCCTGCGCCCGACACTGCGCTTCGCGCAGGTAGGGCGACTTCCCGTTGCCGTACTCGAAGGGAGCGATCTCGACGTAATAGAACGGCAGGTCGTCCTGCGCCCACAATCCGCGCCACAGCGATACCATATCGGCCAGCCGCGCGGCGTAATCCATGTAGCGTCCGACGTTCGATTCGCCCTGATACCAGAGGAATCCACGGACGGTATAGCCCGCCACGGGACGGAGCATGGCATTGTACATGACCATCGGACGCAGGTGCTGCGCGACGCGGGAGATTCCCTCTTCGGTCAGGTCGATGTCCGAATAACCGCTCAGCACTTCGCGGCTCATCCAGCTTTCGACGCGGCTTCCGCCCCACGAGCAGTCGATGATGCCGACCGGAACGCTGAGCACGTCGTTGAGCATTTCGGCGAAGAAGTAACCCGCAGCGGTGAATTTCGCCGCAGTAGCGGTCGTGCAGGGGGTCCAGCTTCCGGCCGTCCGGTCCTGCGGCGTATAGGCAGCGGCATGCGGAATCTTCACATAATGGAGTTTCCCGCTTTTGGCGCTCGCGCGGGCGATGATCTCGTTCGCATCCGTAACCGGACACTGCCAGAAACCGCCGAGCGGCATCTCCATATTGCTCTGCCCTCCGGCGAACCACACTTCGCCGATCAGCACGCGGTCGAACGTCACGCGGTCGCCGCTGGCGAAGGTAATCCGCTGCGGCTCGTAACTTCCGGCCGGCGTCCGGACCGATACGGCCCAGCGACCGTCGGCGTCGCTTTTCACGGCGGCTCCGGCGCCCCACGAGGTCTCGACTTTCACCGCGGCATGCGGCTCGGCCCAGCCCCACAACCAGACCTCGGCATTCTGTTGAAGCACCATGTCGTTGCCGATGATTTCGGGCAGCCGGATTTTAGCCGCGGTGCCCCATGCGGCCGCAAGGGAGATAAAAAGCAGGAGGATTCTTTTCATAACGGATCAGTATCGAATTTCCGCAAAAATACGATTTTTCGGCGGATGAAAAACAGTGGGAAGCGGAAAATTTCCCCGCAATTAATATAGGTATCTGTTTTTTTTGAAAAAATCCCGCCGGAAAATTTGGTTTATTATATAAACTACTTTATATTCGCAATATATTTACGACACGACAAAAGAATCTTAAAAACCGAACAGCATGGAACTCACGAACACCTCCCCGGACAAACGCCGCCTCTTCGGCCGCTGGTTCGCCCGCCGCATCACCACCTACCTCGTAGTCTGCGCATTCCTCGCCTTCGTCAACTGGCAGACCTCGCCCCATTACTGGTGGGTGGCATGGGTCGCAGCAGGATGGGGGCTGAATCTGGTGCTGTCGCTGGTCTGGTATCTCACCGACTGCGACGACGAAAACAATTACCGCTAAAACCTCCGCAACCATGAAAGCATGGAAACTCGTCCTGACCGTCGTTTTTGCGCTGGCATCCGTTGCCGCCGCGGCCAAAACCCTTGAAATCACCGTAACGGACATCCGCAGCGACAAAGGCAATGTTCTGGCGATGGCGAAAGTCGCCGGACGTGAACAGCCCGTATACGGCATGTCGCCCGCCAAGAGGGGCGAAGTCGTGGTAACGCTCGAAGGCATCGACGCCGAAACGGCCGAGGTATCGCTCCTCCACGACGAGGACGGCGACTACAAAATGAAGACGGGCGAACGCGGCCCGGCCGAAGGCTATGCCGCGAAAAAGTGCACCCTGCCCGCAGAGCGGAACGCCGTGACGATACGCCTCCGCTACCCTGCCGCGGAATAAACCGCCGCCCCGCGTACGGCTGAAACGCCGCAGAAGACGCACAGACATCCGGTGAAAAGCGAGGAACACCCGGAATAAATTCGTAACTTTAACCCCGAAATCCGACAGACATGGAAGACAGAAAGCTGGACGCCGCCGAGAGTTTGGCGCTCATCGGGCGGATGATCGAAAATACCCGCAGCCGCATGGTCCGCAACGCCGGACGGCCGTTTCTGGCGTGGGGCTATGCGACCGCCGCGACATTGATCGCCGTATGGGCCGCAGTGTCCTGCACCGGCGACGTACGCTGGAACTACCTTTGGTTCATGCTGCCCCTCTTGGGCGGCGCGCTGATGTACTTCACGCGCCCCAAGGCGGCCGAAGGCTCGGTGCACACCTACGTGGACCGCGTACTCGACCTCATCTGGAGCGTAATAGGCCCCGCCACCCTGCTGATAAGCACGCTGGCGATCTGTTTCGTCGTCCGGTTTCCGGTCGCATTCACCGTATTGCTGATGATCGGTCTGGGCACGACCATCAACAACCTGATCATCGGCTTCAAGCCCGGCGTGGCGGGCGGCATCGCCGGAATCGTGCTGGCGTCGGTCTCGCTCGTCGTCACCGGAAACTGGCACGCCGGACTGTTTCTGGCAGCCTTCGTCCTGATGACGATTATTCCGGGACATATCCTCAATTACCGGTACAGACACTCCCGCAGCGACGTGAAACAAGCGGCCGGACCGCGGCCCGGCAAGGCGACGAAAGACAACACTGCGGAGGAAGACGGGGCAGCGACCGAAAACGGCACTGCGGAGGGCGGCGCGGCAACGGGCAGCGCAGCGGCGGACAACACAGCGGCGGACAACACAGCGGCGGACAGGCTGCTGAACGCCGCCGAAAACATCGCACTCGTCGGCCGCATGATCGACAACACCCGCAGCCGCATGGTCCGCAACGCCGGGCGGCCGTTCCTGATATGGGGCTATGCGACCGTCGTCACGACACTCGCCGTATGGGCTGCCTATGCACTCTTTCCGGGTCGGAACTGGTACTACTTATGGCTGCTGCTGCCCGTGTTCGGAACCGCGCTGAGTCTGCTGACGATGCCCAAGGCGGACGGCGGCAGGGTCTACACCTTCATCGACCGCGTAATCGGTCAGGTGTGGCTGGTAATGGGTCTCACGGCATGGTTCGTCAGCCTGCTCTCGGTATTCGGCGACATGCCGGTCCCGATCCTCTTCGTCATCCTGCTGATGATGGGCATGGGAACAGCCATCACGGGGCTTGTCATTCGCTTCGTCCCGGCCGCCGTCGGCGGGGCCGCGGCGATCGTCCTCGCCCCCGTATCGCTCGCCGCGACCGGTTATTGGGTGCCGGCGCTCTTTATCGCCGGATTCGTCGCAATGATGATCGTGCCGGGGCATATCCTCAACTACAAGTCGAATCATCCGAAACAATAGCCGTATGGAAGAACGGAAAATGTCCGAAAAAGAGGCGATGGAGCTGATCGCCCGCTCGCTCGAAGCGCAGCGACGCAAACTGAGTTTCGTGCGGAGCACGCTTTTCTTCGGCGCAGGAGCGCTGGCGCTGGCCGTCACAACGGCGGATTACGTCGTCCGGCGGACGACAGGCCGGGATTTGACGCTGCTGCTGGTCCTCGCCGGAACGGTCGCCGGGCTGGCCGCCCTCTATTTCCATTACAGAAGTCACCGCACGGTCACGGCCAACGACCGGACACTGATGAACGTCTGGGCCTATGCGCTCGGCGTATGTCTCTACACTGCGGGATATGTCGCCACGGGCGACGGACTGCAGCTGCCCGTCATGGGACTGCTGACCATGGGCGCAGCCATTGCGGCGGGCGTCACGGGTGAACTGTTCCGCCGCAGCGAAGCCAACCGGTCGAACCAGAGCGGATCGCTGGCCGGACTGCTTTTCATCAGCATTTCGGGGGCATTTCTCGCCGCATGGATCTTCCGGGCCGCAGCAGCAGGAGAGACCGTCTCCCAATTCATACTCACCCTTGCGGCAGCCGTCATCCTCTTCTTCGGAACGGGAATCGTGCTGCGCTACAACGAACGCCGGAACCGTGTTTAAAGAACTCAACCCCCTGCTGCATTCCGAACTGCGTCTGGCCGTGATGTCGATCCTCATCGGGGTCGAAAGCGCCGATTTCGTCTTTATCCGGCAGCAGACCGGAGCCACGGCGGGCAACCTTTCGGTACAGCTGGACAAACTGGCGAAAGCGAATTACATCGAAATCGAAAAGACCTTCCGGGGCAAGATGCCCTGCACCGTCTGCCGCATCACCGACACGGGACGCGACGCCTTCGCCGAATACGTCGCGGCGTTGCAGACCTATATCCGGAAATAAAGCGCCCACAGGAAACAAGAGGCACGCAAAGACAAGAGGTCCCCGGCCGAAACCGGAATTACCGCACGCACGGACTCCCGGACTCGGCAGCAGCCCCGCAGTCCGATTCCCCGCACGTCCGGACTCGGACCGGATTCGACCTTATCTCCCTGCTCCGGCGGGGATTTTTATTGCGGCCAACAATTACAGCGTACAGAAAAACGTCACCAGAAACGGAACGCTGAAATCGAGCGTGCAGCCGTGGAAAATCGAAACCACGGCATAGGGTTTTCCGGCCGCCTGCGTGATGACGGGGAGCGTGGTGTCGAAGGTGGTCGCACCGCCGATCGAGACGGCCGCCAACGGTCCGCACCAACGGGCGACCAGCGGAGCGGCCAGCAGCGTGAAGATCTCGCGCATGACATTGCATAGCAGAGCGACGGTTCCCAGCTCCGCGCCCCGGAAATCGGCGATAAAGATGCTCGACAGCGAATAATAGCCGAAACCCGAACCGACGGCCAGCGTATCGGTCACGGCCAGCGGCGGCAGAAGCGGCGTCGCGAGAGCCGCGCCCGCCAGCGTTCCGACGGCAGTCATCACGGGCAGCAGCGCCAGCCGCGGATCGAGCCGCCGGACACGTCCCGCAAGGGTTTCATCATGGCCCAGCGTCACGCCGACACAAAACATCAGCGCATAGAGAACATACGTGCTGACACGCGCCCCGGCGACATCGAACGGCACAAGAGCGAAAAGTCCCGCAACGCATCCGGCGACGAAGAAGGCGACGATCACCAGACTCCCTTTCAGAGCACCCCACATCGACAGCGGTTTTTCCGGCTCGGAGGCCGGAGAAGCAGGCGC
>ERZ779866.4641-NODE-4641-length-10011-cov-3.858879_pt1 | contig 10011 bp, 6 predicted proteins | sample MGYA00511248_ERZ779866 | MGnify/ENA primary metagenome ERZ779866 (study PRJEB29588, sample SAMEA2155758) | human gut metagenome | biome: human gut; feature: human-associated habitat; material: faeces | place: Denmark | collected 2008/2010 ... | reverse complement strand
CTTTGTGTAAGATTGGCAGTCCATTATTAAGTTTTTTATTATGTTCCCTTTGTACGTCGCTGCAAATGGCGTTGCAAATCTAGTGTGCATATGACATAATAAATTATACTTATACTTGCCATTGCAAGGAGGACTTTGTATGACAAACATTCCCGTTGATTGGAAAGTATTTGAATATAAGTTTTCTCAAGACCCTATGTCTGCTTTTGAAAAACTTGCTACCACACTATTTTGTTATGAGATGGGGCTTTCAAAAGGCGTTTTTCGATACTTTAATCAACCGTATATTGAAACGCAACCGGTAATGTCCTCTGATGGATTATTGACTGGCTTTCAAGCAAAATATTATGATGCATCTACTTCTCTTTCATCCAAGAAAGCGGAACTCGAACAAGCTATCACAGGTGCAAAAAAGAAATATCCGGGAATTCAGCGTATTCTGTTTTATTTAAACAAGGAGATGTCTGCCAGTACTTCTTCTGGTACGCAGAAACCCAAATATCAAAACGAAGTCGAAAAACATGGACAAAAACTTGGCATCATTGTTGAATGGCGAGTTCCTAGCCACATAGAGCAAATTCTTGTAGAATTGCCTATCGTAAGAGATCTATATTTCAATGCTGCACCGGGAATTGATCAGTGGGTTGAACATATAAAAAGTAGAAGCAACTCTATTCTTTTCAATATTCAGTCAGTAATTACGTATCAAGGTGAACAAATTAAGATTCACCGTGATATGGAAAAACTAAGTGAGTTATGGGAAACGAAAAAATCGGCTTATATTATATATGGAGATGCTGGAACAGGTAAATCTGGTGTAGTGAAAGACCTTATCATGCATCAACAAAAACAGGGAGATGAGCCTGCCTGTTTTATATTTTCTTCTACCGACTTAGATGTGAATGAAGAAAGTTTATTTCTACATAAGTATGGACATTATCAATTAGAGGATTTGTTTTCCATTTATAGCCAAGAAAAGCAGAAAATATGCATAATTGAATCTGCAGAGAAATTTTTTTCGCTAAGCAACTCACAATCCTTCAGCGCTATTATTCAAAACTTTATAAGTCATAATTGGAAGATTGTTTTCACAATTCGTACTGCATATAAGGATAGCTTTTGTAGTACAGTTCTTGAAAATATCGATTATGACGAATTACATATAGATTGTATTACTGATGCGGATCTGGAAGCAATCTCAAATCAGTATCATTTTCCTATACCAGAATCCCAAAAGATTCGCTCTCTTTTATTGAATCTCTTTTATTTGAATCTGTATTTAAAGTTGGATTTGTCTCACATCAATCTATTATCCACCGAAAAAATATTCTTCCAAAAGGTTTGGGACGAAGTTATTTGCAATAACCGACACCGTATCAAACACCTTCAGGTTAGGCGTGGGGCAATGGCTGAACAAATTGTGTATTTTATGCTCCAGCACGAATCTAGCATTTATAAAAGCAGCGCTACCGATGACCAAGATGCGCTGATTGCACTGGAAAATGATGGAATCATCGCCGTATATGATAACACCCCAGATCAATGGATGATGAGCCATGACGTATATGAAGAGTTGATTGTAAAGCATATTTTGAACCAAAGGTATCACGAAGGAATAAAAGCCGAAAATGTTTTAGAAGGTTTTGGACTTTCCCTGCGGGCTAGGAAACTCTACCGCATTTGGTTGGAATCTATTTTTTCTGGTGAAGAAAATCACTATGAGAGTTTTTTGCTTTCTGTTCTTCAAAGCGGTTTGAACCAAGTTTGGAAAGATGAAACGCTAATTGCCCTTATGCAAAGCGGTCAAATCAAGTGCTTCCAAGCCATAGATGCAGCACTAAGTCAGGATAATTACCAGTTGTTTACCCGCATGGTTTTCCTTTTGAATACTGCTTGCCGCAACATCGACCAAGAGTTGTTGAGAAGGATGCCCTCTCTAGTAGACAGGAAATACCGTTTCACTTACCCGGTGGGACAAGCCTGGCATACTGTCTTTCGGTACATTTATAACAATCGCTCCCTTATTCCTTGGACGACACAAAACCTAAGTATCGTTGGTAATACGTTGAAGACGTGGACTGATAAAAACAAAAACGGAGATACAACACGTCTTGCCGGAACTGTGGCGTTATATTTGAAAAACATTCAATGGGAAAGTAATCAATATCATAATTCCCTTCAGAGAGATACGCTTTTCATAACTCTTACTGACGTGATTCTTGCTGCTTCAATAGAATTAAAGCAGGAACTTGTAGCCATTTTTCAGTCAGTAGAAGACGCGGTTTTATGTAGCGAAAAAGAGAATGAAAATTACTTGTTGCTGAAAAAGAGTGTATCGAATATTTTTGATTGCGGTAATATCCCTCTAGCAATTCCGCAGCAAGTGCTCCAGTTTGCAGAGCATTATTGGTTCCATCTTCCGAAAAAGGAAAATATCTATGATTTTTTTAATAATTACGATAATATGGAAGATGCTTTTGGCTTATCACATAACGTAGATACAAGCTATTATCCAGAAAGTGCTTTTCAAACACCAACACTTCTTTTGCTGAAAATAGCCCCTTCTCAAACAATCGATATGATTCTTAGAATAATGAATTATGCTACAGAATGCTACAAAAATTCTGAGTTGGCAAAGAAATATTCTGAATGTTGTCAAATCGATCTTCATTTTTCTGATGGTGCCACACAGCAACAGGTATGCAGTGACAGACTATGGAACATGCATAGAGGGACTTCCGTTAGCCCGAACTTGCTAAGTAGTATTTTGATGGCGCTGGAAAAATGGCTGTTGAATCCAGTTGAAAGTGACGAAAAAGTTGTCAGTTATGTGAAGATCTACTCCGCCGCTCCCGAACCGTATCTATTACGGCAGTAGTGCTGAGTGCAGTCTTGGCAAATCCAGATAAACTATTTCCAATCAGCTGCATACTGCTGAAAACCAAGGAGATTTTTCTCCTTGACAAGTCTCGCCTAGTGGGAGAATTTACCATTAACGCTCTAAGTCGAGCAGTACTTTCCCATAGGCAGTTTGCTGAAGAACGGAGCAACTCCAACGCGCTTCCTTTCCGCAAAAAATCTTTTGAGAAAGTTTTAATGGACTATCAAATTAAAATCACTAATCTCTCGAAAGACCAGTGCGATCAACGTAAAGCTCAGCTTCATGCAGCCTTTGATGATGCTACTCAAAACATCGATTCTTGGGAGGAAGAATACAGATTTGCATACTATCAAAGCGATCTTAGAAAGTGTCAGATCAAATGTGAGCCGGTATCACAAAATTGCATGCAGCTATCGATTGAACCCATTATGCCAGAGGCTCTTGTGAACTTCAGAACAAAATACCAAAATGCACAAAAGAATGTTATGCGGCATACGCCTTTGATAATCTGGGCAAATGCAAGCCTTGGTGGTGATTCGAAAGCTGTACAGGGATATTCTCAATTTGATGAGAATACTGGTCTAGTAATACAAGAAGTTCGTCAAATTTTAGAAGAGCATCATGAAGATCTAACTCTTGATTATTTGGGCGCAATAAATGCTTGTTCTGTCCTTGTACAAAAAAAGCACTCAGTGATGAACGCAGAAGACCTTGCTTTTTGTACAGATGTACTTTTGTCAGCCGGACTAACTCTTCTGAAACAAAAGGGCCATACTGACTCTCATAAGATGAACTGTATAAGTTTTGCTCTTGCCAGCCTGGTTGCTAACGATAGCCTCACTCCTAATTGGTCTTGCCCTCTTTTTATGCTGTTTGCACTCGTAATGTATGATAGCAAGCAGGATGAAGCACTGAATAGCGTTACCTCTGTTCTATGGATTTCTTCACCAACTGCAGCTTTAAAATTGATGTATGCATACGCAGTTCTCATTCCTAAATATGCTTCTGAGGTTTATCGTTATAATGGAATATCTTCAAAAACTTTCTTTGAGAAAAATTACAAAGAAATAGAGAATATATTCAAAACGAATGTTTGCCAATTAAAAGAAATTCCTTTAGATGGTCTTGAGATTTATCAATTAATTTCCTTGCAACGAATGCTTCCTTCAAATCATGTCGATGGTTCCTTTGATTTTGTCTTAGAGATTGGTACGCGCGTTTGGAATGTAGTGTTCGATTCTGATAATAAAGATAAAAACACATATCGGAACTATGGAGGGGAATATGCATATATAAACTGGCTAGGAGACTACGTGCTAAACCTCTCTATTCCAGAACTGAACCATATCTTGGAAAAACTTATGCCCTGTGTGAAATATGAGCGAATGTTTTCCGGATTTTTAGGAGGAATCATTTGTTGGGAAGACGCAAATCCTCGATATGATACTTTCTGGGAATTATGGAATCTACTCAAAAACTATATTCTGTCTGCTTATGATCACGCCTATCAAACCGGGCAATTAGCGACAAAAGGTCATGACATTGACCATGGGATAGGGGAGATGCTTGCAGAGTACCTTCTAGCTGGACCACGTTGGAAAAAAGGCGTTACTGCTTGGCATTCGCTCCATGGAGAAAATGCTATATTTTATAAAACAATAGTAAATAGAATGGGATCTCATCCGGCAATTTTGTATTCTATTGGTCGCTTACTAAATGGGATCGGAACTGATACATTTTTCGAAAATGGAGTGGAGTGGCTTAGTGATATTGTATCCAGGAACCCTCATCTGCACCAAGTGACTCTTCCGACTAATACGATTTATTATATAGAAGAATATATGTATCGTTATGTTCACAAAAAGCTCTATGCCTTCAAATCTGATCCTTTGCGTAAACATCAAGTCATCAATGTTCTGAATTTTCTTGTAGACAGTGGGTCATCCTTCGGCTTTTTGTTGCGAGAAGAACTAATCTAGCTTCCAAATCATTCTATCCTTGTGTAATGTGATCCTAGCGCAGGAAAAGAGAACCTTTGATAACTATGTACTGCACTAGTTGCGTATTGAAGCGCATATTCAAAGCCCCGTTGCAAGGGGATGTAACCGATGGGTTCAGGAGCCCGGCACAAGTGCGAAACAGTACCTCAACAAAAACTAAACGCATACTTTCTTCCATATGAAACGATAGATCAGCTTAGAAAGTGCGGTAATGCCAAGAATTGTACCTTGCTCATTGATCCCGGCGGCATATCCACCGCACAGCCTCAGTCAGCGCTTTATATCGGCAACCCGAACACATGAGAAATTCACTATGTAGACTGTTTTTTCGGTCGATGATTATGAAGGAAAGCTGCAAGATACCCTTGATTCCAGAGAGATCGCACCATTTCGCAAGAGTATGTTTCCTACAATCCACAGGGGAACCAGAAATGTAATTACGGTTTCTGCGCCGGTACTGTCAACAGGTCCCTTATCTTACCTTATCGCTCTAGCCATATCTGTTCACGTTCTTTAATATAGTCCAGCAGTTCCTCTAATGCCTTTCGGTAAGAGCGAATTGTACTATGCCAAATCAACTATGGTGTATTAACAAAAAGCGCTTCTTTTAGCTGAATGGCGTGTGGGCGATAAGTTTCAGCGGTTCTCCATATAAACATACGCGAAGTAGGAGAAGCTTTCCTTCGCGTATACATCCTGCGCTGTGCGCCTGAGGTGCGCGTCATTCCGCAAGCAATCGACCGTCTCGAATGCGCACAATGCGTTTGCATTGCCTACTGATTTCTTCGTTATGCGTCACCATCAGGATCGTGGTACCAGCATTGTTCAGCTTGATGAGGCTTTCCATCAGATGCGCTGACGTATTGCTGTCTAAAGATCCTGTCGGCTCATCCGCGAGAATAACTGGCGGGTTCATGGCCAATGCCCGAGCCACTGCCACAAGCTGACTTTGCCCACCCGACAATTGATTGACTCTGCGTGTCTTGAGATGATCAATATGTAGCTCAGTCAGCAGTTCCATTGCTCTGTTTTCAACAGCATGCCATTTCATATGTGAAAACATCATGGGAAGGCATACGTTTTCCAAGACATTGCGATCTCGCAGCAGACCATAATCCTGCAGAACATAGCCAATCTTCTGGTTTCTGAAGCGGGCAAGCTGGCTGTCCTTCATCGCTCTGACGTTCATGCCGTCAAAGAAGTAGTCACCGCCAGTCGGGCGGATCATTCCACCGATGATTTGAAGAAACGTCGTTTTTCCTGAACCAGATGCTCCAACCAGGCCGACAAAATCTCCCTGTTCGACGCTTAACGAAGCCTGTTTCAGCGCGTGAACTTCATTTTCCTGGCCTTTGTTGTATTTCATATCAATTTGATTCAGTTCGATCAACATCCCCTAAAACCTCCTTTTTAATCGCCCTTCCGCATCAGCTTAATGGGGTCGATGCTGCTGTACTGAGTGGATATAATTGCAAATGCAAACACAAACAGTGAAACAATCATACTGCTTGAATATGGCAGGCCGTTATACTGCGTAACATCAACAGAAAGCGGCAGAAAAACCAGAGAAGTGAGAAGGCTGATAATCAGCAGCAATAGCAGCGCAATCATGGCTATCGCCAGCGCCTTCTTCCGGCTTAGGCCACAAATATAGTACATTGCAAAATTTTCCCGTAGGCGAATAACGCTCACATATGCATAAGAGCAAACGCTGGCCAGACAAAGCATGGTCATCAGAACGGCAGTGACGAAGGGAAGAGGATTTGTTGAAAGAATATTATTGAGCGAGTTTTTTCGCATCACCTCAATACTTTCAGCATGCCCCAGGTGACCGATAGAAGCATTGATTTGATTCACAGTATCAGAACACTCTGTTTCAATGAACAAAAGGCTGGAAGGATCTACGTCCAATACTGGTACAATATTGAATGAACCAAGGGCAATCATGCAAAGGCCATCGTCCTTGTAACCGATACTTTCCAATGTTATACGTGAGGCGCCGCCAACCAAACTGTAATAATAATCATTATTTTTCAATACGCCTGCAACTCGAAATTGAACTGTCTGATACTCAGAAGAAACAGGAAAAAATATTGTACCGTTATCCGGGATGATATGATCGCCAATTCGGTATTTTTGCGTCAACGACTGGTTTATCAGCACTGGAATCGTGTCGTCCTCTGATTTGTAATCAGCCGTTTGCAATCGAAGGTGCTTGAGTAAAGCATCGTTATAGAAATACACCGAAGCACCTTCGCCATTAATGGCGCATCCGGCCACTGAGGTCTGCCCGACTTCCTGAACGGCATCGCATTTGCGTATTTCATCAAAAAAGGCGCTGTACTCCTGGGTGTCCAGAAATTCTGGCATAAAGTAATAGTCATCGGCCTGAAAGAAGAGCGCCGGACCCTGAATGTTCTTTGCCAGTTGATCAATGGAAAGCAGGCGATCCAATTTCGACAGGATGGGCGTAAACAGTAAAACGATCAGCACAATCTGCGCAACTACAACCATCTCTCGCAGGCAGAATCGACTATACTGCTTTTTCAGCATGTATAACAGTTTCATACAATCAACCTCCCTGTCCATAATTGGTCTGGCAAACCGTGCACAACGTTCGCAGCGAAGATATATAGGAGAACAGCAAACCCAACGCAGTAATTGCAATATAATGAATGAATTGGATACTAATGGAGACTCCTATGCCGTCAAGTTTGGGCGTTGCTGCGATCAGGGCGACGTACGCCATGACGACGGCCGCAAGGGTGAGGACCCCCCATTCCATCAGCAGGAGAAGGGATACTTTGGCACGCGTGGCGCCGCACAGCATATAGATTTGATATTGTCGGGCATTCTGCCGAATCCACCCATTGAAAAAGGTGAAAACACTCAATGCTGACAGAAGGGAAACGCCGATGAACAATGCCTGCATTTGTTCATACTCATTTGACCGCGCCTTGGACTGCTGGCTGCTTCCAACAAGATGAATATCACAATTTGGAAAGTAACCTGCAATCAGGTCAATTATGGCGGCATCGCTTCCGGTAAGGGCTTCCTTCATGTCCAATACAATCGCATCCGGAACGAAGCCATCTGCAAAAAAGGTGCGATATGGAATAATGAGTTCGTCATTATTCCCATTCTGATCCACATAATAATCGAATTCACCGGGAAACTTTCGAAGTAGCATGAAGATGCTGAGACTTCCATGCTCAATGACAGAATAGTTGATCCCATTGACCGTTCGCTCGCCAGGGCGTTCGCCCATTGAAGTAACGCTCATGATCGCAATATGTTCGGTGCTTTCCACCTGGCGATCGTCAAAAAAAGACATTCCGGCTTCCAGTGCTTCCCAGCGCGTAAAGGCAGTGCCCTTCCAGCCCACCATTTGAGGACGCTCCCCGGATGTGTCAAGATCGACAACAAATGCATTCTGCATATCACCCAAAGGGCTGGTTTCAAAAAAGGCAAGCGCATACTCAGCTATGCCTGCATCCAAAGGGGTAATGCAAATACTGGTGTAGCTGCTGCTGGCTTGCCGCAATTGCCTCAGATGATTCATCACGCCGACAAAGGTAAATTGGGAAAAGTAAACGAAGAAAAGACTGCAAAGGATCATAATCGATGCCGCCGTTTCGCATCTGAACAAATGCGAAAGGCTATTCTTCAAGAGTCGGATCGTTTCCATTGGATCACTCCTTAGGGGGTGAGCAAATTCGCCTGCTCACCCTAGCTTCATTATAAAGATAAAGGTTTATGGCGTAACAGTCAGATCGTAGTATACATAATCAGAACCACCGGTAACACATTCGTGATGGAAGTGAACAGTGCCCTTACTCACGGGGCCATTAGGGCTGATGGTAGAAGACTTATACGCAACATCATCACCATAGGACTTAGTCCGGTATGTCCATTCGAGTTCGCCAGAAGAGTTTTCAAACTGCGCTCGCGTAGACGCATACAGATGATTATTTCTGGGAGTATAACTGCAGGCGAGAGCAACAGAAACAGCAGAAACGCACAGCAGGGCACTGAGCGCTATGGCAAAGAACCGAATACTTCTTTTTATGGAGATGTCTCCTTTTGCGTTCATTTGGGTAGACAAATTAGAAATTTGGCGATATCCTGAACTAAATTCCATAATCAAATCTGCTTAGAAAACTTCTGGCAGAAGCAAGCGGTTACCATTAATCCGGTTGTCCTGCTGGGGTACCCATCACTTAGCCACAACTCTTTTTTCCCATGGTTGCCATAGCCAGACTCGTGTCCCACAGCCGATGCTTTCAGTAATACAGGTTTCCAAACCAGTTGACGGCGTTCAGCCAGGAGGTCGGCGCCAACATGCCGCTGGCAAAAGGATAGAAAGCTACAAACAGGACGGCAACTACCAGGAGATACACACCCCAGACGGCCAGGCTCAAGCGGTCAGCTCGCTTTTGTGCCAGCATTGCCAAGCCTGGCGCGGCCCGGCGTGCGGCTACCGCTGCATACCAGTTGCTCAGCTGCTCCAACCCGTAAGCCGTGCACAGAATGATGAAGGGCACGCTGGGAAAATAGTGGTAGATATAGGTTCCCCGGGGCACCAGCATCCAGGGCAGGAACTGCGCGCTGAAGGAAATCAGCAGCAGGGCCGGGCGCACATCCCGCTCGCCCTGCGGCGCCAGGGGAAAAATCTGCTTCCGGTATCCCCGGCACAGCACGGGCAGCGCCTGATGCTTGCCCCAGGCGTAAAGCACCACAAGCAGCGCCACAAAGCCCGTCCACCACACCGCGTAGTTGCCGAAAGCCCAGATGGCGTAGGCATAGCCTGCCGGGGAATTGTGATCCATGGCATAGTACATGGGAATTTCCGAAAACGGCCAGCGATACCAGGGCGCATAATAGGGATGATCCATGCCTCGCCCCGGTTCCCCGTGATAGGAGAGCATGTTCTCCGCCGCTTGTACAATGCGTTCCAGGGTAACGCCGCCGCTGGGTGCAAAGTACGGAATATAGGAGCACCAGTAAATCACCGCGGGGATCAGCACGAAAAAGATTACGCAGCTGGCCAGGGTGATCCACAGGCGCTTGTATCCGTTTTCCGCCGCCACTGCGGCCAGGTCGTCCCGCCGGGAGGGCGGCAGGGCTGCC
>ERZ779866.4638-NODE-4638-length-10012-cov-5.716782_pt1 | contig 10012 bp, 10 predicted proteins | sample MGYA00511248_ERZ779866 | MGnify/ENA primary metagenome ERZ779866 (study PRJEB29588, sample SAMEA2155758) | human gut metagenome | biome: human gut; feature: human-associated habitat; material: faeces | place: Denmark | collected 2008/2010 ... | reverse complement strand
ATGGGCAAAGTAGGTCGCCGCCCGCAGGCGGCGAAATCCCCCGCGAAAAACCGCCGAAACGGCGCGCCGAGGTCGTCGCGCCCTACAAGGTGTCCGAAATCTGCCCCCTCATCCGGCCCCTTCGGGGCCACCTTCCCCCAGGGGGAAGGCTTTAAGGGGGCGGCGAAATCCCCCGCGCCCTTCCAAAAATTTCACTCGATCAGATCCACCCGCTTCACCTCCACGCACTTATGCGCCTCGGTGTCGATGACAAATTTACAGGCGTTGATCTTGCAGGGCCCCTCCGCCTCCTCGTACCGCTTGGGCAGGCCGCCCAGAAACAGGTTCAGGGAGAGCTCCGGCTTCACCCCCAGAATGGACAGGCGGGGGCCGGTCATGCCCAGATCGGAGAGAAATCCCGTCCCCTTGGGGAGAATCTGTCCGTCCGCCGTGGGCACGTGGGTGTGGGTGCCCCAGACGGCCTCCACCCGCCCGTCCAGGTACCAGGCCATGGCCCCCTTCTCGCTGGTGGCCTCGGCGTGGAAGTCCACCAGCACCACATCGCACTGCTGGATATCCTCCCGGCGGAGGATCTGGTTGACCTGCTTGAAGGGGCTGTCCAGATTGGCGTTGAGCTCCAGGCGGCCCATCAGGTTGATCACCCCGATTTTCAGTCCCCGGGGCCCGTCGTAGATCCCGAAGCCCCGGCCGGGCACCCGGCCGGCGTAGTTGGCCGGGCGGAGAATATACCGGTCCTTCTCCAGAAAATCCGCGATCTGAATGCGGTTCCAGGTGTGGTTGCCCAGGGTGATCACGTCGGCCCCGGCGTCGTAGAGGCCCCTTGCCTGCCGGGGTGTGATGCCCACCACCGAGGCGTTCTCCCCGTTGACCACGGTGAAGTGGATGTCCTCTCCCTCTCTCAGCTCCTTCAGGCGGCGGGCCAGGATATCCTGGCCCCCCTCTCCGCACACGTCCCCCACCGCAAGCACATTCAGCAGCATGATGGTCCTCCTCCTTGGAAATCGAAATCACATCTCCCCCCATTATAGTGTATCCAGCCGGAAAGCGCAAAGGCTTTTTGCTTCCGGCGGACATACCCCGCCCACTGGCAGCATATTCTGTCTGTGAGCGCGGCCCGGCGGCCGGCACACGGAGAGAGGGGGCAGAGGGATGGCATACCGGGATCGAAGAAGGGACTCTGGAAGCCGCGGGACAGGCTCCCCCGCCCGGCGGGCGGCTGGGACGGGGCTTATCCTGTCTGTGGTCCTGTTCCTCCTGCCCCTGCTCACCGTACCGTCCCCCGGCTCCGGGGAGACGGCGGAGGAGCTGCCCACCGGCACCCTCCCCATCCACCGGGCGGTGCAGACCGCCTCGGGGGAGCGGGACAAGAGCCGGATGGTGAAGCTCCAGCAGGCGGACGGGACAGTGGCGGAGCTGTCCATGTCCGACTACCTGTTCGGGGTGGTGGCGGCGGAGATGCCCGCCGCCTTTGAGGAGGAGGCCCTGAAGGCCCAGGCCTGCGCCGCCCGCACCTACACCGTCCGGAAACAGGCGCACACCACCGACGCACACCCGGAGGCCGACGTGTGTACCGATATCAACTGCTGTCAGGCCTACGTCCCCCGGGAGACGGCGGAGAACCGCTGGGGGGTGAGCGCCCAGACCTACGCCCAGAAGATTGAGACCGCCATCGCCGGGACCGACGGCCTGGGGGTCCTCTACCAGGGGGAGCCCATCCAGGCGGTGTTCTTCTCCTCCGCCCCGGGCCGCACTGTGGACGCGGTGGAGGTGTGGGGGAACCAGGTGGACTACCTCCAGAGCGTGGAGAGCCCCGAGGGGGAGGAGGTCCCCAACTACCACAGCCAGGCGGTGTTCTCCGCCGACCAGGTGCGGGAGGCGGTGCTGGCCGCCTACCCGGGGGCCGACCTGTCCGGCGACCCCTCCGTCTGGTTCGGCGCCCCCGCCGTCAACGAGGGGGGCACTGTGTCCAGCATCCTGGTGGGGGGCGTCACCCTCACCGGAGGCCAGGTGCGCACCCTGTTCGACCTGCGCTCCGCCTGCTTCACCGTGGCCTGGGACGGGACCAACTTCACCTTCTCCGTCACCGGCTACGGCCACGGGGGGGGCATGAGCCAGTACGGGGCCAACGCCATGGCCAAGGCGGGCAGCTCCTTTGAGGAGATCCTCACCTGGTACTACACCGGCACCCAGGTGAACCAGCTGTGGTGAACTCCCCCAGAACAGAAAACCGCCGGAGCAGTTCGCTCCGGCGGTTTTTACGGTATTCAGCTCTTCTCTTCAAAGACGGCGCCGCAGCTGCGGCAGGTGACGGTGATCTTCCCCTTGCCCCGGGGCACCCGGAGCTGCTGGCCGCAGTTGGGGCACTTGAAGTAGCAGTGCTCTTTGTCCCGGTGGATGGTGCGGCGCAGCCGGAACCACTGGATGGCCGGTCCGGCAACTTTCAGGAATTTGGCGTTCTCCGCCCGGCGGCGGGCCGGGTTCCGGGAGAGCAGCCGGAACAGGGCAAACAGGATCACCGCAAAGGAGATCCAGTAGAGGGGATCGAAGCCCGTGAGAAAATAGACGAGATAAAGGGCCAAATAAAGGACCAGCAGAGCCATGTTCAGCTGGTCGTTTCCATAGCGGCCATACATAAACCGCTGAATTGCATTGCGGATCATAGAGAGCCTCCTCGCGCGGGGCAAACGGAACAGACACCCGGCTCAACCATTTCTTTTTTCTGAAAAATATGATACTGCGCAAATAAAAACTCGTCAAGAAATCAATCGTAAACAAAGTGTAAATTGTGCCCCGGAGGGGGACAATTCCCCTTAAAGTGTTCCACCTGGGCGGATATCCCGGCCGCCTCCCCCTTGCCTTTCGGCGGGAAATCCGGTATACTTATGGCAAAAAACAAGACCGGGAGGGCCCTTCCATGAAGCGCATCGACAAAGAGAATTACTATCTGGACATCGCCGAGACGGTGCTGGAGCGGTCCACCTGCCTGCGCCGGTGCTACGGGGCCATCATCGTGAAGAACGACGAGATCGTCTCCACCGGCTACAACGGCGCCCCCCGGGGGCGGAAGAACTGCATGGACCTGGGCTACTGCACCCGGGAGGCCATGCAGGTGCCCAGCGGCGAGCGGTACGAGCTGTGCCGCTCCGTCCACGCGGAGATGAACGCCATCATCTCCGCCGCCCGGCGGGACACCCTGGGGGCCACCCTGTACCTGGCGGGGCGGGAGGCCAAGAGCGGCGAGCTCCTCCACGACGCCACCTCCTGCTCCATGTGCCGGAGGGTCATCATCAACGCGGGCATCGACCGGGTGGTCATCCGCAGCGGCGAGCGGGACTACCGGGTGGTCCATGTGGAAGACTGGGTGCGGGAGGACGACTCCCTGCCCGCAAAAGTATAAAGCAGCGGGGGCTCAGACTTCGGTCTGAGCCCCCGATTTTTTTACATCCATTTGACCCCCAGCAGAGCGGCCACGTCCGGGGCCTGCTCCAGGGCCAGGACGGCCCCCCGCAGCTCCTGGTGGTCCTGGGAGAGGGTCAGCCCCCGGATCTCACAGGTAGACAGGTCCACCCCCCGCAGGGAGGTCTGGAAGAAGTCCGCCCCGGTGAGGTCGGCCCGGCGGAAGGCCAGGTTCCGGTGCCGCACCTGGGAGAACACCCCCTGGGTCAGGCGGCAGTCCTGAAAGAGCCCCGTCTTCCAGCTGGTCTTGGTGAAGTTGGCGTACCGCCAGGAGCCCTCCTCCACCCGGGTGTGGGAGAAGGCGCTCTGGGCGAAGGTGCACCCCTCCCCCCGGCAGTCCAGAAAGACCGCCTCCCGGAAGGAGCACTCGGAAAAACGGCAGCCGGACAGGTCGCACCGCTCCCAGCGCACCCGGTCGAAAAAGCTGCGGCTGAAATCCACCCCAATCAGGCGGCAGCCCCGGAACACCACCTGCACGCAGTCCAGGTGGGAAAAATCGCCCCCGGCCAGCACCTGAGCGGCGTACTCCCGCTCCCGCAGCTCCTCCTCCCCCTGGAGGCACCGGGTCAGGTCCCGCTCCAGCGAATCGCTCACGGCTCCCCCTCCCCGTACGCCTCCCGGGCCTGGCGGAGGAACTCCGCGTCCTTGTCGTCCAGGGCGTGGAGGCCGGCGGTGTCCTCCATGTGGTGGGTGAACTCGTGGGCCACGGTGGCGAAGATCTCGTCCTTCCAGGTCTCCTCGTCCTCGTCGGCCAGGAGGGCGGCGAAGGAGCCGTAGTACAATACGATGTACCGCCCCAGCATGTCGTGGCAGTACTCCCCCATAATGTACATCTCCCCCGGAGGAAACTCCGGATCGGGGAGGGCCTGCTCCTCCAGCTGGATGCCCCCGTCCAGCTCCTCAAAAAACGCGTCCGGGAACTCCTGGGAAATCTCCTCCAGCCAGTCCCCCATGGTCTCATAGCTGGGCACCATATCGTCCGCCTCCTGTCTCAAGCTGTCCTTGTGCCGCCATTATACCACGCCGGGCGGGCTACTGCCAGCCCAAAACCCCGAAGCACAGCAGCCCCAGCAGGGCGCTGATCCCGATGACCACCGGGACGCTCCGCTTGAACTTCAAAAGCAGCACCAGGTCCAGCACCCCGATACCCACCGCCGGCAGGCTCACCTGGCCGGAGGTCCCCAGGTAGTTGGTGAGCATGGAACAGGTCACCCCCACCACCATGCCCAGGCAGGCGGGACGGACCCCCACCAGGATGTGCTCCATGTACTTGTTGCCCTTCACCCGCTCAAAGAACACGGCGGCCGCGGCGCACAGGGTGAGGGTGGGGGACATGACCCCCAGGTTGGCTGCGATGGCCCCTGGAATGCCCGCCGCCTGAATGCCCGCGAAGGTGGCGCAGTTGAAGCCCAGGGGGCCGGGGGTCATCTCGGCGATGGCCACAATGTCGGCCACCTCGCTGGCGGTCATCCATCCGTGGGAGAGCACCTCGTCGTTGATGAGGGGGATCATGGACAGCCCGCCGAAGCTGGTGAACCCGATTTTCAGAAAGCTCCAGAACAGCTCAAGCAGTACCATTGGATTTTCCCGCTCCTTTCCGTTCATATACCTCACAGATGACCAGTCCGGCCGCAATGCCCATCAGTACCAGAAACACACAGTTCACGTCCCAGATCAGGTACAGGGCGAAGGACGCCGCCGCCACCGCCACGCAGGGCGGATACCGGAAGGCCCCCTTCACCAGATTCAGGGCGGCGGAGGCCATGATGGGGACAATGGCGGCCCGCACCCCGGTCATGGCCGCCATCACCCAGTAGTTGTCCCGCACGGCGGTGTAGCAGAGGGTGAGCACGCTCAGAATCAAAAACGGGGGCAGGATCATAGCCACCAGACACACCACGCCCCCGGCCAGCCCCGCCGCGTGGTTGCCGTACAGCATGGCCACGTTGCCGATCATGGTGCCGGGCAGGCTGCGGCCCACGCTGGTGATGTCCAGCAGCTCCTCCCCGGTGATGGTTTTTCGCTTCTCCACATACAGCCGCTGCATCTGGGCCACAATGCTCCAGCCGCCCCCGAAGGTGAAACAGCCGAACTGAAAAAATTCCCAAAACAGGGCCAGCAGCGTCTTTCCTCGCTTCATGCCGCCGCCTCCTTTTCTGTTTTCACCGGATTATCATACACCCATCCCCGGAAGGGGGCAAGACCAGAAAAACGGACCCCGGCCGAAGCCGGGGTCCGTTCAGTTGTTTCTGACCTTAACGGGCCACGTTCTCACAGAAATTCATGAGGATCTGAGCCACCTGAGCCCGGCTGGCGGTGCCGGTGGGGGCAATTTGGTTGCCGCCCACGCCGGAGATCAGGCCGGCGTCTACCGCCCAGCCCATGGCCTCCGCCGCCCAGCCGGAGACGGAGGAGCCGTCGGCGTAAGCGGCCAGGTCACTGGTTCCGGTGACGTCATAGCCCTTGTACTGGGCGAACCGGTACAGGATCAGGGCCAGCTGCTCCCGGGTGAGGGCGTTATTGGGGCCGAAGCCGGTCTCGCTCACGCCGGAGACTACCCCGTTGGCCGCCGCCCAGTTCACCGCAGAGGCATACCAGTCGCCGGAGGCCACATCCGCGAAGCCCGCGGAGGCGGCGGCGGGGCGGCCCTCCATGGCGTACAGGGTCTGGACCAGCATGGCCCGGGTGAGGGTGTCGTTGGGGGCGAACCAGCCGCCGGACACGCCGGACATGAGGCCGTTTTCATACACATACTCCACCGCGTCGTAGTACCAGGCGGAGGCGGGCACGTCGGCAAAGGTGGTCTGGGGGGTCTGGGTCTGCGCCAGGGTGAAGGCGGCCTCCACGGTCACCTTGCCGTCGGGCATATGGAAGGTGTAGGTGGTGTCGGTGCGCTGGGTGAGGCGGACCTCGTCGCCGTCCTCGTCCAGCACCGTCAGCTCGTCCAGCTCATAGCCGCTGTTGGGACGCACGGTGATGGTGACCCGGGTGCCCGCGCTGGCCCGGGTGGGGCTCAGCGTGACGCTGCCGCCCCGGCTCCCGGTCACGTCCACGTCGATGGAATAGGTGCGGTCACTGCTGGAGGAGCCGCTGTTACTATTATTGCCGGAGTTGCTGCTTCTCAGAGTAACGGTAATGTTTCGATCATTCGGTATGGTAAAGCTCCCGGTCGCGTTCCGGTACCCGCTGGCGGAAACCGTGTAGGAATAGGTGCCGCTTGCCAGCATATAAGTTTTTGCGCTGCCATGTCCATTCACCGTCACAGTCGCCGAGCTGGGCGTTGTGGTAAAGGTTACCTGATATTTGGTCGTGCCGCTTCCCGACACGGTGCCGGTGATTGTGCCGCGATTTTCAATGGCTCCGTTATTTGTCAACTGATTGTTTGTATTCAGCGTTACGCCTGGATTGACAACCAGCGTCACACCGGCGGGAATCGTCGCGGAGCCGTCCAACTTCGCATCCTTTACGACCGTTACCGCGTAGCCGCTATCAACATTCTCGCTTTTCAGCGCATTGTCCAAATCGGTATAAACCGTAACTTCTCCGCTCTCGTCTGTAACTGTGGCCTCACCCAGTTTTTTCACATCGTCGGTGTAATAGGTTTTATTCGCTAACTCACCATCTCCGCCGTTCACTTTGGTAAGAGACGACGTTGTAACCTTGCTGTTGGAAGCATCCTCGGAGTAAATCTGAACCGGGTCCTGCAGGTTGCCGCTGTTAAAGGTCAATTCTGCGGTAACACTGGCGCTTCCTTTGTCCACATTGATAGAACCCCAGCCGCTGCCGCTGATGTTCAAATTCGTCGCTTCCACCGTCGCGCCATTGACCTGAACGCCTACGGAACCACAATTTTGAATGGTAACATTCTCAATCTCAACCTTAGCGCCATCATAAGCGTTGATTCCCGCCTTGGACTTCATGTTCTCAGTGTTTAAGCCAATAATCGTCAGATTCTTAATGGTAGTCGTGCCGCCCGGGCCATTCACGCCCAGGATATGGCTGTTGGTGTCGCTATTGCTGAACTTTACCCAATTCTCGCCGTCCGCGGAAATTGTATGTCCGGCGCCATTGAGGGTAACACCAGCAGGAATTACATAGACAGCCACATTCTTACTAAGGTTTCTGTTGCTGGCCTTCACGTCTTTTTGCAAAGTAATGATATCGCCGGACTGGGCTTTCCCGACTGCATCTGCCAGAGTATTATACCCTGTCGTCACACCGTTTCGGGTTATAGTCGCCTCAGCGGTTGTCTTGGTCTCAGTGGTCAGAACAGAGGTAGACAGGTGGTCCATCTTATAGGTAATACCACCTTCTCTGCTGGTAATCGTTAATTCCTCTACATATACTCTGTTTGCCGAATCGCCGGTGACGTACCAGGCATGGATACTGTTCAGATTTTCTGTAGTACCCAGTTGGCTCACTGGCACAAAAATCGTAACTTCACCCGCATTTTCGCCGTAAGGCAGCAGATTTTCGTTATTCGCCTGTACAGTCACAGTGTAGGCGGCAGCTTCAGTGTTTGCTTTCTGGGCTTTTTCAATTTTGATGCTGACTGCACGGTTTGCCTCGCTGACAGTGCTCAACGCGTCACTGTCCAAAGTGACATTGCCCACGTCAGATTTCAGAGTCAGAGATTCCGCCTTCTTCAAAGATTCAGCGGTCTCCTTTGCCACATTTAAAGTCGCGCTGGTGGAAGTACTACTCTCGTCATCCGGTTTGGCCAGATCTACAGTAACATTCTGACCAGCTTGGGACTGTGTCCCCTCATTGCCGCTTTCCGGCTTTGTTACGATTGGGGTATTGGCATTTTCGTAAACACCATCCAGGGTTGCGGAGACACTTCCTTCATCCTCTCCGCTTCCCGGCGTTATGGCCATGCCTCCGTTTATATTCTTTGTAACAACATATTGGGGACCAGCACTTACACTATATCCGGTGGGAACATAGGCGCTGGGATCACTGGAGAACGTGCCGCCGGTGATGGAAATCCCACGCTTAACGTTCGTTACTTCATTCTCTTTAATGTACATTTGTACTGCATTATTATTTTCACTGACAAATGTACCACCTGTAATTGTCAAAGTAATGTCGCGGTCATTATAGCCGCTTTCAACATAAATTGCATTACCTGTAAGGGTAAGTGAATCTGAACTGTCTGGGTCAGTACTACCATGGTAATAGTCGTCAGGGTCAACCTTTTCGCCATTGGCTGTGATTACTGAATCTCCACTAATTTCAACATTGCTTCCTTTAATAGTAACACCTGTCGGCGCAGTTATACTCGTGTCGATTATCGAAAGTGTGCCAGATTTCGGAGGATAGTAAATACCTAAAATGTCACTCGTTATTGTACAATTATCTAGTTCAACATTAGAATTAGAAGTTAGACCCTGAACAGCGATTCCTTGCGTTCTAGAATCTAATTTAACATTTTCTAACGTAAGATTTAGATTATTACTTTCTTTATATGCATAGATGCCATCGCTATAATATCCTTCATTAAGGCGATTAATAATTTCCCCATTTTTGATAGTCAACTCAATATTTTCTGCATTAATGTTAATTGCCTCATATGCACTTGCTGTGACTACTTTATTATTTAAGTCAACCTCAATATCTTTGTTTCCTGTCAAAAATTGCATTTGCTTGCCAGAAGATATTTGTGTTCCACTGATGTCGGCCAATAATGTAATTTTTCCACTTGTCTCGATTGCATCAATAGCCGCTTGAAGCGTCTCATAATGCTTTCCATTTAGTTCAGCAACATGATTACAATCTGAGGTGGTACAGTCAACCCCAGTATCTTCCGCCGCCAATGCCGACACCGGCAGGAGCGACAGCGTCATAGCCAGTGACATGGCTATGGCCAGTACCCGTTTTTTCATGTACAACACTCCTTTACAAAACTTATGTTTTGTTTCATTTTGAAGGAAACGTCAGACCGGGTCAGTCTTCCGTTTCCCCACGCTGGGATATAGTGAAAATATTCACTATAAATTATAGTGAATATTTTGACCATAGTCAATACTTTCACCATGCTAATTTTAAGCAGAGGTGAAAAATGATGATTAGCTACCGTCCCTTTTATGAAACTCTTCTCCAGAAAGGCATTACAGAATATCATCTGATCTATAAACAGGGCATGGACTCTAACACCATTCATCGCATGAAGCATGGTAAAGCCATCACAACTAAAACCCTCAACACCCTGTGTGAGATTCTAAACTGCCGGGTGGAGGACGTGCTGGAGTACGTGCCGGATGAATAGTCCCCAGAGGTTTTCTCTTTCCAGAATGGAAAGAGACCAGCCCATGGGCTGGTGCAAAATTTTATTTTGTCTGTTTCTTTACCATAGCACGGTTTTCAGGTTTTTTCAAGGTCCTTTCAGTTAAATCTCCATTTATTTTCCAAATGGTCCCCCGCGTCGGGACCGCCCCCCACAAAAACCGCCCCGGACGCACAGGCGTCCAGGGCGGCTTCCCTTTTGCAATATCAGGCGTTTTACTTCTCAATGCCCCGGCGCTTCATCCAGTCGGGCAGAGGCTTCCCGTTGTAC
>ERZ779866.4630-NODE-4630-length-10023-cov-8.315409_pt1 | contig 10023 bp, 9 predicted proteins | sample MGYA00511248_ERZ779866 | MGnify/ENA primary metagenome ERZ779866 (study PRJEB29588, sample SAMEA2155758) | human gut metagenome | biome: human gut; feature: human-associated habitat; material: faeces | place: Denmark | collected 2008/2010 ... | reverse complement strand
AATGAACAACAACGCCACGACATCAGCGATGCGGTATGGAGCCTGCTGGAACCGCATCTGCCAGGACAACGAGGGCAGTGGGGTGGAATAGCCCAGGATAACCGGCGATTTATCAATGGCGTGTTTTGGATTTTACGCACAGGAGCACCGTGGCGGGATTTACCGCCGTTCTACGGGAAATGGGGTACCGTGTATCAGCGGTTCCGCAGATGGCGTGACAAGGGGATCTGGGAAAAACTGCTGGAAATTCTGGTTGATGAGCCCGATTTTGAATGGTTGATGATTGATGCCAGTCACTGTAAGGTGCATCCACATGCGGCAGGAGCCCGGGGCGGTAATCAGGACATGAGCCGTACAAAAGGGGGCTCAATACCAAGATTCACCTTGCCGTGGATGCAAATGGTATGCCGGTCCGAGTACTTATCACAGAGGGTACCCGAGCTGATTGCAAAGAAGCTATTCACTTGATTGATGGAATATCGGCGGAAACATTACTGGCCGATCGTGGGTATGACACCAATCAGATCATTGCTTATGCCGCTGATGCTGGAATGAATATCGTCATTCCGGCTAAACGAAATCGCAAGCAGCAGCGGGAGTATGACCGTTACTTGTATCGGCTTCGTCATCTGGTGGAAAATGCTTTTTTGCACCTGAAACGTTGGCGAGGCATTGCTACTCGATATGCAAAAACTACAACATCTTTTCTGGCTGCTGTGCAAATTCGTTGCATTGCTATTTGGTGTACTGTTTTGACCTGATCTTGTGTAGACACTATTTAGTATACCCTATCCTTTCCAGCGTTTCAACAATGCGCTGGGATTCAACGCTTTTGTCCAGCACGTTGCCCGCCACGTCCGGCCATGTTTTTTCACGCTGGTCTTTGGGGTAATACCAGCGCTTTGCCGTTTGCCGCGCCATTTTTTCGCCGCCGAGGTTTACATATCCGTTGGTGGCCGCTGTTTCTATATCGGGCGCGCCCGCCTGTTTCGCCGCCGCTTCTTCCAGATAATGCAGCCTTTCTTCTTTCGTTTGCAGGCTTTGGAACTCCGGCGTATTCTTTACCGCTTCGTATGCGTCGCTCACCAGCGCCGCATATGCCAGCTTTCGGCTTCCGCCCGTTGCAAGCTCCTCCTCATTTTGAATGGCGTGCTGTACCTCGTGCATTATGTCCGACATGCTTTTATTTTTAAACGTGTCTTCAGTAAAACGCAGCGTTCGTTCCTGCGGAGAATATTTTCCCTTTTCGCTTTCCGACAGCGTTCCCAGTTCCACGTTTATGTCCGCTATACCCGGCTCCGCCTCATACAGCTCCGGGTGCTCCAGATAGAAGGCGTTGACCGCCTTGAAGAAGGCCTGGGCCTGCTGGTGCTCGGGGTACTGGAGCAGGCCCCACTCCAGCTCCTTTTCAAAGTTCCACTCGTTCTTCTGGGCAAATTCCGTGCCCATAAATTGGAGCTTCTTGCCCGGGTGGGCCATCATATAGCTGACGAAAGCCCGCATCTGGTCGGCCTTCATCTTGTCGTCGCCGGGCATCTTATTGATGAGGCTGCACTTGCCGTGGACGACCTCGTCGTGGCTGATGGGCAGCACGAAGTTCTCACTGAACGCATAGAAGAAGCTGAACGTGACCTTGCCGTGGTTGCCGGCGCGGAAGAGCGGGTCGGTTTTCATGTAGCTGAGCATGTCGTTCATCCAGCCCATGTTCCACTTGAAATTGAAGCCCAAGCCCCCGTCGGACGCGGGCTTTGTGACCAGCGGCCAGGCGGTGGATTCCTCGGCGATCATCATTTTATGCGGATAGCGGCCCAGGATAGCCGTGTTCAGCTTCTGCAGGAAGGCGATGGCCTCGAGATTTTCCTTGCCGCCGTTGACGTTCTGCTCCCACTCGCCGTCCTTGCGGTTGTAGTCGAGGTAGAGCATACTGGCGACAGCATCGACGCGCAGACCGTCCACATGATAGCGGTCCACCCAGAACATGGCGCTGGAGATCAGGAAGCTCTCGACCTCCTTCATGCCGTAGTTAAAGACCATCGTGCCCCATTCCTTGTGCTCACCGCGGCGGGGGTTGGGGTCCTCATAGCAGGGGGCGCCGTCGAACATGTACAGGCCGTAGCCATCCTTCGGGAAGTGGGCCGGAACCCAGTCCAGAATGACGCCGATGCCCGCCTGATGCAGCTTATCGACGAAGGCCATGAAGTCCTTCGGCGTGCCGTAGCGGCTTGTCGGGGCAAAATAGCCCGTGACCTGATAGCCCCAGCTGCCGTCGAAGGGATACTCGGTGATGGGCAGCAGCTCCACGTGGGTGTAGCCCATTTCCTTTATGTACGGGATCAGCTCGTCGGCCAGCTCGGCATAGTTGTAGGGCACGCCGTTTTCGGGGTCCTTCATCTTCCAGCTGCCGGCCTGCATCTCGTAAATGGACATCGGGCTGTTGATGACATCCCGCTTTTCCTCGTCACTGACCCAGACGGCATCCCCCCAGGTGTAGCCCTCAATATCATAGACCTTGCTGCCGTTGGACGGGCGGGTCTCGGTATGGAAGGCATACGGGTCAGCCTTATAGACCAGCTCATCCGCCGGGGTGGTGATGCAGTATTTGTAGACATCAAATTGTTTGATGCCGGGAACGAAGCGCTCCCAGATACCGTCCGTCACCTTTTCCATCGGGTGCTCGCCGGGCGTCCAGCTGTTGAAGTCACCCACAATGGAAACGGCCTTGGCGTGCGGTGCCCAGACACGGAACACCGCGCCGGCCTCGCCGTTTTCCTCGCACAGATGTGCACCGAAGTAGCGATAGGCCTCCTGATTGTTGCCCTGCTTGAACAGATAAATGGGCAGATCGGAGCTTTTGGGCGTTTCTTTGCGCTGTTTCAACGTAATCTCCCCTTTTGAGCGGTGCTGTAGTGGATACAGTACACCGACTCTGTATAATCTCTGTCTCTATATTACCTGTTTCTTACGGGAAATGCAAGGTCTTTTGTGTAATATTCTGCTAAAATTTTCGTATGTTACCCATTCGTTTTGTACAAGTTCGACATAAATCGGGTGTTTTTTCGGACAAATATACAAAAAAAGTCCCCTGTAAGGTGCTTTTTACACTTTGCAGGGGATTTGTGCAATCCGGGAATTATTTTCAGGTCCCGTAGATGTAGTACGGGTTCTCGCCGCTGTAGACGCTGCGGCGGTTCCAGACCGTGTGGGTGGCCAGATATTCGGCCCAGGCATGGTAGCCCGCCGCATTGAAGTGGACGCCGTCCTTCGTGGCGTAGTCGTCGATCTGGCTGCCGTCGGCGGGGTTGGTCAGGGCCTCGCGGATGTTGATATAGTAGCAGCCCTTGCGCAGCGCCATGTTGGCCAGCAGGTCGTTGACCGCGGCAATGCGGGTGTTGTCCAGACCAGGCTTGGAGGCGACCACATCCTCCTGTACGCCGGGGATGGACTGGATATAAATCGTCACGCCGGGGTTCAGCTGCTCACGCAGCATATCAATGAGGCGCTCGTAGTAGGCGATAAAGCTGTCCTCACTGCCCTGCACGACGAGGTTGTTCGTGCCGACAAGGATATAAAGATAATCCGGCTGGCTGGCGGCAATGGTTTCCATCGGGGTCTCGTTCGCACCGGTGACGGCGTTCTTGACGCTGACATTGTTGACAAAGGTCTGCACGCCCGCGCTGACGTAGGTGGCGTAGTGGGCATTGTGGTAGCCCGTATCGTAGATGCCAAGGCCCGACGCGATGCTGTCGCCCGCGAAGGTGACGGTGTTGAAATAGTCGTTCGTCACAGTGCCCAGCATCGGGACGGCCACCATGCGGTGATCGGTGTTGCGGTACTCGGTGTCGATCGTGGCCGCGACTGCCTCGGACTTGTCCCACGCGGCGGTATCGACGCCCGGCAGGATGCGCTGCGGCTCTGCAATGTCTGCCGGGGCTGCCGAGGGGGCCTCGGTGGGCGCAACGGCGGATGCGGCCTGCTCCGGCGTAGCGGATTCCGCCGGGGAAGTCTGAGCCGGGGCACTCTTACGGGTGAACCAGAAGTAGCCCACGCCAATGCAGAGCGCCGCCAAAACAACGATGAGGATCAGGAACATTCTGCGCTTGCGGCGCCTGCCTGCGACCTCATTGCGGTAGGTATAAAAATCAGCCATAAAAGCTCCTGTTCTTTACACAATCAAGCATGTATAACTATTATACGCCGGAACCGCACCGGGTACAAGTGGCCACAGCAAATTTTACAGGCCGAAAAAGGGACGTTTGCAAAAATCAGCTTGACGCTTTTCTCCTGTACCTCTATAATAAGAGTAAGAATAGACGTGACCAATCATCACAGAACGGAGGTCCTGCCCCATGGCATGGATGATCGTATCCGACAGCTCCTGCGAGATCCGCGAGCTGGAAAACCCGGCACCGGGCGTGCAGTTTGCCCTTGTACCGTTTAAAATCCGCGTTGGTGAACGCGAGTATGTTGACCTTGCCACGCTGAACACCCAGCAGATGCTGCAGGCCATGACCGACTACAACGGTGCCAGCACCACCGCCTGCCCCAGCCCCGAGGAATGGGCCGAATATTTTTTGCAGGCGGACAACGTGTTTGCCCTCACCATCAGCAGCAACCTGTCCGGCAGCTACAATGCCGCCATGGCCGCGCGCGAGATGGTGCTGGAGGAGCACCCCGAAAAGAAAATTTTTGTGCTGGACACGCTGAGCTGCTCCGGTGCGCTGGCCGGTGCCGCCGAGCTGGCCAACAAGCTGATCGGCGAGGATCAGGCATTTGACGACATCTGCTTTGCGCTGAAAAAGTTTGCCGATAGCACCCACATCCTGTTTGCACTGGCGAGCTTTGACAATCTGGCCAAGAACGGCCGTGTCAACAGGGTAGTTGGTTTTATCGCAGGCCGCCTGAACATGCGCGTTCTGGGCCGCCGCACGCCGGACGGCAAGATCGACTTTTACTTCAAGACCCGCGGCGAGACCCGCGTGCTGGCAAAGATTCTGGAGCAGATGGACGAGGACAAATACGATGGTGTCCATCCGGTGCTCATCAGCGAGTGCGGCAATCAGAACGCCGCCCAGCTTTTGCATCACGGCATTGAGACCAAGTGGCCCGGCGCTCCGGTGAAGATCGTGCCCTGCTCCGGCCTGTGCAGCTTCTACGCGCAGGATCAGGGCATCATTATCACGTATTGAGGCAAAAATATACCGCCGTGCATGGATTTGCACGGCGGTTTTTGTTTTGTTGGCTTCCCCCTTGGGGGAAGCTGTCAGCGGCCCTGACCGCTGACTGATGAGGGGCAGGTGTACGGCCATCATCCGTTGGCGGGATATAACATAGACCCGCCCCCTCATCCGGCCTCGGGCGGGGCCTCGGCCACCTTCCCCCGCCCGCGGGGGAAGGCATTCTTATTCCGGCAGCCGCTCCTTCACGAAATCCAGGAACGCCTGGGCGGCGGGGGCGAGGTTCTCGCCGCAGGCGAGACCGATCTCCATCATCTGGTGGGGATTCATCGGGCGCTCCACGACACCGGGATAGCCGTCCTGGTGGTTGATGGCGTTGTTTACGCTGATACCCAAGCCCGCCGACACCATAGCATAGGTCGCCGTGATGTCCATCGTGGAATAGCGCGCGTCGGGGCGGGCCTTCAGCTTGTCAAAAATCAGGGTGATGTCGGTCTCCATGCCCGGGTAGCTGTCGATGAACGGCTCGGTCTTCAGGCTTTCCACCGGGAAGGACTCACGGTCCGCCAGCGGGTGGTTCTTGGGCAGCAGGACCATCAGCTCGTCCTGGCGGATGGGCAGCCAGACCGGCAGCGAGTCACGGTGGCTGATGAGGCAGAAATCCGTGCGGTGATCCAGCAGCATCTCGGCCAGCTCGCTGCTGGTGCCGTTGACGATCTTGATGACCACGCCGGGGTGCCGTGTGCGGAACGCCGCCATCATCCGGGTGACCCACTCATAGTAGCAGTTATACGCCGTACCGATGACAATGGTGCCGCAGTCTGCGCCGCGCACCTTGGCTGCGGTCTGTTCCAGCCGCTCCTGCGCAAACAGCAGCTCACGCACCGACGGCAGCAGCTGGCGGCATTCCGCGGTGGGCTGCACGCCGCTTTTGGCGCGGTGCAGCAGCGCAAAGCCCAGCTCCTTTTCCAGCGTTGCCACGCTGCGGCTGATGCCGGAGACCGTAAAACCCATCTCCTCCGCCGCCGCACGCAGGCTGCCGCGGTCGATTGCCTTTAATAAGATCTGCCAGCGTTCTGTATCCATCTTGTACCTCTTATTGCTATATTTGCAATTTTGTAAAAATTGTGTTACGTTTTCATCAATCATAAGACAGAACGCCGGATTTGTCAAGAGCAGGAGGATGGAAATTAAAAAGCCTCCCTCGTTTACGAGGGAGGTGGCCCGCAGAGCCGGAGCTTGGGGTTCATCACTCTTTTATATTCCGCTCCTGCTTGCGCTTCATGCGCTCAAGCAGAGCTGCCTTCTGCTTGTCCCATCTGGCATCGTACTCCGGGGTAGCCGGGTCGATGCAGCGGGCAAAGCTCCAATGCAGGCCGTCGCGGCGGCTCAGCTTAAAGCGCAGATACCAGTGCCCACAGTAGGGGCAGGCTGCTCTGGTAAAGTAGCCTGTGTTGCCGCGCTTGAGCCAGACCTCGTCGTTTTGCAGCGGTGCGCCGCACTCAGGGCAGCGTGCCTGATACAGCTCGGGCACGCTGCGGTAGTCGTCGTGTTCCATGAGGTTCATGAACAGCTGCACGTCGCGGCCCGTGTTCTCGGCACCGAGCAGCGCCTCGGTCAGCAGCTCCTCCTCCGTCGGATAGGTCGCGAGGCCCTCGGCCAGCGGCAGCTTGCGGCAGACCCTGGCCGTATAGAGCGCGTCGTCCAGTGCGTTGTGGAACGGTTCTTCCTTGGGGATGCCCAGGCGGTCCACAACGCTTTCCAGGGTCAGGCCCTCTCCCTCCTTGCGGGGGTAAGCCTGCAGGAAGATGCGCTGCAGGTCGTACCAGCGGTTCGGCCAGTTTTCATCCAGCCCGACGAGGAACAGGTTTTGCTTTAAAACCGGCACGTCGTCCAGACCCCACTCGGCCAGCTCGGCATCGTCGCCCGCCCAGTCAAGAAATTTCTGCAGGCCCTCCTTCATCGGCAGGCCCGCGTCCAGGTCGCCCTGGGACAGACCCGTGACCTTGGCGATATGATGCTGCAATTTGCGGAAAATGTGCGGCTTGAGGTTGACCTCAAACGTATCCAGCACGTCGCCGCGGTCATTGATGCGGGCCGCGCCGATCTGAATGATTTCACCGCGCAGCGTCAGCTCTGTGCCGTGATAGAGGAAGGTTTTCGGCTGGTAGCCGATGTTCCATTCCAAATCGAAAACGATCAGATTCACAGGTCAGGTCTCCTCATTCAAAATAAACTTTTCCACTGCCAGGCCCACGCCGTCGTGGTCGTTATCGGCGGTCAGGTAGTTGGCTGCGGCCTTGACCGGCGGCTGGGCGTTGCCCATGGCCACGCCCATACCGGCCAGGCGTATCATCGGCAGGTCGTTCCAGCCGTCACCGCAGGCCATCAGGTTGGCGGGGGTCAGGCCCTTGGCGCGCAGCAGAATTTCCAGCGAGGTATCCTTGCCGACGCCGAGGGGCATTGTTTCAATAAAGAAAGGTGCGCTGCGGCAGATGGACAGCTTGCCCGCAAACTCCTGCTGCATCAGCTCCTCAACGTGCGGCATGTCGGCGGGGTCGCCGGTCAGCAGCAGCTTGTTGATGGGGTAGGTCACCTCGGCGGGCAGGTTTTCCACCTTGCGCACGGGGATCTTGTTGATGCGGGCTTCCTCCAGCACGTAGGGGGCATCGGGAACCTCGGTCACGATGCCGTTTCTGTCGTAGGTCAGCGGCACGACGTTCCAATAGCGGCTGAACGTGCAGACCGGCTCGATCAGGTCTGCCGGGAAGGCATGCTGCACCAGCGTCTGTCCGGTCCGGCAGTCGATGATCTTGCCGCCGTTGTAACTCAAAATACAGCCGCCGTACTTTTCGAGCTCGAGCTCCCTGGCCAGCGGCTCAATGCCGACGGTGGGCCGCCCGCTGGCCAGCACGATGCAGACACCGCGGCGGGCCGCCTCCTGCAATGCCGCCTTAGTGCGCGGCGTGATGACCTTTTCGGTGTTGGTCAGGGTGCCGTCAAGGTCCAGCGCCAAAACTTTATATTGCATGGTTACTCCCCCGGAATGCAGATTTGTGTATATTGTACTCTAAAATTGGGGATTATGCAAGCATCTTGCCTTCCCCTGTGGGGCTGTGAAAATATTAGTATTAAATGCGAAAGAGGTTTCAAGCCTTTTTCGCATTATTTTTTTACCGAAAGCGAGGTGCAGTAGTGCGCGAATATAGGTATCTCACCCACGATGACCGCCTACTTATCGAAAAGCTATATGCGCGCGGCATTGCGCCGTCTGACATTGCATCCGTCGTTGGCGTTTCGCTGGCGACCATCTACCGAGAACTGCCGCGCGGATATACCGACGAACGGTTCCCCGGCGGGCGTAAAGTCTACAGCGCCGTCAAGGCACAGCAGACAGTCGATCAGAACATCAAGCGCCGTGGCCGTTCCCCGGCGGATACAAAGAAAGGGACAGAATGAATAAAGAAGTCGAAATTGCCGTCACGCTGAACACTGACGAAGCCAACGAAAAATTAGAACAGCTTACCGCCAAGGCGCAGGCCCTTGCCGATTTGTTCACCAGCATAGCCGAACAGGCAGACCACGCCGCAAAGATCATGCCGCCGTCAGCTGTTGAAGCTGTCTACGCTATGTGCCACGGATGCCCACCGACTACAAACTTCATGCGTAGTATTTCGGAAATGCTGCGTATCAGTTTGCCGGAATTTGAAAAACTGGAATACTCAATTTCGGACGGCTGTGGCTGCACGGCTGGCTGTGGCAGTTGGATGGTGCTGCACTTCAAGAACGGCTATTCGTCCCTTCACATTCAGATTTCTGGATACAGCCGCATTGAAATTCTTTCGCAGGCTGTCCAAAGTGCAAACGCCGTGCGGTACACCGAGAACTACAAGGCTTGTGAAATGTGTCGTCAATAACAACTCTATGCGCGTTTGGCGGTATCGGCGCAGAACTGACCGCTGCCAGCAGTCGAACGCACCTTGCAGAAAGGGGTGCGAACGACTGAACGGGCACTGCGCGGGCCGCTGATCTGCCGCGCAGAGGTGCCGGACACCTAAGTGGGATTTTACCACATCCCCCGGCGGGCAAACCTGTTCGCGCCTGCCGGGTACATGTGCGGGTGCTGGCGCAGATTTCACAGCATCGGTCAGTTCGATTCTGACGGCCCGCTGCTCCTTTTTCTCTCCATACTTTTTCATAGCTGACAGCCGGGAAAGACCGGCATTATATGAACTGCCAAACGCCGCATGAAGCCAAGGCAGGAAGAAAAACCAAACAGGAGGATTGCAAGATGGACACCACCACCAAAACCCCGAAAGCCTGCATCGGCGATATGTTCCCCAGTGTGTTTCCCGGAATGCCGATGTTCGCCTATGTTCCCAACCCATACGACTGCGGACGGCCCGCCAAGGTCTACCCCGGTGACAATACCTACTATTGCGTGAAAGGTGCGCCGCTCTGCGCAGTGGATGCAGAGGATGCCGCACTACTGGCAATTCGTCGCACGGTATGCCGCACCATGAATCAGTGTTACGGCGCGGCCACGCCCGCGCAGGTCGCTGCTGTTGAAGCCGGCATCAAGTACGGATGGAGTGACCGCCGCGCGAATCCTGCGCTGTATGACGCTGACGGCGCGTTTTGCGGGTAACATCCACCCACGGAGGTATTACGAATGGGCAGACCGCCGAAGCGGAATCTGAACTATTCGACGTGGGATGTGGACGTTCTCGAAAACGACACCTCTATTGACAACTTGATTGATGCACAAGGCCCGGCGGGCTTTTATGTCTACTTTGCCCTGTGCCAAAAAGCCTACGCCACCGATGGTTATTTCTACCGCTGGGGATAT
>ERZ779866.4627-NODE-4627-length-10025-cov-11.855868_pt1 | contig 10025 bp, 8 predicted proteins | sample MGYA00511248_ERZ779866 | MGnify/ENA primary metagenome ERZ779866 (study PRJEB29588, sample SAMEA2155758) | human gut metagenome | biome: human gut; feature: human-associated habitat; material: faeces | place: Denmark | collected 2008/2010 ... | reverse complement strand
CCAGCCGGTCACTCTCCTTGATGCGCAGCCGGGCAGCGTTGCCCAACGTGGTGTCATACCCCGGAGTGAGAGCGGCCAGGGCGGCCACCGGGGGCACCAGGTCGGGACAAGGCCCCATATCCAGCTCCAGGGTCTGCCGCCCTGCCGCCGGGGGCGGGGTCAGGCCGGCCTGGCGGGCCAGTTCCTCCCTGCACAGGGCGGTGTAAAAGGCGGCGATGCGCATGTCCCCCTGGCTGGAGCAGGGGTTGAGCCCCTGGATGTCCACCTGGCCCCCCAGGCCGGCGGCCACATACCAGAATGCGGCGTTGGACCAGTCTGCCTCCACGGCGCAGTCCGCCGGGCGGTAGGTCTGGCCGCCGGAGATGTGAAAGATGTTTCCCTCCCGCCGGGCGGACACACCGAATGCCTCCATGGCCTGGAGGGTCATATCCAGGTAATCCCCGCTCTCCAGGGCGGTGGTGCTCACCAGGGAGGAGTCTCCCGCCAGCAGGGGCAGGGCAAAGAGCAGACCGGTGAAGAACTGGCTGGACACGTCCCCGGGCAGAGGATAGTCCCCGGGGGGAAGCCGTCCGCTGCCAGTGAGTGTGCCGTCCCGCCGCTCCCAGGAGATCCCCTTTTCCCGAAACAGCCGGGCATAGGGATCCAGGGGGCGCTCCATCAGGCGGCCGTGACCGGTGAAGATCCCCCCGCCCCGGACGGCCAGAGCCACCGGGATGAGGAAGCGCAGGGTGGAGCCAGACTCTCCGCAGTCCAGATGGGGCAGGGCCATCCTTCGCAGGGGGGACATGGGCCCGGCGGCCATCCCCCGCACGGTGGCGGTAGAGCCGTCCATTCGGATGTACGCCCCCAGCTCCTCCAGACAGCGGATGGTGGCGGCAATATCCTGGGACAGGGCCACGTTGGAGATGACGCTCTCCCCCTGGGCCAGGGCGGCGGCCAGGAGCAGTCGGTGGGCCTGGCTCTTGGAGGGGGGAGGGGTGACAATCCCCTTGAGGGCGGTGGGAGTAATAGTGATATCCATGGGGAGACCTCGCTTCGTATCGTTTGCCGGTTCAGACGAAAACGGAATGGAGCGGATAGGACAGCAGCAATGGCATGCCGGGGGAACTCCTTTACAGCAGCCCCAGCAGTGCCTGCTTCTTCATGGGGTAGAGCATGACGTGGCCGGGGCGGTCTGGCAGGACCAGGGTGATCCGGTCTCCCGCTCCCTTCTTATCCAGGCCGATGGCAGCAGCATAGTCCTGGGGGGAACAGGGAATGGCCCTGGGCAGGCCAAAAGCCTCCGCCAGATCCCCGATCCGAACGGGCAGGTCGGGAGGGGTCAGCCCCAGCCCTACGCCCAGCTCAGACACCCGCGCCATCCCGGCGGCCACTGCCTGGCCGTGGGTCCACAGCCGGTAATGTCCGGCCAGCTCATAGGCATGCCCCAGGGTGTGGCCAAAGTTCAAAACCATGCGCGCCCCGGTGTCCCGCTCGTCCTGTTCCACGACGGAGCGTTTTATCTCGCAGCAGGTATACAGAACGGACTCGATGTCCTCCATGATCTGGGGCCGACTGGCATGCCCCTCCAGGAAGCGGAGGAAGGCCTCATCGGCGATGCAGCCGTATTTAATGACCTCCGCCATGCCGTCGGCAAAGACGGCGTCGGGCAGGGTGTCCAGCACGTCCGGGTCCATGAGCACCAGCCGGGGCTGCCAGAAGGCGCCGGCCAGATTCTTCCCGTGCTCCAGGTCGATGGCTACCTTGCCGCCCACAGAGGAGTCCACCTGGGCCAGCAGGGTGGTGGGGATCTGGACAAAGTCCACCCCCCGCAGGATGGTGGCGGCGGCGAATCCAGCCAGGTCGCCCACCACGCCGCCCCCCAAAGCAACCACGGCGTCGGTGCGAGTCAGGCCAAAGGCCATCATGGCCTCCCACAAGGCGGACAGCTGGTTGACGCACTTGCTCTCCTCCCCAGCAGGGATAACAGCGAAGGTGCTCTGGAAGCCGGCCTTTGTGAGGCTGGTCTCCAGACGGTCCTGGTAGAGAGGGCCCACGGTGCTGTCGGTGACCACGAACAGCCGGGAGGCCCGGGGCAGAACCTGCCTGCAATGGGCCCCGGCCTGGGTCAGCAGGCCCCGCTGGATCAAAATGTCATACGCTCGGCCCGGCAGGGCCACAGTGAGGGTTTTCATCATACCGCCTCTTTCCGCTGGTAAAGTTCAGGCTCGGGACTTACAGGGCGTCCAAGGCCTGGGCCAGGGTGTCCAGGAAGGATTCCTCCCCAAAGGTGTTGAGCTTGAGGAACATGGCCTGGCTGCCCCCGGCGGTGATGGCGGTGACATGGACCCGGTTCCCCTCTCCCACCACGGTGACGGACATGGCAACCCGGTTGCCTCCCGTCCAACTGTACCGCTCGTACATCCGGATGGCCACCCGGGCGGAGCCCATGGTGAAGTCGCTTCCCTCCTCATAGGAGGCGGAGGCGCTGCCATTCAGGATGCTGTTGTGGAGGTGCTCCACGATGTGGGAAAAATTCCCGGTGAGGGTGCGCTCCAGGATTGCCATTGCGAATCGCTCCTTTCCAGTCAACGTCAGGTTGACGGATGAAATATGCCTGTTCAGGCCAGGGTTTTGCCCATCAGGTCCACCAGGGGGCGCAGCTGATCCATCAACCGCTGGAACTTCTCCGGGGTGAGGGACTGCTGGCCGTCGCACTTGGCGTGGGGAGGATCGTTGTGCACCTCCACCATCAGTCCGTCGGCGCCGACGGCGGCGGCGGCCATGGCCAGAGGCTCCACCATCCAGTACATGCCCGCGGCGTGAGAGGGATCCACGATGATGGGTAGATGGCTCATGCGGCGGATAGCGGGGATGGCAGACAGATCCAGGGTGTTGCGGGTGTAGGTCTCGAAGGTGCGCACCCCCCGCTCACATAGCACCACGTTTTCATTGCCCGCAGCCATGATGTACTCTGCCGACATGATCCACTCCTCGTAGCTGTTGGCCAGGCCCCGCTTGAGGAGGATGGGCTTGGACATCTTGCCTACCTCCTTGAGCAGATCGAAGTTCTGCATGTTCCGGGCGCCGATCTGCACCAGGTCCACCTTTTCCTCAAACAGCTCACAGTACTTGGGGCTCATCAGCTCGGTGACGATGGGCAGCCCCGTGGCCTTTTTGGCCTCCAGCAGCAGCTCCAGCCCATCGGTGCCCATGCCCTGGAAGGAGTAGGGGGAGGTGCGGGGCTTGAAGGCCCCTCCCCGCATCAGGGCAGCGCCGGAGGCCTTCACATCCCGGGCCACCTCGATGATCTGCTCCCGGCTCTCCACCGAGCAGGGCCCGGCAATGACGGTGAAGGATCCGCCCCCGATGGGCACGCCGCACACGTCCACCACCGTGTCCTCGGGATGAAATTTCCGGTTGGCCTTCTTATAGGGCTCCTGCACCCGCATGACCCGCTCCACATGGTGGTTCATAGAGAGTTTGTCCATGTCGATGTGGGTGGTGTCCCCCACCAGGCCCAGGATGGAGCAGCCCACACCGTTGGTGATGCCCACCTTGACGCCGTGGTCCCGCTCCAGCTGGGCCACCAGTGCCTGAATGTCCTCCTGCCGGGTACCCGGCTTCATGACGATAACCATACGATCCATCCGCCCTTTCTTTTACAGTGATAAAAAAGAAAGCCCATTGACAGCGGAGTGTGTCAATGAGCTTCAATACACATCAGTCGACCGACACGGCTCCCGCAGGGAGCCGGAAACTCATAACACCCGCTGTTTCTCCACGCCAAAATAGCCGAACCCGGTAAATCGAGTCCAGCCGAAGGAGAAGGTAAAGCTGTGGGCGTGGCAGAGATCCATGAGAATACCTCGCGTTCGATGATTATCCATAGTATACCCTATGAGAGGACGGATTGCAAGGGTTTTCTTGCAAAGGAAAGCATGCGCAGGATCAAGGAGCTGTCCTATCTGATAGAGTGATATGGGTAAGAAAAATGCTTTAGGACGTAGAAAGTTTTTCGCGGATGAGGTATCCGCGGGAAAACAGTCCCTCCATAAAAAGGCTTACATCCCAAAGGACCTGGGATTTGAGATCATATGAACCATTGTGAAGGCACCAGTCGTACAAATCACCACGCGTATACCGAAGAATTGCTTCAAAAAAATCTGTTTTTTCAATGCCTCTTGTCGCATCGCAATCAAATATTCTATCTACAATACGCTGAAGACATTTATAGTAGGTACGATTAACTTCATCAAATGCCTCGGCACCTGAGATAAGTTGCATAACACAAATCTGAGAAGGATATGTAACATTTGTGCATAGGTAATCCATCTCATGCCCAATAATTGAGTAGAGAGCCCCCAACGGTGGAAGCGAATTAAAATCATCGAAGAATTTGCCAATATAATTGTCAAATTCTTGATAAAAAAGCTCGACAAGATGCTCTTTAGAACCAAAGTGATGATAAAAGGTGCCAACTGATGTTCCCGATGCGTCACATATGTCTTTGATGGAAACTTCATCATATTTGCGCTCTTTGAAAAGCCTGTTTGCTGCGTCTAATATCAGCTGATGAGTATTTTCCATCTTAATATCACGTGATGTCTTTTTCTCTTTCATTCAGCGAGCTCCTTATAACAAAAATTTTGATGAGATGAGTGTTGCAATTGGTGAATAATTTATTATAACACTAGATGACAGAATAAAAACATATTGAAATAGCTAAAAACACTCTTGACAGAGGCCGGATGATTTGTTATTCTTGAACTAGAATTAGATTCGGCGAATCAGACTCTTCGAATTTAATTCTATCCGCGCGCGGGTTTAGAGCTGAGAAAATTGGGTAGATCTACGAGCAAAGTGGAAGAAAAAAGAAATGAGGAGGTAAGACCCATGCTAAGAAAGATGTCGAAAAGATTTCAGGTCGGGGTAGAAAAGTATCTGCCTGATGCTATGGTTCTAGCGGTGCTGCTGACTCTCGTGATTCTAATCATCGGCGTTGTGGCGATGAAAGAGACACCACTTCAGATGCTCATTTACTGGTACGATGGGTTTTACGGATTCCTTGGCTTCTCTATGCAAATGAGCTTGATCCTTGTGTTCGGATACGCTCTAGCAAAAGCGCCAATCATTAGCCGGTGCCTATATCGAATTGCTGCGCTAGCAAGCACTCCCAAGAGCGGATTGATCACATTGATGTTAGTCGTTTTTGTTCTATCATGGGTGAACTGGGGAATTGGTATGATTGCGGGTCCATTGCTCGCATTTCAGTATACACGAAGAATGAAAATCGATTTTCCTATTTTGATTGCAGCGTCCTATACTGCTTGGCAAGCGGGAATGATTGGAATAGGATCTTCAATTGCGCTCACATCCGCTACGCCTGGACATATGTATGAGGACTTAATCGGCGTAGTACCAGTAACAGAAACAATTTTTGCTCCGATGTTTCTCGTAACTTTGGTATTAGGAATCGCAGTTTCAATTTTCCTATTCGTAAAAATGATGCCTTCGGAAGAAGAATCATTTATCCTTACGGCTGCAATGGATGCAGAGATGTTGAAACCAGTGGGGAAGCCAGTAAATTTTGCTGATGCATGTGAGAAATCGAAAATTATCAAATGGATCACGTGTATTATGGGATTTGTGGTAATTATCTGGTGGTTTGCCACATCTGGTTTTGATCTTTCCCTTGACATTATCATTTTTATACTACTATTTGTTGGAATTGCTATGCACCGCAATATTATCGAGTATGTTCAGGCAATTAATGATGCGGCAAAGAGTGTTGGAGGCATTATCCTGCAATTTCCTTTCTATGCTGGTATGCAGGGGATGATTGCCTCATCTGGACTCGGGTTGGCAATCTCAGATGCAATTATCTCGGTTTCAAATCAGGTGACACTGCCTCTCTTTACCTATTTGATGGCTGCGGTTGTAAATTTCTTTGTTCCTTCTACAGGGGGGATCTGGGGCGTTCAGGGCGGAATTACATGTATGACATTTGCGGAGATGGGATTACCAGGAGCACTAGCGGTCAATTCTTTCTCTTTGGGAGAAATTGTATCAAATACTATCCAACCTTTCTGGGCTTTGCCTATGCTTGGGGTAGCGGGCTTAAAGATCAAGGATATATGGGGATATTGCTTCGTTGCATTTGTTGGCCTATTGATTATATGGGGCATTTGTACAGTGACCATTCTATAATTTCTAGAACGTGAAGCTACTGCTTAAGTGATGAATACGTGTTGTATGTAGTTAAGTCATAATTTCAAATGAAGAAAGGATGAATTATATATGCCGCCGAGAAAAGTGATTCTTTCCTGTGCAATAACCGGAAGTGTTCATACGCCTACTATGAGCCCATATCTACCTATTACACCTCAGCAGATCGCAGATGAAGCAGTACGTGCGGCAGAAGCTGGGGCGGCAACTGTTCATATTCATGTCAGGGACCCCAAGACGGGGGAACCTTCATCCAATCCGGAATTATTTTATGAGGTTCTGAGCAAAGTGCGGGAGCGCAGCAATGTCTTAATCTGTCCCACGGCTGGGGGTAATTATCGCCAATCTGATGAGGAGCGCATCCAAGTTGTAACGAAATACAAGCCTGAGCTGGCGTCTTTGGACATCGCATCAATGAACTATGGCGTATTTCTCCTGGCGGATAAATATAAGGAATGGAAGTTTGATTGGGAGGAGAAGTATCTCCGAGCTACGGAGAGTACAATTTTCCCGGGGACGTACACATCACTGCGCTTTTTTGCGGAACAGATGGCGGAGAGCGGGACCATTCCTGAGATTGAAGTGTTTGATACTGGAGGAATCTATAATACCAAATACTTTGTAGATCTAGGCATATTGAAAAAACCCCTTTGGATGCAATTTGGATTGGGTATTATGGGAGGCGCTCCTTGCACGGTGGAGGCGCTGGTACATCTTGTGACCACTGCAAAGTCTTGCTTTGGCAACGATTTCAATTGGTCGGTGATCCCCGCTTCTACTACGCCTTTCGCCTATCTGGCAACGGCGCTTGCTATGGGTGGACACATTCGCACAGGAATGGAGGACAACCTCTACCTGAGCCGGGGCAGACTGGCAAAAAGTAATGGGGAGCTATGTGAAAAAGCAGTGCGCATGATTCGCGAGCTTGGATTTGAGCTGGCCTCCCCAGACGAGGCTCGTGCACTGATTGGCACGAAGGGCGCTGACCAGGTGAACTTTTGATGGAGAACAGATTTCAAAAAGAATATAGAGATAAACTTCGGACTTTGGAGGACGCAGCCAAGTTTATCGAATCAGGGGATCATATTGCGGTGCCGCCGGTTCAAGGAGAGCCAGAACATCTATGCCGAGCAATCGCGGACCGGCTTCGCACGAAGGATTTGAAAAATATCACGTTGACAAACGTTTGGACGCTAGGCAATGGCAACCCTCTATTTGATCCGTCATTAAAGGATCAGGTAGAGATTGACTCCACTTTTATCTGCGATGCGTACCGCTGGTCCGTGGATAAACCATCCAGTCACTTCATTCCGGCCAATTACATGGATGTCCCAAGATTGTTCTCTCGCGGAATGAGACGAGTCGATGTTTTTATGGCGGAAGTCGCTCCAATGGATCGGCATGGCTACTTTAACCTATCTCTGGCATTATCTCACTCACAGACGATTATTAGAAATGCAAAAAAGGTAATTCTGGTCGTCAATGAGAAAATGCCCCGGGTGTATGGTGACACAGCGGTTCACATCTCGCAAGTAGATTTGGTGGTGGAAGACACCCATGACTTAGTCGAGCTGGTAGCAGAAGGGACTTCTCCAAACGCGATGAAAATGGCGGGCTATATTGCGGAGATGGTTCCGGATGGAGCGTGTCTGCAAGTTGGGGTTGGCAATGTACCCAATGCGGTAACCAGTCTGCTCAAGGATAAAAAAGACCTTGGCATCCATACAGAATTATTTTGTGAGTGCATGGTGGATTTAATAGAGTGCGGGGCCGTCAATAATTCTCAAAAGGGTATTGATCGGGGAAAGTCTGTGTTCACATTTGCCATGGGAACGAGGCGGATGTATGACTATGTGGATGAGAATCCAGGCGTAGCGGCGTTTGAAGTGGATTACGTGAATAATCCAATGGTCATTGCAAGAAACAAAAAGGTTATTTCCATCAATGCTACACTCCAGGTCGACTTAACAGGTCAGTGCTGTTCGGAATCGATCGGATGGAGACAGTACTCTGGTGTTGGAGGGCAAGCGGATTTCTGCAGAGGAGCGTATTTTTCCGAAGGGGGAAAGTCGTTCCTATGTATGAATTCCACTGCAAAAAATGGGACGATCTCCACAATTGTGCCGATGCTGAATTCAGGAGCTATCGTCAGTACAAAAAGAACAGAATGTATGTATATTGTAACGGAGTACGGTGTTGCGACCATGATTGGGAAAAGTGTTCGCGAACGGGTAAAAGAACTGATCGAGATTGCTCATCCTGACTTTCGAAGTGATCTAAAACGGGAAGCAAATAAAATGGGTCTCTTATAAGAAACCGATCCCCTGATAGCTATCAGGGGATCGTGTCTTGGTGTGGCGGGCAGATAACCAGTCTGTGGTAAGAGTCCGCTAAGAATAAAGCTCAGAATCATCTGGAAACAGTGGAAAGTTTCAAGAAAGCGATAACGGGGATTGCAGGAACCGGGGGAGAAAAAGTCCTTGTGAGGATGACAGAACATTGTGACGATCGGTAGTACTGGATGGTGACAAAACCATGCGTTGCCAGGACAATCACTAAGAATGTATTTAATAAGGCGGGGCAAGGCTTGCAAGCGGTTCTGATTATTATAAAATGAGCGTTCCCCTTTGAAGTTATGTTGAACTGCCGTATGCCGAACGGCATGTACGGTAGTGTGAGCGGGAGGAGAAAATCTCCCCTACTCGATTGCATATGGTGCATATGGAGAAACTTGGGGGGATTCTTGACAACTTCCTCGGCAGGGGGTACCATGAGGGGCAAAGGGAGTTGAATTGCCATGAGCCATATCGTGGAGCTGCTGGCGGTGGGCACCGAGCTGCTGCTGGGCAACACGGCCAATACCGACGCGCAGATGCTTTCCCAGGAGTTGTCCGCCCTGGGCCTGAACGTGTACTACCACTCGGTGGTGGGGGACAACCCGGAGCGGCTGCGCCGGGCGGTGGAGCTGGCGATGAGCCGGGCGGACGTGCTCATCACCACCGGCGGGCTGGGCCCAACCTGCGACGATCTGACCAAGCGGGTGGTGGCAGAGGCCTTTGGAAAGAAACTGGTGTACCATTCCGAGTGCGCCCGGGCCATCCGGGACTACTTCGCCGTCTCCGGCCGGGTGATGACGGACAACAACCTGCAGCAGGCCTGGCTGCCGGAGGGGTGCGCCATCCTGGAGAATCGCTGGGGTACCGCCCCGGGCTGTGCCTTTCAGAGCGGGGAGAACTATGTGGTCATGCTCCCCGGCCCGCCCAGGGAGTGCCTGCCCATGTTCCGGGAGGAGGCAGCCCCCTGGCTGGCCCGCCTGAGCGAAGGGGTGATCCGATCCCGGACCCTGCGGGTGTTCGGCTGGGGGGAGTCCCAGGTGGAGAGCCTGCTGCGGGAGCGGATGGACGGGCTTGCCAACCCCACCCTGGCCCCCTATGCCAAAGAGGGGGAAATGGAGCTGCGCGTTACCGCCAAGGCGGCAGACGAGAGGACGGCGGAGGCCCTCATTGCACCGGTAGAGCGGGAGGTTCGGGCGGTTTTGGGCGGTCTGATCTACGGCACGGGGGAGGACAGCCTGGAAAAGGTGGTCCTGGAGGGACTGAGGGCCCGGGGATTGACCCTGGGTACCGCCGAGAGCTGCACCGGCGGGCTGCTGGCCAAGCGGTTGACCGATCTGCCCGGAGCCTCGGCGGTGTTCCGGGGGGGCGTGGTGAGCTACACCAACGGGGTAAAGGCCGGTGTGCTGGGGGTGCCCCAGACCCTGCTGGACGAGCAGGGGGCGGTGTGCGCTGACGTGGCCCGGGCCATGGCCCAGGGGGCCC
>ERZ779866.4625-NODE-4625-length-10028-cov-4.780808_pt1 | contig 10028 bp, 7 predicted proteins | sample MGYA00511248_ERZ779866 | MGnify/ENA primary metagenome ERZ779866 (study PRJEB29588, sample SAMEA2155758) | human gut metagenome | biome: human gut; feature: human-associated habitat; material: faeces | place: Denmark | collected 2008/2010 ... | reverse complement strand
GGACTTAAAAGAGAAAGTGTTGCGATGGAGGGACTTGGATACAAAGAACTGTTTGGTTATTTTGAAGGAGAGTATCCTTTGGAAGAAGCCGTACGCATTATTAAGAGAGACACAAGACATTTTGCCAAGCGGCAGTTGACCTGGTTTAGAAGAGAACGAGATGTCATCTGGCTTGATAAAAGTGAGATTGGAAGAGAAGATGAACAACTGATCCAGCAGATGCTCACTGTTTTAAAGGAAAAAGAAATCATTCATTAGGACATCAGGCTGCATTTAGATAAAATGCAGCTTTGCCATGTAAATCAAACGATAAAAAACTTAAAAAGAAAGAAGAAGAAAAATGAATACACCAACTACAGAAACAATTTATGAACAGCTAGGAATCAGCAAAGAAGTCTGGGCGTTCGGACAGAAGACAGAAGAGAAACTAAAAGAACGTTTTGAAGAATTTGACAGAAACGCTGAATACAATCAGTTAAAAGTAATTCATGCCATGCAGGAAAACCGTGTAAGTGAAGGATGCTTTAACTATGTAAGCGGATATGGATACAATGATCAGGGAAGAGATACTTTAGAGGATGTCTATGCCTCTGTTTTCCATACAGAAGCCGCTCTGGTGCGCCCACAGATCACTTGCGGAACACACGCACTTGCCCTCGCACTTGCAGCGAATCTTCGTCCTGGAGACACACTGTTATCTCCGGTTGGCAAACCATATGATACACTTGAAGAAGTAATCGGAATCCGCCCATCTAACGGCTCTCTTGCAGAATATGGAATCTCCTATAAACAGGTAGAACTTCTGGAAGATGGATATTTTGATTATCCTGCGATTGAAAAAGCTCTGGAAGATAAAACAATCAAACTGGCAACGATCCAGCGTTCCAAAGGATACCAGACACGTCCGTCTTTCTCTGTAAAGCAGATTGGAGAACTGATTTCTTTTGTAAAGAGTATTAAACCGGATGTGATCTGTATGGTGGATAACTGCTACGGTGAGTTTGTAGATACCATTGAGCCAAGTGATGTGGGAGCTGATATGATTGTTGGTTCTCTGATCAAAAATCCGGGCGGCGGACTTGCGCCTATCGGCGGTTATATTGCAGGTACTAAGGAGTGCGTGGAGAATGCTTCTTACAGAATGACCTGTCCCGGACTTGGCAGTGAGGTAGGCGCAACTCTGGGAGTCAACCGTTCTTTCTTCCAGGGATTTTTCCTTGCACCAATGGTTACCAAGGGTGCGTTAAAGGGAGCTGTGTTTGCGGCAAATATTTATGAGAAACTTGGATTCCCGGTAATCCCGGATTCCACAGAGCCACGTCAGGACATCATTCAGGCAGTAAGCCTTGGCACACCGGAAGGTCTGATCGCGTTCTGTAAGGGTATTCAGGCAGCAGCTCCGGTTGACAGTTATGTGGATCCGGAGCCATGGGATATGCCCGGATATGACAGTCAGGTTATCATGGCAGCAGGTGCTTTTGTACAGGGCTCTTCCATCGAGCTTTCTGCAGATGGTCCGATGAAGCCTCCATATGCAGTGTATTTTCAGGGAGGACTTACCTGGGAACATGCAAAACTGGGTGTTCTGATGTCCCTGCAGAAAATGGTTGATAAGGGGCTTGTATCTTTATGAAAAAAAGGCAGGTAGTGATCACAGGAGCAGGAGCCAGTGGTTTGATGGCAGCGATCATGGCAGCCCGAAAAGGGGCAGCAGTCACTGTTCTGGAACAGAATGAGAAACCCGGAAAGAAAATCTGTGCTACAGGAAACGGCAGATGTAATTTTTCCAATCTTGCAAGACCGGATGATGCATACAGAGGCGAACATCCGGAATTTGTCGAAGATGCACTCAGAGAGTTTTCTGTCGAAAATACCATTGAGTTTTTCAAAGAGATAGGAATCTATCCTTTAAACAGGAACGGCTATCTTTATCCGAGAAGCAATCAGGCGCAGAGTGTTGTAGATGTACTGTGTATGGAGGCTGCCAGTCTGGGTGTGAAAATAAAGACAAACGAACAGGTTACAGAAATAAAAACCGGGACAAATGAAAAGAATTTCCAAATCCTGACAAAAGGATGGCACTATGATGCAGATGCACTGATACTTGCCAATGGATCCCGGGCATCTTCTGTTTCAGGTTCAGACGGCAGCGGATACATGCTGGCAGAGAGCTTTCATCACCGTATTGTCCCGGTTTATCCGGCACTTACTGCCCTGAAGTGTAAAGGTTCTTCTTTTAAGGCATGGGCAGGCGTACGTACAGAAGGAGAGATTTCTCTTTTTACAGATGGGAAATTCTGTAAATCTGAACATGGCGAGCTGCAGCTTACAGAATACGGAATCTCCGGAATCCCAGTGTTTCAGCTCAGCACTTATGCAGTACGTGCAGTCAGAGAAGGACATAAAGCAGAGCTCCGCATTAATTTCATGCCGGAGCTGTCAGAAGAAGAATTAAAGAAACTTCTGTATGCACGAAAGAAGGCATGTCCCTATAAAAAAGAAAAAGAACTCCTGGTGGGACTTTTCCCAGAAAAGCTTATCAAAATCCTTATATCACAAAAACAACTGGTTTCTGCCATAAGGGAATTTCCTCTTGAAGTGCAGGATGGTATGTCATTTTCACAGGCACAGGTCTGCTCCGGGGGAGTAGATACCTCACAGGTAAATTCTCAAACCATGGAGTCAAAGCTCTGTAAGGGTCTGTATTTTGCAGGGGAGCTTCTAGATATTGACGGTACATGCGGCGGATATAATCTGCAATGGGCATGGAGCAGCGGCGCAGTGGCCGGCAAAAATGCCGCAAAGGAGGAGAAAAATTGATTCGAATTTCACAGCTGAAACTTCCGATCACACATACAAAGACACAGCTCGAAAAAAAGATTGCAAAAACATTAAAAAATCCCGGAAACAGTTTTACTTACGAAATAAGAAAGCAATCTCTGGACTGCAGACACAAAAATGACAAAATCTTTGTATATACTGTAGATGTAACGATCAGAGATGAACAGAAACTCGCCAAAAAAGTTAACAATAACAATATTATGTTAACCAAAGAGAAACCATATGAATTTCCCTCTCCGGGTGAGACACCTCTTTTACATTCTCCCGTTATTGTGGGAAGCGGTCCTGCAGGACTTTTCTGCGGATGGTATCTTGCGAAAGCCGGATATTGTCCAATAATACTTGAACGCGGAGAAGAGGCTGAGAAACGTCAGAAAACAGTAGAGAATTTCTGGAAAAATGGTGTTCTTGACCCTGAGTCCAATGTACAGTTCGGAGAGGGCGGCGCCGGCACCTTTTCCGACGGAAAGCTGAACACGCTGGTAAAAGATCCTTACGGACGTAATCATGAGGTACTGAAGCGTTTCGTAGCTGCCGGCGCACCGGAAGAAATTATTTATCAGCAGAAGCCACATCTGGGAACGGATGTACTGGTTGGTATTGTTGAAAAAATGCGTCATGAAATCGAAGAAATGGGAGGAAAATTCTGCTTCCGTTCCAAGGTAACAGATCTGATTTTTGAGAACAATACATTAAAAGAAATTGAGATCAACAATGATAAGAGAATCCCTGCACAAGTCTGTGTACTGGCACCAGGACACAGTGCAAGAGATACTTTTGAAATGTTACAGAAACGTGGTGTTTATATGGAGCCAAAGTCATTTGCAGTGGGGCTGCGTATTGAACATCCTCAGGAAATGATCAATATGGATCTTTATGGAGAGCCTGAGAATGAATTACTTGGTGCAGCCAGCTATAAAGTAACCCATAAGTGTGCAAATGGCAGAGGTGTTTATTCTTTTTGTATGTGTCCGGGCGGATATGTTGTAAATGCATCCTCTGAACCCGGCCGTCTCGCAGTGAACGGAATGAGCTATCAGGCACGTGATTCCAGAAATGCAAACAGTGCCATGATCGTCACAGTCACACCAGAAGATTTCCCGGATAAAGGAGTTCTTGGCGGCGTAGAATTTCAGCGTGATCTGGAGAAAAAAGCATGGGAACTCGGAGAAGGAAAAATTCCTGTTCAGCTGTTTGGTGATTTTTGCAAAAATCAGGCAAGTGAAGCATTAGGAGAGGTTACTCCCTGTATGAAGGGAGAATATATACTGACAAATGTACGCTCTGTTCTGCCAAAAGCAGTAGGCGATTCTATTGAAGAAGGTGTCAGAGCCTTCGGAAAACGAATTTCCGGATTTGACAGAGAGGATGCACTGCTCAGTGGCATTGAAAGCCGTACTTCTTCCCCTGTAAGGATCGTACGTGATCAGGAGCTCACAGCAAATATGGCGGGAATTTATCCATGTGGCGAAGGTGCCGGTTACGCAGGCGGAATCACAAGTGCTGCCATGGATGGAATCAAGGTTGCTGAGACTGTATGCCGGAAATATGCGGCTATAAAAAATAATTGATCTCTTAAGCGGGATATTACCGGTAACCAGTAACCCAGTAACGTTACTGTTCACTCCGTTCACAGTAACGTAGCCAAAATTCATTCCAGATTGCCTGCGGCAATGGAATTTTGGCTTGTATGTCTCGGGATTTTGGCATATTCATGCCAAAACACCTCGCGGGACAGTGGTGTGTGAACAGTAACCCAGTAACTATAAAGTTCACATAAAAATCAGAGAGGAGAGTGTACATCTCTCCTCTTTTATGCTAGAATATAATTTGCAATTTGCCCAGAGGCTTTAGAGAGCACAGGCAGACTTATGAATAATGCAAATAATATTATGAAGCAGCTTCCCAGGGAACAGCGGCCGTATGAGAAATGCTTTATGCAGGGTGAGGGTTCATTAAATGACACTGAACTGCTGGCAGTAATCCTGCGCAGCGGCACTTCAGGAAAGAATTCACTGGCACTTGCACAGGAGATCCTGAAATTTATGGAGTCGTCCTCCTATCCCGGCCTTATGGGGCTTATGCATGTATCTGTACAGGATCTTATGAAGATTCATGGAATCGGACAGGTAAAAGCAGTACAGTTAAAATGCATTGGAGAACTTTCCAAAAGAATTGCCAAGGCTGCTGCCAGACCGCAGATAGTTATGAACAATCCCTCCTCCATAGCAGCTTATTATATGGAAGAACTCCGCCATGAAGAGCAGGAACTGGTGATCTGTATGATGTCAGATGTGAAAGGACATTTTCTGGGAGATAAGATACTGACCCGGGGAACTGCAACCGGTTCGCTGGTAACACCAAGGGAAATCTTCATGGAAGCCCTGCGCCGCCATGCAGTCAGTCTGATATTGATACACAATCATCCAAGTGGTGATCCTACACCAAGTCCGGATGACTTACAGATCACAGCCAGGATTTATCAGGCGGGGGAACTGCTGGGAATACATCTGCTGGATCATATTGTGATCGGGGATCAGAGATACTGCAGCTTCAGAGAAGAAGGATTATGGAATACATGTACAGAATAAGGCAACAACAAAGGGGCAGAATATGCTATTTGAGAAAACATATGGAATAGATTTGGGAAGCAGTTCCGTAAAAGTCTATTCTTTTTTCAGAAACAAAACTTATATCGAGAAAAATATGATCGCGTCCAAGGGACACACGATCATTGCAATGGGAAATGAAGCATACGATATGTTTGAGAAATCCCCCACAGATATTACGGTTACTTCGCCAATGACATTTGGCATGATCGCTAATCTGGAACTTCAGGAGATTGTTCTTTACAGTATGATCCGAAAGATCGATCATATCCTGGGATTTGGCGCAACAATGTATTTTACTGTTCCTCTGGATATGACTGCGGTTGAGAAACGGGCATATTTTCATGTGGCGAATGGTCACTGGTTAAAGAAAAATCGCGTATTTATGGTAGAGGCACCCATTGCAGATGCCATTGCCATGGGTGTCAATCTGGAAGATCCGGAAGGAAATATGATCGTAAATATCGGTGCACAGAGTACAGAAGTATCGATCATCACCGGAGGAAAGATCATTATCAGCAGGAAAATACCGCTGGGAGGCAGACAGATGAATGAATCTGTCTGCAGTGAAATACGTAAAAGATATAATCTGCAGATTGGCACAAGGACTGCCAAGAGGCTTAAGATGGTCATGGGACGCCTCAGTGATCCGAAAAAGGAAGTACGTAAGGTTGTAGGAATTGACTGTATTTCCGGACTGCCAAGAGAAGAAATCATTTCTTCTTATGTGGTAAATGACGGTATCATGAACTGTCTGAATGAGATTGCGGCAGAGATGAAAACATTTCTGGAGCGAATTCCTCCCCAGATTTCCTACCATATTGCGAAACAGGGGATTTACATAACCGGAGGCAGTACCAGACTTCCTTATATTGATAAATACCTTGCCAGTTATACAGGATTCACCTTTAATCTGTCAGATTTTTATGAAACCTCGGCAGTTACAGGTCTGGAGAAAATAATCAGAAATAAAGAACTGCGTGAATGGGCAGTACCGGTTACGCAGAGAAAACTATAATTTTTAGGGGTGCATCAATGAAAAACCTGAAAAAGAAAGTACATTTTAGGATTAAATTAAAAAGTAAACATCTTCTGGTCATTATGTCGATTTTCTGCGTCAGCTGTATTGCTGCCACTTTTTCATCCGGCGTAACCACTGCACCGCTGCAGGATGCCGCCGGGATACTGATCGTTCCATTTGAAAACAGCATCAATCGGATCAGTTCAGTTCTGAAAGGAATGCAGGACCGTATGCGTGATAAAGAAGAAATCCTCAGTGAGAACGAAAATTTAAAGGCACAGATAGACAGTCTCACAGAACAGAACAATAAACTGATCCAGGATCAGACAGAATATGTAAGATTACAGCAGATGTATAATCTTGACCAGCAGTATACCGAATATCCAAAGATTGCTGCAGAAATCATATCCAAAGATCCGGGCAACTGGTATGATACCTTTATGATCAACCGGGGATCTGCAGACGGCATTCGTGTGGATAATAATGTACTTGCAGATAAAGGTCTGGTCGGGATCGTGACAGAGGTCGGAACTCACTGGGCGACTGTACGTTCCATTATCGATGACAGCAGCAATGTCAGTGCCATGACTGTCAGCACACAGGATAACTGTGTGGTGGAAGGAGATCTGGAACTCATCGATGAGGGTAAATTAAGCTTCAGCCAGTTGTATGACCAGAATAATAAAGTAACAGTGGGGGAACGCATCGTTACCTCCAATATCAGTGAGAAATATGTAGAGGGACTGTTTATCGGATACGTCAGTGAGGTGGAACAAAACAGCAACAATCTGACCAAAACAGGTACCATTGTCACACCTGTAGATTTCCAGCATCTGAAAAATGTACTTGTCATTACAGTAAATAAACAGGATTCTGTTAATGACAATGCTCAGGCAGCTCAGGAGGCGACTGCAAATGAAGAGTAAGATAGCGTTATTTTTTATGATCCTGATCAGTTTTCTTCTTCAGTGTACTCTTCTTCATGTGATATCCATCGGTTCTATCACGCCGAATCTGATCCTGATCCTGTGTATATCCATGGGGCTGATGCGCGGAAGAAAAAGTGGACTGTGGACAGGATTTTTCTGTGGATTTCTGGTAGACATGTTCTATGGCTCTGTGTTTGGTTTCTACGCTCTGATCTATATGTATATTGGCTTTTTAAGCGGATATGCCCACAGGATCTGCTATGATGATGACATAAAGGTTCCGGTTATGCTTGCAGGTATCGGGGATTTACTGTACGGACTTTCTGTCTATGCATTGCAGTTTCTGCTCAGGGGACGTCTGGGGCTCGGAACCTATTTATACCGGATTATTTTACCGGAGATTTTTTATACAGTGATCCTTACACTGATTGTTTACCGGGTATTTCATTATATTAATTATCATTTCATGAAGAATCCATCAATGAAGGAAAGTGAGTCTATTTGGGTACTAAAATAAAAAGATTTTTTAAAAAGATACGAATAAAACGTACCACAATACTGGTACTGGTTTTTGTATTTATGTCAGCCACTCTGGTCCGTCAGCTTTTTGAACTGCAGATCATCCAGGGAGAGGCTTATATCAGCAAATTTGAATCAAGAACAACAAAAAAACGTGTGATCAAAAGTACGCGTGGCAATATCTATGACAGAAATGGTGAGGAGCTGGCAACAAATGTGCTGGCTTATTCTGTTACCTTTGAGGATAATGGAACTTATGATTCTACCAGAGAAAAGAATCTTACACTGAACGGGATTGCCTATAAAGTCCTGAAAATCCTTGAGTCCAACGGGGATTCCATCAGTACCGGCTTCCATATTGTTTTGGATGAGAGCGGGAATTATGCTTTTGATGTTGATGAGGGATTTACTCTGAACCGTTTTCGTGCGGATATTTACGGAGAACCGTTGATTGATAACCTGACAAAAAAACAGAAAAATGCCACTGCAGATCAGATGATCGAGTTTATGAGCGGAAAAGAGGGATTTTCCATTGTTCTTTACGGCGATAATGCTTATACCAAAGAAGAACTGACATCCCATGGACTTCCGGAGAACCTGTCAAAGCAGGATATACTTGAGCTTTCCAAAATCCGCTATGCACTGAGCACTAACAGTTTCAAGAAGTACATGGCCGTTACGATTGCTTCAAATATAAGCGAAAAATCTGTAGCTGCAATCAGAGAAGATCAGCCGGAGCTTCAGGGAATTGACATTGTAGAGGATTCTGTCCGCAAATACATTAATGATGCAAGCATGGGACCAATTCTTGGTTATACGGGACAGGCTTCTTCAGAAGAGCTTGAAGAACTGAGACAGAAGAATCCTGATTATTCAAATGATGCGATCATCGGTAAATCGGGAATTGAGAAATATATGGAAACATCTCTTCAGGGAACAGACGGTGAAGAAACTGTCACTGTCGATAACCTTGGTAAAGTACTTAAGATTGACGACAGCACGAGAGTAGAACCTGTCGCAGGTAACGATACCTATCTTACCATAGACAGCAGCTGGCAGTCCGCCATCTACCAGATACTGAAACAGAGAGTTGCCGGAATCCTTTTATCCAAGATCGAAGCAGCCAAAACCTATGATTTCAGTGTAAATGATGCTGCACAGATCAAGATACCGATCTATGATGTATATAATGCCTTGATTGCCAACAGTGTCATTGATATCAGTAAATTCAGTGATGCCAACGCCTCCGATACAGAAAAAAATTTATATGCCAAATTTCAACAGAAACAGCAACAGGTTTTTGATACAATAACTAACAGGTTGACAGCTGAGAATCCACCGGCCGTAAAAGATGAAGATGATCAGATCCAGGAATACCTTACTTATATCTGTGATGATCTTCTCAGAGATACGCTGGGGGTTATCTCAAAGAATGCCATTGATACCTCTGACAGTACTTATCAGAAATGGACAACCGATAAAGATATCAGTCTGAAAGATTATCTGACATATGCGGCAAGTCAGAACTGGATCGATATTTCCAAATTTTCTACAGAAGGAGATTATCTGGATTCCGATGAAGTATATCAGGCTCTTACAGATTATCTGATCGATTATCTTAAAAAAGACACCAATTTCTCAAAACTTCTATATAAGTATATGCTTCAGGAGGACACCATTTCCGGAAGCGAGATCTGTCTGGTGCTGTATGAACAGGGAGTTTTATCAAAAGATGATGGCAGTTACGAGGCACTGGCCTCCGGCTCCATGACAGCTTATGACTTTATGATCAATAAAATTTATACTCTCGAAATAGAACCTGCGCAGCTTGCGCTGGAGCCATGTTCTGCTTCTGCAGTAATCACAGATGTCAAAACAGGGGATGTTCTTGCATGCGTATCCTACCCGGGATATGACAATAACCGTCTGGTAAATAACATGGATACGGATTATTATGCGAAATTATCTACAGATAAATCCAGTCCGTTTTTCAATAAAGCAACCCAGCAGACAGCAGCACCGGGTTCTACATTTAAGATTCTGTCTACAATTGCCGGAATGTCTGAAGGAGTGATCGATGACGGAACATACATTAACTGTACCGGCTCC
>ERZ779866.4622-NODE-4622-length-10031-cov-3.094326_pt1 | contig 10031 bp, 8 predicted proteins | sample MGYA00511248_ERZ779866 | MGnify/ENA primary metagenome ERZ779866 (study PRJEB29588, sample SAMEA2155758) | human gut metagenome | biome: human gut; feature: human-associated habitat; material: faeces | place: Denmark | collected 2008/2010 ... | reverse complement strand
GATACGAAGATCTGGCTTGGGGGTCCGGAAGTTTCTTATAATGCAAGAGAAGTTCTGGAAAAATATCCGATGGCAGAAGGTATCATGCGCGGAGAGGGTGAAGAGACTTTTGCAGAACTTGTGGCATATTATGAAGGCCGTGGTGCAGCTGAGTTGATCAATATTCAGGGAATCACATTTCGGGAAAAGGAAAAACAGATTGCTGCGACACCGTTTCGACAGATCATGGATCTGAGCAAAGTACCGTTTGTCTATGGGGATATTGAGAATTTCAAGAACCGTATCATTTATTATGAGACGAGCAGAGGCTGTCCGTTTTCTTGTAGTTATTGTCTTTCTTCAATTGATAAATGTCTTCGATTCCGTAATCTAGAACTTGTGAAGAAAGAACTGCAGTTCTTTATTGATCATGAAGTGCCACAGGTTAAATTTGTTGACAGAACATTTAACTGTAAGCATGATCATGCGATGGCAATCTGGAATTATATCAAAGAGCATGATAAAGGGATTACAAATTTTCATTTTGAAGTGGCAGCAGATCTTCTGAATGAGGAAGAGATTGAGTTGATCCGGAGTTTGCGTCCAGGACTCATTCAGCTGGAAATTGGAATTCAGTCAACGAATAAACAGACAATCAAAGAGATCAACCGTTCCATGAATCTGGAAAAAGTACGTGATAAGGTAGCAAGGATTCATGAGAAGGGAAATGTGCATCAGCATTTAGATTTGATCGCAGGCCTTCCATATGAGAATTATGATAGTTTTGCTCATTCTTTTAATGAAGTTTATGCTATGGAACCGGATCAGTTTCAGCTTGGATTTCTGAAAGTACTGCATGGATCTGTGATGCATGAGAAGATGAAAGAGTATGAGTTGCTTTGCCAGAATCGTCCGCCGTATGAAGTGCTTTCAACAAAATGGCTTCCATACAGTGATGTGATCCGTCTGAAGAAAGTAGAAGAGATGGTGGAAGTTTACTATAACAGTTTTCAGTTTAGTCATACGATGAGACTTCTTGTGGAATTGTTTCCATCCGCATTTTCCATGTATGAGAAAATGGGCAATTATTATGAGAAGAAAGGCTTGTTTGGGTTGAATCATTCAAGACTTACTCGCTATGAGATATTGTGGGACTTTGTAGAATCAGAATTAGCAGAATTCACATGTTCGGAGAAAATGCAGAAGAAAGAAGCGGATTTTAAAGAGAAGGTGCTTGAAAGCATGACTTTAGATCTTTACCTGAGAGATAATGTGAAGAATCGTCCGGCATTTCTTGGAGAGAGCAAAGTAGAAAAAGATGTAGCGTCTGAATTTTATAAGAAAGAGGCAGAAGAGCACAAGTATCTAAAGGATTATGAAGGATACGACAGCCGCCAACTGCGAAAGATGACTCATCTGGAGCGATTGAATGGAAAGTTGTATCTTTTTGATTACAGACATAGAAATAAGTTGAATCAGGATGCGGCGATTTATATAATAGAGGACTAGTATAGCGTTGCAGATATTAGAAAGATAGTTGCATATGGTTTTGTTAATGGAAATGGAGAAAAAAGATGAATTTTTATGATAAAAAAGTAAGACGTTTGGTGTCAATTATTATTTTGGTGGTTATTGTTGCAATGGTTGCAACGATGGTGATTCCATATCTGGTCTAAGGAGAGTGTAATGCGGACAGGGAGAGTAACGCAGACGATCTGGAATCGTGCTGTAAAGAAACATATCCAAAAAGGAAACAGGAATTCAACAGGAAAAACCGCGTGGGAAGAAAGCAGTTCTGAACTGGTATCTGACGATAAGGATTTTGTCTGGAGCAGCGCTTCAGTAAGCGGAAAAGCACCGGCACAGGTGAAATATGCAGTAATTAAATCAGCAGGAGATCTTGCGGCAAAGAGAGTCAGACCAACAGCGGTTTCAGTACAGATTTTGTTTCCTGAAAGTTCTGACGAGCAGGAATTAAAAGATATTATGAGAATCCTGACAGAGATTTGTGAGGAGACAGGACTTGCCATTACCTGTGTACAAGCTGAAAGTGCAGAGTATGTTTTGCAGACAGTGATTCAGATTACTGCTGTCGGCGTGAAAGAAAATCCAAAACAGCAGACGAAAAAATGGATTCCGGGAACGGAAATTATTCTTTGTGGCTATACAGGATTAGAAGGAACGTTGCGATTGGTTGAAGAGGCAGAGGCAGATCTTCGTACAAGATTTACACCATCTTTTATAGAAAAAACAAAGCGTTGCAAGGAATCACTTATACTTCCGAAACAGATTTTAAAGCTTCCGGAAGAAGCAAAGAGCAGACAGTGTGGGGATGGAGGTGTACTCTGCGGATTATGGGAACTTGCAGAGGCAGAAAAGATAGGGTTTGAGATTGATTTTTCAAAACTTGCACTTAAGCAGGAAACGGTGGAAATCTGTGAATTCTTTCAGCTGAATCCATATCTTCTCACATCAGCCGGAAGTTATCTCGTATTGACAGAGCATGGAGAAGAGACATTGGAAAGCTTGAAGAATGCAGGTGTTCCGGCAGTAAGGATCGGATTTGTAAAAGAACAGAATGCAAGAACACTTGTAAATGGAGAAGAAACCCGTTATCTGGATCGTCCGGCACCGGATGAACTGAGCCGTTGGTGGAAAGAACGAAAAGAATCAGAAGAATAAGAAGATAGAAGAGGCGATAATTATGTTAAACATTGTACTTTATGAGCCGGAAATTCCGGCAAATACAGGGAATATCGGAAGAACCTGTGTGGCAACAGGGACAAGACTTCATTTAATCGAGCCATTGGGATTTAAGCTGAATGAGAAATCATTAAAGCGTGCCGGCATGGATTACTGGAAAGATCTGGATGTGACGACATATATTGATTATCAAGATTTCCTTGAAAAGAATCCGGGAGCTAAAATCTATATGGCAACGACAAAAGCGCACAAAGTCTACACAGAAGTAGATTATGAGTCAGATTGCTATATTATGTTCGGAAAAGAGAGCGCGGGAATCCCGGAAGAGATTCTTGTAGAGCATGAGGAAGACTGTATGAGAATCCCGATGAATGGAGATATCCGCTCATTGAATCTTGGTAATTCGGTGGCAATTGTGTTGTATGAAGCACTGCGACAGAATGGATTTGCAGGAATGAATTTAAGTGGAGAACTGCATGAACTTCATTGGAAATAAAGTGAAAAAGGAACAGGGTCAAATCATTTGTAAAAAGGTTTGATCTTGTTCCTTTTTTGAATGGTAAATAATCAGATATTTATACAAATACACAAAAAACGTTTAATAAACTACAAAAAATAGACGAAATATTTAGTAATCTAAAAAATTTTTATAAAAATCTAATAAAAAGTTTGATTATTACGACAAAATATGCTATGTTTAAAATAACATCGTTGTGCGAAAGTTACAAACAAAAAGAGAATAGGAAAGAAAAGTATGGTAATAATATATTGATACGTGCTGCGAACAGCGTAATCCTTAGATATTAATGTGCAGTAACAACATACAGCGAAGAGATCTTATTGTTCAAAATCACATAAGAACAATAAAAAGGGGGAGACAAGAAAGGTGGTGTAGATACTATGGTGGATGAGACAATCCGGTCAATTAAAGAAGCAGAACAGCAGGCAGAAGAGATTCTTGTAAAAGCGCAGGAACAAAAAGAACAGATTCTGAAAGATGCATCTCTTCAGGCAAAGCAGATTCATGAAGAACTTATAGAAGAGGCAAAAAGAACTGCCGGTGGACTGGATGAGAAAGCCAGAGAAGAGGCGAAAAATCAGGAAGATAAAGAAGCAGAGAAGCTCAAAGATGTGATCGAAGAGCTGAAGGTTTCTGCAAGAGAGAAAAAGGGTGCAGCAGTGCAGCTAGTTCTTTCTGAATTAATCTGATCCATGTGGTCGTAACAAAAAAGGAGGGATAAGATTATGGCGGTACTTAAGATGCAGAAAATCAGCATCTGTGCCCTGAAGAAAGATCGAAAAGCAATCCTGGAACAGTTACAGCATCTTGGAGTTCTTGAAGTTGACAGGGACAAAGAAGAGGATGCATTCTTCCAAAAGATGGACACAACCGGACAGCGGATGAAATTTGAAAAAGCGGCAACGGCAGCAGATCAGGCACTGGGGATTCTGGATGCTTACGCTCCGGAGAAAAAGTCATTACTTTCTTCGCTGGAAGGAAAAGAACTGATCGATCGCGAGTTGGAAGAAAAGGTTCAGATATCTGGACCGGAATTGATCAAGACAGCCCGCGGAATTTATGATCTTGATCGCGAGTATGCTGAGCTTAGAGCAGGCATAGCAAAGATTGAGAATCAGATTGAAAGTCTGATGCCGTGGATGGCATTAGATGTTCCGCTTCAGGAAGGGAAGACAAAAAGGACTGCTTTGATCCTGGGAACAATGCCGGGAGAGCTTACTCTTGAGAACATTTATTCCATTCTACTTGAGAAGACTCCGGAAGTGATGGAGAAAACAGGGGTCGATGTACATTTAGTTTCAGCAGAATCTAATATGATCTGCATTGCAGTCATCTGTTTGAAAGAACAACTCCAGACAGTGGAAGAAGCACTTCGGAGTGCAGGATTTGCAAGACCGTCCCAGAACTGGAGCAAGACACCAAAAGAGCAGAAGGAAGTACTGGAAACAGAGATAGCAGCGTCAAGAGAGCGGATGACGCAGTGCGAGGCAGAACTTAAGAGCCTGGCTTCCAAAAGAAAAGAACTTCAGGCCGTAGCAGATTATTACAGAGTCCGAGCAGATAAGTATGCAGTTCTCGGAGATCTTCTTCAGTCAAAGCGTACATTTGTGATCAGTGGATATATACCGGCATGTGAGTCAGGTCCGGTAGAGAAATCTTTGACAGAGAAATATAACTGTATGGTAGATATTGAAGACATTGAAGAAGGTGAAGAAGCACCGGTTATTTTAAAGAATAACCCATTCTCTACAAACATGGAAGGTATTGTAGAATCTTACGGATTACCGCATGCCGGAGAAATCGATCCGACAACGATCATGTCATTCTTCTATGTATTTTTTTTCGGAATGATGTTGTCAGATGCAGCGTATGGAGCAGTTGTTGCAATTGTGTGTGCGATTCTTGTGAAGAAATATCCAAGAATGTCACAGAACATGGCAAAATCTTTGAAATTGTTCTTCTACTGTGGAGTATCTACACTTGTATGGGGTGTTCTATTTGGAGGATATTTTGGAAATATCGTAGACATTGTTTCAGAAAAATTCTTCGGACATACGGTAACAGTTCCGGCACTTTGGTTTGTTCCATTGAATGATCCAATGAAACTTCTGGTTTATTCTTTGTTATTTGGAACAATTCATTTGTTCGTAGGACTTGGAATTAAAGGTTATCTGTGTTTAAAAGATGGTAAGGTTGTAGATTTTATCTGTGACGTTGTACTTTGGTTTGTGATGCTGATCGGGTTGATCCTGATGCTGCTTCCAAGTGACATTTTCGCATCGATTGCACAGACTACGATCGTGTTCCCGGCGGCTTTGAACACTGCTGCAAAAGTGATGGCTGCGGGTGGAGCAATCGGTATTGTGCTGATGTCAGGAAGAGCAAACAAGAATCCGGCGCTTCGGCTTGCGCTTGGAGCGTATGATTTGTATAACGTGACAGGATGGCTCAGTGACGCATTGTCCTATTCAAGACTTCTTGCACTTGGACTTGCAACAGGAGTTATCGCATCCGTTATCAATCAGATGGGAGCGATGCTTCCAAACAATGTGATCGGTGTGATTCTTTTCATTGTGATCTTCATTGTGGGACACGTATTGAACCTGGCGATCAATCTGCTGGGAGCTTATGTACACACAAACCGTTTACAGTTTGTGGAATTCTTCGGAAAATTTTATGAAGGCGGCGGAAAAGCATTCGAGCCTTTTAAAGAAAATACGAAATATGTTGATGTTAAGGAGGAAACAACATTATGAATATAGCAGGTGAACTTGGAGTTGTATATGGATTATTAGGCGCAGCAATCGCAGTATTATTCGCAGGTGCAGGATCTGCGTTAGGTGTAGGTATCGCAGGACAGGCAGCATCAGGTGTTGTAACAGAAGACCCGAGCAAATTCGCTAAAGTACTTATTATGCAGCTGCTCCCAGGTACACAGGGACTGTATGGACTGCTTGTTGGATTTATTACACTTTCTAAAATTGGTATTCTCGGCGGTGGCGGAGTAGAAGTTAGCGTTCAGTCAGGACTTATGATTCTTGCAGCTTGTCTCCCAATCGGTATTGTTGGATTGATTTCAGGTATCGCACAGGGTAAGACAGCAGCGGCTTCTATCGGAATCGTAGCAAAGAAGCCAGAGCAGTTTGGTAAAGCAATGCTGTTCCCGGCAATGGTTGAGACATATGCGATCCTGGCTCTTCTGATTTCCTTCCTCGCAGTAAGTGGTATCCAGCTGTAAGAAATAAATAAAAAGGAGAGCGTGGAGATGAGTGGACTTGACAAAATGAAAGCGCAGATAATCGCAGAGGCGCAGGACAATGCAAAAGAGATACTCGCACAGGCACACGCACAGGCGGATTCTATAATTGGGGAAGCAAAAGCACAGGCAGAGAAAGATGCACGGAAGATTGTCGCACAGGCAGAAGCCAGAGCAGAAGATTCTGTGAAACGCCTGGCCTCTTCATCAGATATGAGAAAGCGCAAGGCAGTACTTGAGGCGAAACAGGAAGTGATCAGTGAAGTTCTTGAAGATGCTTACAAAGCAGTCGGAGAGCTTGATGATGCAGCTTATTTTGCAATGCTTGAAAAGGTTCTTGAGAAGTATGTACTTCCGGAAGAAGGAACCATCTGCTTTACAGAGAAAGACAGAAAACGTATGCCTCAAGGGTATATGGAAAAAGTATATGAAACAGCGAAGAAGAAAGGCGGAAGCCTGGAACTTACAGAGACAGTGCCGGACGGAATGGATGGGGGATTTATCCTGACCTATGGCGGCATCGAAGAAAATTGTACGATCAAAGCGTTGTTTGATGCAAGAAGAGAAGAGTTATCAGATAAAGTGAACCGGCAGCTGTTTACAGCAGTGTAGCCGCAAGGAGGGATAATCTTGAGTAAGACAAAATATACCTATGCGGTTGCCAGAATCCGTGCACAGGAAGTCTCTCTTTTAACGAATGCAGTGATTGAACAGCTTCTTGCGTGCAAGAGTGCAGAACAGGCTCTACAGCTTCTGGTTGAAAAGGGCTGGGGAGATCTGACAGCAGGAACGTTGGATGCAGATGAAGTTCTGAATAAGGAAGAAGAGAAGATGTGGCAGACAATCCGTGAGGTGGCACCGGATATGCATGTATTCGATGTTCTGTCACTTCCAAAACTTTATCACAATCTGAAAGCAGCGATCAAAGAAGTGTGTACGGAAGTAGAGAATAAAAATATTTTTTACGATGACTGTGAGATTCCTGGAGAAGAGATGTTTGCACTTGTCCAGAACAAAGAATTTGATAAGCTGCCGGGTAATATGCCAGCAACAGCAAGAGAAGCATTTGACACTCTGCTTCACACAAGAGACGGACAGCTGTGCGATCTTATTATTGATCACGCAACACTGGAAGCTATGCTGGAAGCAGGGAAAAAATCAGGTGAGAAGATCATTGAAGAGTATGCACAGACAGCAGTTGCAATCGCTGATATTAAGATTGCAGTAAGATCTCAGAAGACAGGGAAAAATGCAGAATTTATGAAGAAAGCAATGGTAAATTGTTCCGAGATCAATGTGGATCAGCTGACACAGGCAGCATTGGCCGGTGCGGAGGAGATCGCACAGTATCTGGAAGGAACATCTTATCGTGAAGGTGCCGATGCACTGCGTATATCACCGTCTGCATTTGAACGCTGGTGTGATAATAAAATGACAGATTCTATGAGGTCACAGAAATATGAATCATTTTCCGTTGGACCGCTTCTGGCGTATCTGTTAGCCAGACAAAATGAGATCAAGACAGTACGGATTATACTGACCGGAAAGCAGAATGAATTTCCGGATGAAGCAATCCGGGAAAGGATAAGGGAGATGTATGTATAAGATTGCAGTAATGGGCGATTATGACAGTATCTATGGATTTGCCACCCTCGGTCTTAGCATCTGCCCTGTGAAGGACCGGGATGAGGCGAAGACAAAGCTTCGCCAGCTTGCAGAAGGAAATTACGGCATTATCTATATTACAGAGGCTGTGGCTGCACAGATTCCGTCAGAAATCAACAAGTACGGTGAGCAGACATTTCCGGCGATTATTCAGATCCCGGGTGTGTCGGGGAATACAGGAGCCGGAGTTGAAGGCGTGAAGAAGACAGTTGAGCAGGCCGTCGGATCAGATATTCTGTTTGGAGGAGTAAGCGAATGAGCACAGGAGTGATTAAAAAAGTCGCAGGACCTCTTGTTATCGCAGAGGGAATGCGTGATGCGAATATGTTTGACGTTGTCCGTGTATCGGAACAGCGTCTGATCGGAGAGATTATTGAGATGCACGGTGACGAGGCATCCATCCAGGTATATGAAGAGACATCAGGTCTCGGACCTGGAGAACCGGTTGAATCTATGGATGTTCCAATGTCTGTAGAATTAGGACCTGGTCTGATCGCAAGTATTTATGACGGAATCCAGAGACCACTGGATGATATTATGAAGATTTCCGGAAATAACCTGAAAAGAGGAGTTGAAGTTCCGTCTCTTAAGAGAAATCTGAAATGGGAGTTTGTTCCTACTGTAAAGGTTGGAGATGAAGTAGAGACAGGAGATGTGATCGGTACAGTTCAGGAAACAGTTCTTGTACAGCAGAAGATCATGGTTCCTTACGGAATTAAAGGAACAATCAAGGAAATCAAAGAAGGAACATTTACAGTAGAAGATATTGTAGCAGTTGTTGAAACAGAAAAAGGCGAAAAAGAATTAACTATGATGCAGAAGTGGCCGGTTCGTCGCGGTCGTCCGTATAAGAAGAAACTTCCACCGGAGATGCCACTTGTAACAGGACAGCGTGTTATCGATACATTCTTCCCAATCGCCAAGGGCGGTGTTGCGGCCGTTCCGGGACCTTTCGGAAGTGGAAAGACAGTAATCCAGCATCAGCTTGCAAAATGGGCTGAGGCAGATATTGTTGTCTACATCGGATGTGGAGAGCGTGGAAATGAGATGACAGACGTTCTGAACGAGTTCCCTGAACTGAAGGACCCGAAGACAGGACAGCCTTTGATGCAGAGAACTGTTCTGATCGCAAATACATCGGATATGCCGGTTGCAGCTCGTGAGGCATCCATTTACACAGGAATTACAATAGCAGAGTATTTCCGTGATATGGGATATTCTGTAGCACTTATGGCAGATTCAACATCCCGTTGGGCTGAGGCACTTCGTGAGATGTCAGGACGTCTAGAAGAGATGCCTGGTGAAGAAGGATATCCGGCTTATCTTGGAAGTCGTCTGGCTCAGTTTTATGAGCGTGCCGGACATGTAGTTTCTCTTGGGAAAGAAGGAAGAGAAGGAGCACTTTCCGTTATCGGAGCAGTATCTCCTCCGGGTGGTGATACATCTGAGCCGGTATCTCAGGCTACACTTCGTATCGTCAAAGTGTTCTGGGGACTGGATTCTTCTCTTGCCTACAAACGCCATTTCCCGGCTATTAACTGGCTGACCAGCTATTCCCTGTATGTGGACAATCTGGGAAAATGGTTTGATGAGAATGTATCGGATGAGTGGATGAGCTGCCGCCAGGGTCTTATGAGCCTTCTGCAGGAAGAGGCAGAGCTGGAGGAAATCGTCAAGCTGGTCGGCAAGGATGCTCTGGGATCTGCAGATCAGTTGACGCTCGAAGTCACAAAGATGCTGCGCGAGGACTTCCTGCAGCAGAACTCCTTCGTGGACATCGACTCCTACTCGGAGTACGACCGGCAGGCCCGCATGCTCGCCCTGATCCGGGGGTACGACAGCCGGTGCCGCTCCGCCTCGGAGCGGGGCGGGGCCATCGCCGACCTGTTTGCCATCCCCGTGCGGGAG
>ERZ779866.4621-NODE-4621-length-10033-cov-2.869713_pt1 | contig 10033 bp, 8 predicted proteins | sample MGYA00511248_ERZ779866 | MGnify/ENA primary metagenome ERZ779866 (study PRJEB29588, sample SAMEA2155758) | human gut metagenome | biome: human gut; feature: human-associated habitat; material: faeces | place: Denmark | collected 2008/2010 ... | reverse complement strand
AGTCCGCCGATACGCCCGAAGAGAAGCCGGCACGGAGTTTTCGACTTCTTTTCTGCAACAAGGGGCTGCTTGCCGTGGCCGTGACGCTTTTTTTCTTTCATCTCGGCAATGCGGCGCTTCTTCCCCTTCTGGGACAGTCCGCCGTGGCCCGGTTCAATGTGAACGGAGCCGCCTATACGGCGGGTACCGTGGTGCTCGCTCAGGCGGCCATGATAGGCATGGCTCTCTGGGGGGCCGGGGTAGCCCAGAAAAAAGGCTACGGACGGCTGTTTCTTCTTGCGCTGATGGCGCTTCCTTTGCGCGGATGCATCGCAGGCTTGTGGGAAAGTCCGTGGAACATCATTCCCGTGCAGATACTCGACGGCGTCGGTGCGGGACTGCTCGGAGTGGCAACGCCCGGCATTGTCGCACGACTGCTTCAGGGCAGCGGGCACATCAACATGGGACTGGGACTGGTACTGACCATTCAGGGCGTCGGCGCCTCGCTGAGCAATACCTACGGAGGGCTGTTTGCCCACCATGTCAGCTACAGTGCCGCATTTCTGGCTCTTGCCGTGGCTCCGTGCATGGGACTCTGCGTATTCATTCTGGCGGTTCGCTGTCTGCCCGTTCTGGCCGCAACGCTGATGCCTGCCGGAACTGCTCGTTCTGACAAGTCCGTCTGCTGAGCGCTTTTGCGGAATACATGAGGAATGCCGAAGTGTGTCGGCCGAGTGACGTCAAGCTGCGGCGGAACGTGCCGGTGAGGGGATGTCTCCGGGCTTGCCGAAAACGGCGGGGCATCCTTACAGCCCAGTAAACAATGAGGCCCCACAAGGAGCGTATGCCTTATGGGGCCTTTGGGCTGCGACCTGGATGAGGCTTTGATCAGGCCTGTGCCTGAAACGGAGGAACAGCGTTCAGGTGTTCGGAACAGCCGTCTTCCGGTCCGGGCGGCACGGCGTTGTCCGGCATTGCGGCGTTCCGAGAAGTAAAGGGGAGACGGCTCTTTTTATTCGCTGACGATGCATCGGTTGTTCAGTATGCTGAACGTCGCCCGATAATATCTGTCAGACTCCAGAAATACCGGAGCGGGATTCTTGAGCACGGTATCCTGAAAGACGACGTTTTCACGGATTTCTCTCAGCAGAACAACGTTTCCGGCAACGTCCTCCTTCATGTCCATGCAGAGGCGGGGAGTGTCGATGGCGGCCTTCAGCGCTGCCGTCTTGTCCATACCGGCCGCCGTAAGCTTGGAAACAAGATGGGCCAGACCTATGAGGGGCAGTTTCCGGTAGTCTCTGAGATTGTTGTCGGTGGCGATGATGTCGGGTTCCAGTCCCGCTTCGTGTGCCCTGCGGTACACGACGAAGGAAAAATGACGGAACGCGGAAGACGCTTCGAAGAGGATGCCCCTGCGCCTGGCCTCGAACACTTCGGGCAGAATGTTTCCGTCTTCCCCGACTATAATGCCGCCGGGACCTGCTGCATTGTAAATATGAGACAGTATGTCCCCCTTCCTGAGGTGGGCTATGGTTTCGCCGATGGGGAGAATGCTGCCCGTCAGGTGCACCATGAGTTTTGTTCCGACGCGATCGGCAGCCTCCCGGGCAATATCAAGCCATCCCCGTTCCCAGTCCGGCCTGTCCGATGCAAGGCCGTGCATGAGCTTGAACCCAAGCACGCGTCCTGCATGCCGTTCGAAAAGGTTCACGAGGCGATCGAGATCTATGCTTTCCGGCGCGGAACGTCCGGCCGCCGTAAGTCCTTCGGGCAGCACGTTGATCCATGATTTTATATTCAGGGCTGACAGTCTCCACAGTCTGTCGGCGCTTTCCCAGTCGGTGTAGCCGTACGATCCGGCATCGGCGCAGCCTGCAATGCCATCCGCCAGAAGATGTTCGGGAGACAGGGAGATGAGGGAGCCTTTGCCGAAGGTATCCTTCTGACCCCACAGATGACAGTGAATGTCGTAAAGACCGGGCGTGATGACATCTCCCGGATTGAGAAGGATTTCTCTGGACGGCTCGTCCTTCACTTCGATGGAGAAGCGTTCGTTTTGGCGGAGTCCGCCCTCGCTCCAAAGCTGACCGCCGATGAAGTTCCAGATGGACATGTCTTTCTCCTTATATGGTGGCGCCGGCAACGAAGCCGGACTGTATGGCCTTGTAGCCGTTGCCGGCTTCGAGCGCATCCCCTGCGAGAAGGAGCTCTCCGTCGTAGTTTCCGAGGCTTTCCGGAAGCTTTCTGGAAGGCTTTACGCCCGCGGCAAGAATGATCATGGAGATATCGTCGATTTCATGAACCTGTCCGTCCCTGACGTACCACACCCGTCCCGGCGCCGCCTTCTGCACATGCGCCGAGGAAAGGCATGTCACGTGCAGCCTCTCGAGATTTTCCAGCAGGTATTTTCTGGGAATGCCCTCGGCATCTTCGGCCAGATCGGGAAGCATTTCGAGCACGATCACCCGGTTGCCGTGCAGTGCCAGATGTTCCGCTGTTTCCAGACCCACGAGACCTCCTCCGATGACGACGATACGGCCGCCTCCCGCCGTGGTCACGGCATGAACCACGCGATCGGTTTTCTCTTGGGTGTTGTTTATGATCTCCACCTTGCCGAGAAGTACGTCTCTGGCCGTGACGGCTCCGCTCGATTCCAGGCCTTCTATAGACGGAACAGCGGGTTCGCTGCCTACGGCCGCAATGACGGCGTCGGGCCGGGCGGAGAGAATCTCCTCGGCCGTGACCTCGTGATTGAGATGCACATCCACGCCGTACTTCTTCAGCAGAACCTCGTGACGATGGATGACCTCGGCAAAGTCTGATTTGCTCACGGGAACACAGGCGGCTCGCCATTGTCCGCCGAGAGCGTCGTCCTTCTCGAACAGCGTGACGCGATGCCCTCTGGATGCGGCGCGAACGGCAGCTTCACAGCCGGCCACGCCTCCACCGATCACCCAGACCGTTTTGATCCTTTCAGGACGCAATGCAGGATTCATGCCGCAGTTGACCTCGGGATTGAGCAGACAGCGTATCTTATGCAGCTTGTCGAGTTCGCCGAGGCAGCCCTGATGGCAGCCGATGCAGCGGAATACTTCCTCAACGCGGCCTTCGTTTATCTTTCTCGGCATTTCGGGATCGGCCAGAGCCTCTCGCCCCATGGCGATGAAATCGCATCGACCTTCGCGCAGAAAGAGATCGCCGAGTTCGGGATTGACGATTCTGCCGTTGGCCATAACGGGAATATCCACGGCGCGCCGGATCGCTTCCGTGTTCTCTATGAAGCGCCCCTGGGAAATATTGTAGCTGGGAATCCACATCTGCCTTGTCTTGCATCCGCCCTGTCCGCAGGAAATGATGTCCACGCCTGCATCTTCGAGCATGCGCGCCAGAAGTTCGGACTCTGCGAGCTCCTGGCCGCCGATGACGTAGTCCTTCGTACTCATTTTATAGACGATCAGAAAGTCGTCCCCCGTTTTTGCCCGCACGTTTCTGACGATATCCACGGGAAATTTGGCCCTGCGGACAATGTTGCCGCCGTAGCAGTCCGTGCGCTTGTTGATGAGCGGAGACACGAAGGAAAATATCAGATAGCGATTGCCGCCGTGTATTTCCACGCCGTCGTAGCCCGCCTTCTTCGCGCGGAGAGCCGCGTCGCCGAACTGTTCCACCAGGCGTTCTATTTCTGGAACGGTCAAGGCCCGGGCACTTTCGGCCATGGTCTGATCCTTGACGGGTGAAGGCGACATGGGCTTCACTCCGGTAATGCTTCTTTTGGCCACGATGCCGCCATGGGAAAGCTGGGCCAGCATCACGGCACCGTGCTTGTGAACAGCGTCCGTCAGGCGTCTGTGCCCGTCGATGAACACATCGTCATGCAGCGACAGGGAATTTAAAAATGAACATCCGCCGTCTGCGCTTACGGCAATCATGTCCGTCGTGAGGATTCCCCATCCGCCGCGGGCTCTTTCGTCGAAATAGGTTATGGTGTCGTCCGTAGGAATGCCGTCACGGCTGCAGCTGTTCTGCATGGCCGTCATGGCAAGACGATTTCGAATGTGCTTTCCCCGGATGGTTATGGGCTTCAGCAGGTGTTCAAACATCATGGGCCTCCCTTCGATGTGGGTGTCTTTACTGCTTATTATCAGTGCGGGCGGCGGTACGGAATCGGAATAAAATTCAAAAGGCATTTAAATTTTTTTAATACCACCCCGGAAAAAGGGGGCTGTCGTAGGGAACGGAACCTATATTGGACTCGCAGGCCGTGAGTCGGTAAAACGGACATGGGACTGCGGCCGCAGTCCTTCACGGTGTGTTCGGAGACAGGAGACGTCATGAATTTCTATCAGCTGACCTATTTCATCGAGGCAGTAAAAAGCGGTTCCATGAACAGGGCGGCCCGACAGCTGTCCGTCAATCCCGCCACGCTGGCGATCGCCCTGAACAATCTGGAGGAGGAGGTCGGCTGTTCTTTGCTGGAACGCTCCCACAAGGGGATATTTCTGACCAGAGAAGGCGAGGATTTTTTTGAGGACGCCGCAAAAATTCTTGACATTCAGGCACGATGGAAGAACAGAAAGCAGCATCCCCTGCCCGGTTTTTTCGACGTCAACATGCTTTGCATTCCGGTGATCTATAACGCTGTTTCTGCGGATATGTGCTGGAAGATGGCGGAAGCCATGCCCAACATCAATCTCATACCGCATGAACGCTATGTTTCTGAGATTCACAACGCTATTATTAAACGCTGGCCGGAGCTCATCATCGTCAGTTGTCCACGGGGAGAAGAGGAGAGCGTCACGGTCATGGCCGACAGAATGGGACTTAATCACCGGATACTTCTTGAAGACACCTGGAAGATCTTTATGAGAAAGGATAATCCCTACGCGGAGGCGGGCAGCATTTCGCTTCAGACGCTGAGAACAATGAAGGGAGTCGTATCATCTTATCATCTTTACAATTATAATAACCTTCAAGCCTATGACTTCAATAATGTCATATACTTGTACAGACAGCGCGCCGCGCTGCACTGTGTGGCGTACAGCGATAGATTTACGGTTCAACCGTCCATTGCAAGATTTGATACCTATATTACGAGCAATCTTGTCAAAATGCTGGATATTGCTGATACGACATTTTATCTGGAATACATACTTCTCTGGCCGAAAGCCATTACCGAAAACAGATTATATAAATATGCCGTTGAGTTCATAACTGAATATTTTTATAAACTGAAGGATAACTGAGAAGCGTGGTGTGTCGTTTTTGAGATATTGCAGCGGATTCGTGATTAGACGGAATAATCTTGTCGGAAGGCTGTGTTTTTTTGATTTTTGTGTCTGTCAACTTGTTGATTCCACTCATGAAATGCTCCTTGGGGATGTATGGCGGAAAGGGCCCTGGGATGCATGGACTCCATACATCCCCTCATACATCCCCAGAGCGGATATGCACAAGAATCAACTGAGACCAAGTGAGACTAACAGAATTAAAAAAGTGAAGCCCTACAAGGCTTTAAGTACCTTATAGGGCTTTCTGAGACTTTGTCGTGGCGGAGAGAGAGGGATTTGAACCCTCGATACAGGTTTATGCCCGTATACTCGCTTAGCAGGCGAGCTCCTTCGGCCGACTCGGACATCTCTCCGCGCGATGAAGCGCAGTGTCATACGCAACGGGGAAATAGCTACACTAAGCGTAGTGGCTTGTCAAGCCTCGATGGGGAGGATTTTCCGGCATCAGTGCATGTAGAGTGTGCTCATGTCGATGATGCCGTGAACGCCGTCAGCGTAGAAGGCCGTGCGCAGGCCGATGATGCTGACGAAGGCCACAACGGCCTGGACGAGCAGGGTGATGCGGCCCATGTGGGAAAGGCCGATGACCACGCCGCTGAAGATGACGCCCATCCAGTACAGCTGGGTCTGCATCCAGATGATGGCGGATTTTCTCATGAAGGGATCATCCCAGGCCATGCACGGAGCGATGGCGGTGATGATGAGCATGATCCACAGGCAGATGCGCAGGGGCATGTAGAAGCGACCGTAGCGTACGGAAGGATCGTCCGGTTCGCCCATCTGCTTGAGCTGGGCGAAAACGGCGCCGAGAATGACGGTGCACAGCGGAAAGAGCACGAGGGGGAACATGCCGGAGGTGGTGAATACGTCTCCGGGAATGGCGGCCACGGCTTCACTCATGACGCTGCAGGCACCGGCCAGCCATGCGAGGAGACCGCAGATGGAGCATTTCCTGGCTGCGGCGGCGAAAATCAGGAGGAGCAGGGAACAGGTCTGGGCGCAGAGCAGAATACCGGAACCCGCGCCTCCGAAGGCAATCAGGGAAGCGATCAGTGCGACGGCGGAAGAGACGGCGGCACATGTCCAGTTTCTGCCGCTGGGGGAACTCCCATGGTGATCTTTCCACCAGGCAAAGAAAGCCAGCCCCGTGCCGAGCTGGGAGAATACGGTGAAGAAAACAAGCGGCCAGTTCGTAATCATGGGAAACTCCTGCATGGGTGATATACGTGCGATGGCTATGTAAAAAATCCGCTCGTCGCTCTCTGATAAAAATAATTTTTGAATGCTGCGTCAAGTCATTCTCTGACGAAAGATGGTCGTATCTGAAAATTTCCATGTGATAATGGAAAAAATCAGGGCTGTTTAACGTAAGGAAAAAGTTTCTGTCTCAGAAGTATGATTCTGCCGGATGCGTCATACAAAAAAGAACAGAATGTGACTGGCGGGCGGGCGGAAAAGGAAAATACGGGGCAGATGCTCTTTTTCGGGAGGGAAAAGGAGAGGAAAATTCTGTGGGCGGTATGTACTGCTTATTGATTTGCACATAAAGGAACATGATGAAGGTCCATGTCCCGGAAGGACTGCGCAGTCGATAGAGAGCATGACGCAGTCAAAGGGACTGTTGTGAAGGCCGTAGGAACCGCTCCCGAATCTTCACGCCGGAGCCGCAGGGCGGAAGTATCCGGGAGCACTGACGGAATGGACGATGAGAGGGATCAGGCGGGATCGTTCTTCCTGATGCGGAAGCTCTGCACAAAGCCGATGAGCTGGCCCGAGAGAATGACGGTCAGCAGCGAATAGCCTATGCGTTCAATCGGAATATAGGAAAGGGAGAGCAGAAGAACGATGAGATCGCTCATGAGGTACGGCCAGCGTATGTTCCAGCCCGTGATGTGTGAAATGCTCATGGCAAGCGCGTCGTCGCCGCCCGGGGCGCCGCCCGCCCGCACGCACAGTCCCACGCCTGCGCCCACGAACAGGGCGCCGAGCACGGAAGCCGTGAGCGGCATGTGCGCAAGCTGAGGCCAGAGGGGCGGAAACTGCTCGAAGAATGCGTAGAACAGCGAAAATCCTCCGCCCGCCACGAGAGAATAGAGAACGAATCCGCCGCCCATGAGTTTCCAGCCGAGAAGGTAGCATAGGGCGTTCATGATGAGGCCGGACCATGCGGGAGAAATGTGGAACCAGTAATGCAGAAGCAGGGTCGCGCCCAGGATTCCCCCTTCCGTAACGCCGGAGAGGGCATGGACGTTGTAAAGACCGAAAGACAGAACGGCGCTGCCTGCCAGATTCAGGAGGCACGGCCGGAGAGACAAAGAGAGAAACACGGAACATCTCCTGTTGTTCGGATGAAGACACCATGCGCCGGCAAAGCACAGGAAGCGGCGCCGGGCGGCGGAAGGCCGCGTGCGGAACTATCCGAAGCGGGAGTCCGACGGACTGAACAGGTTCCTGGTTCGGAACGGAAGCGGGAGCGGAAGATGAGGGGCGTCCGACCCGACGGCAGAGGGAAGACGCGCCCGTGCAGCCCGCGGTTCAGCAGAGAACATCCGGCCCGCGCGCAGCGCGCAGCAGGCACACGGACCCTTCGGACTCGTACGTCCGTGTCCTAGAGGTGGCTGCGCCAGTGCCGTTCGGCCATCATGGCGAAGAGCAGGCGGGAGAGAATCCGTCGATCATGCTGCATGGAATAAGCATAGCCGAGTCGTGCAGGGAAGGCAAGGATGCCGCGGAAAAAGGGATGTTTTGCAGTCATGCCTTGCAGCAGGGGGAAAGGTGGGCAGTCTTGCGATTTCTGTCCGTCAGGAAAACGGAAGAGGACGACGGGAGAGTTTCTCCTGAAGAGGGCCGCAGACGGGGCGACGATCGGCCCGGCATGCGGCTCACCGACGGGCGACGTTTCTTTTGCCGGAGCGGGTAAAGACTCACGGCGGAATTCTTGCACACGGCACGTCTTGCTGATATCACCGACAGAGTCACTCCCTTTCAGGGAGCGTTTTTGTCTTTCTTCTATCATATCAGTAATCAGTCATGGATAAAGAATCGCTGCTCCGCAGAATGGAAGAGGGCGCCGGTCTTACGGTCTGCCGTGCCGGGTCGGCCACGACGGCACGGCTGGCGGTGGAAGCGGTCCGGGCCGGTCGCCATGCGGCCATAGCCGTACGCAGTAGAGATGCGCTTGCCGTCATGCGTGGACTCACCACGCTGTTCACTCCCGAACTTTCCGTAGGCCGTGCGGGTACGCACGGGGCGGGCGAGTCTTCGACCCGCAGCATCGTCGAGGTGCCGCTCTGGGAGAGACCGTGGGTGTTTCTGCCGCCGTTCACGGCGCGATCCCTCAGCCGCGAGGGCTGGGCGGAGCGACTGGCGGTTCTGTACGCCCTGCGAACCGGAACGGCGAAGGGCGTGGTGTTCACGGCGGACAACATGATTCCTCTGCTTCCGCCCTCGGATTTTCTGGACAGTCGAACCATGACCGTCAGGCGAGGGGAGGATATTGCACCGGAACTGCTCATGGAGCAGCTCGTGGAATGGGGATATCAGCGCGTGCCCATGGTGGCCCATGCGGGCGACATGGCCAGGCGCGGCGATATTCTGGACATTCTCCCTCCGGGGTATGAAAAGCCGCTGCGTCTGGAATTCTTCGGCGACACGGTGGATGAAATGCGCGTGTTCGATTTCGTCACGCAGCGATCCGTGGGGCAGCTTGAGGAAGTGACGCTTCTGCCCGTGACGGCGCTGTCTTCCGGCGACGCGTGGAAAAAAAAGGTCCGGGCGTTCTGGAAGGAAAAGGTCCGGGCGGGCACGCTGAGCGAACGTTCCCGCAACGCGCTCGAGCATGCGCTGGACGAGAATGATATGCGTCTTCTGCCCGGCGGCGTGTACGAGAACGCGACGGCGCTGGACGACTGGTTTGCGCCGGACACCATGTGCTTTCTTCCCGGACGCCGTGAACTTCGCGACGATTTCGACGAGGCGGAGCGTCAGTGGCGGGAGCACATCCGCGTGCAGTCCGAGGAAACGAGTCTGGTGCAGACGGCGCACATGGCCCTCCGCGATGCCGACCGCGCGGAAAAGGCGCTGGAGGGGCGGCCCCGGCTGTATGCCGAGCCGCTGACCATGGGCACCGAAAGCTCGGGAGAGGATCTGCTCGAGCGCAGCATTCACAGTTTTGCCGAGCTCTTTCCGGAACGCACGGATCAGGACAGACCGTGGCAGCAGCTTTCCTCCGGTCTCAGGCAGTGGACGTCCTCGCACAGGCAGGTGGTGCTGGCCTTTGCTTCGGAGCGCGGACGGCGCAAGTTTCTCAAGCTGGCGGAGCAGGACGGCCTGCTGCCCTCTCTGCGCTACGATCCCGAAGGCCGCGGACTCTGTGCCGTGGTGGCTCCGTATCGCCAGGGGGCGGATCTCGTCTGGGACGGCTGTCTCGTGCTCGGCGAGGAGATTCTGCAGCCCAAGGCGGAAAGTTCCCACAGGGTGGCATCCGGTGCGTTTCGCGGTCTGGACCGCTACGATGATCTGCGTGTGGGCGATCTGCTTGTGCACCGCGACTACGGCGTGGGGCGTTTCGGAGGCCTGCACCGCATGAGTCCCGGCGGAACCGGGGTGGACAACGACTATCTTCTTCTGGAATACGCCGACGGCGCCAGGCTTTACCTGCCCGTGGACCGGCTTTCCGTGGTGCAGAAGTTCAAGGCCGACGGTCCGCCGCCCGCGCTGGATCGTCTGGGCGGCACGGCCTGGACCAGCAGCCGGGAGAAGGC
>ERZ779866.4619-NODE-4619-length-10037-cov-3.096373_pt1 | contig 10037 bp, 12 predicted proteins | sample MGYA00511248_ERZ779866 | MGnify/ENA primary metagenome ERZ779866 (study PRJEB29588, sample SAMEA2155758) | human gut metagenome | biome: human gut; feature: human-associated habitat; material: faeces | place: Denmark | collected 2008/2010 ... | reverse complement strand
ACCGAGGCCACCCGCGCCAAGGTTCTCGAAACCCTGAAGGAACGCGGCTATCTCGTTGCCGACAAGAAATCCCTTGTTTCCACGCCGCTCGGCAGGGAAGTCATTGCCCTCACCCCGCCCGCGCTCAAAGACCCCATTACTACGGCGGAATGGGAATCTCGCCTTGAGGCCATCGCTCAGGGCGCGGAATCTCTGGACGCCTTTCTGGCCGATCAGTGCCGGATTCTGCCGGACTTGCTTGCCCCCATCCTTGGCGACGGCAAGCCCGCCTTTCCCTGTCCTGCCTGCGGCACGGCCCTGAACCGCCGCAAACGCAAAAAGGATGGCGCGTGGTTCTGGGGCTGCACCGCCTACCCCGACTGCAAGGTCATCCTGCCCGACGACAACGGCAAGCCCGGCAAGGCCAGGCCCAAGCCCGCGCTTTCGGAATACGTTTGCCCGGACTGCGGCAAGCCGCTCGTCAAACGCTCCGGCGCAAAAGGCGAGTTCTACGGCTGCTCCGGCTACCCCGGATGCAAGCGGAGCTGTCCGGTCAAGCCTGATGGCTCGCCCGATTTCAACGCGAAGAAACGAGGGAAATAGAAAGTTTTGCGGGGAGGGAAACCCTTTTGAAAAAGGGTTCTCCCTCCCCGCACCCCTCCCTTCCCAAAACTTTTATCAGTCAAGGGCTGTGAAAGATGAAATATATCATAGTGTTTGTATTGTGCATGGTGCTGGCCGCGCCGTGTTTCGCCGGCTCCTGCCAGGACATGCGGGACGCCGTGGGCGGCGCGATTCAGGAACGCAACGGGCGAGTATCGGAGACGCATGACGTGCTGATGCCCGATCCGGAAACGGAGCGCGACGCGCTTTCCGGCTGTCTCGGTTCCATCAACGGCATCGGGGACGCTTTTTCTCTCGGTGTGACCTTGCCGAGTATGGATCAGATTATCGCGGGCATCTGTAGCCAGGTCGATTCCTACATCCACCAGAAAATCAACGACGCCCACAATCAGGTGCTGAATACCGTCAACGGGCTTGGCAACAACAATCCCTTCAAGGTCTACGGTACAAGCGGCGACTATATCCTCCATCTCAAGGGGCAGCTCAAATGAGAAGGCTCTGCTTTTTTCTGGCCGCTCTGTGTCTGCTTCAGGGGACAACAGCTCTTGCCGCCGGGCGGGCGAAAGTCGCGTTCCCGCCCATGCGTCCCCTGACGGCTGACTGTGTTCTGGATGCCGCCCGCGTCAGCGGTATGCCCGCCGCCGCGCTTTTCGCCATTCTTGCCACGGAAGGCGGCAAAACCGGCGAAGCCCTGAGCAACAAAAACGGGACGTGGGATTTGGGCGGTTTTCAAATCAACACGGTACATCTCAAGGAACTGGCCGCAATGGGCATCTCGCCTGACGCCGTACTCCGCGACGGCCGCGTCAATGCATACGCGGCGGCCTGGCTGCTGCGGAAGGAATACAGGCGCACCGGCAATCTCTGGCAGGCCATCGGCACGTACCATTCCCGGACGCCGTACCGGCGGGACGCCTATATCCGGCGCGTCAAAAACAATCTGGAACGGCTGCGCCGGGAGGGCATTTTCACGCTCTCCGCTCTTGAGCGGGAGGCGGGACGATGAACGGTCGGGATAGCAGGGATGACCACCTCTTTTTATGGTGCGCCATTCTGGTTTTTGTCTTTGTGGTGCTGCCCGCTCTGTATGTCGCTCATGCCGATAGCGTGAACGGGCCGCTGCTGACGCTGGCCAAAGCCCAGATTCAGGTTTTCACGCCGTTTTTCGAGGAAGCGCAAACAGCCTGGGCACGCATTGCGGAAGCCGATCCGGCTGCCCTGTCCTGGGACACCATGCAAAAAGTCCTGCGCTATACAGGTTCATGGATTCGCTGGCCCTTTGCGCTGCTGCTCGTCCTGTTCGGCGTGGCCGCCATCTTCATGGGCCGTGTGGGCGGGCTTGTCCGACGCTTCAACATGGAAAGCCTGCTGAAAAACAATGCGGAATCCTTTCCCTGCCTGCGGCCTGTGGTGGGGCGCGGCAAGTATCTGCTCTCGCCAAAATCCTACGATTCCGGCCTGTGGAAAGTCGCCCGGACGCCCGTGCAGTTCGCGCTGGAACACGGGCTGCTGCTTGATGACGCGGGCAAGGCGATCTTGCCGGAACAGGCTTTGAAAAACGGCCTGCCGTCCACGGAACTGCCTGCCTGGGGCAACGCCCGGCTGGATGAGGAAAAAGCCCTTGTCGTGCTGACGGAACAACTCGGCAAACGCTTTGAAGGCTATGCGGGCCTGTCTCCCTGCCGCCGCGCCCTGGCTGCCGCCTTTCTGGCCTATGCGGGCGGGAACAAGAAGGGGTGCGTCGCTCTGCTGGACAGCGTTTCTCTGTCCTATGCCGAGAATAATGAGCAGGCGTCCTGTCCTGTTCTGGAAGACGACAGCTTTGTCGGCAAGCTGGAAAAGCAATGGGAATGCCATTCCTCCATACTGAACGAGAAGTGTCTGAGCATCCATGTCGCTTATGAACTGCCCTGGTTCATGGCGTTGCTGTACCGGGCGCGGCAAAAGGGTGTGCTGGCAAGTTCGCAATTCCTCTGGCTCCGGCCGCTGGATCGTCCGCTCTGGTACGCCCTCAACCAGTGCGGCGGACGCGCGGCATGGGCGGAAGGCTTCGCGCCGTGGGCGCACTATCAGGCGGAGGAGAAGGCCGGAAAGGCGCTGTCTGAACCGCATGTCCGGCCCGCTGTCGCCAGTCTCAGGCAGGCTCTGGCCGCTCAGGGCTGGCTGACCGAAATCTTTGTTCCGCCCATGCCGGAAACGGTTCCGACCGCCGCTGCCGCCGAAACTTCAACTTTGGATACCGAATTTTCTTCCGTGGAGCCGCCGCCGGACGTGGTGCTGGCCGATGCGGAGATTGACCCCGAATATGACCCCAATGAGGATGAAGCATTGGCGGACGAATACTTTTAGAGGTTACGCTTATGAACAGAACCATCAGAGGTCTGGAAGACCACGAAACACAGGAGCGAAAGCGCCTGCACCGCGATGTGCGCTCTCCCTCGCAACACCTCGCGGATGCGCTCAAGACCGGGCAGGTGCAGACCGGCGGCATCTTCACGGCGGGGCTGTGTCTGTTTCTTTTCCCGACTTGCGCCACGCCGCTGTTTTGCCTCGGACTGGCGCTCTTTCTCGCCCGCTGTGCCTGTGTGAACAGGGAACGACTGCCGTTTCGGATGCCGATGGGATTACACGGCACGGACAGGGGCGATCCGCTCCCGGGCAGACGCGGTTTTGCCAGACCGGAAGGCATCTTCTTCCTTGGCAATCGGCTTCAGGACGGAAAGGAACTCTGGCTGAAGGCCAAGGACATTCTCACCCATTGCCTGCTTTTCGGCACAACTGGTTCCGGCAAGACGGAGACTTTGGTTTCCCTGTCCTACAACGCTCTGGCAACAGCATCCGGGCTGTTCTACATCGACCCCAAAGCCTCGCCCAAGCTGGCCGTGCAGATATGGCAGATGGCGCGTTTTCTTGGTCGGGATGACGACTTCCGTGTGCTGAACTACGGTACAAGCGGAAAAGTGAAGGGAAAAAGTCCCCGCCGTCTTTCCAACACCAACAATCCCTTTACCTTCGGGAGCGCCGAAGCCCTGACGCAGCTTCTTGTTTCCCTCATGCCCGCGTCTGACGGCGCGAACAGCGTTTTCGCGGACAAGGCGCAAGCCCTGATTTCCGGCGTCATGTATGCCCTGGTTGACCTGCGGGACAAGGGCCTGCTCAAGCTCTCCACCTCCATCATCCGCGATTCTCTGGCGCTGGAAAAATGTGTGGCTCTGGCCCTGCATCCCGAACTTGACGAGGAATCCCGCGCGTCCATTCAGGCGGCCCTTGCCACTTCCGGCTGGATTGCCGGGCGGGACATGAAAGAACAGCCGGAATCCTTCGCGGAGCAGTTCGGCTACGCGCAATCCTACTTCGGCAAGGCCCTTTCCAGCCTGACGGATACCTACAGCCACATCTACGGCGCGGAAGATGGGGAGGTAGACTTTGCCGACAGTATCATGCAGCGACGCATCCTCGTGGTTTTATTGCCTTCTTTGGAAAAAGCTCCCGCTGAACTGGCAAGTCTCGGCAAAATCAGTCTTTCCGCCATCCGCAACGCCTGTGCTGTTGGACTTGGCGCGAATATAGAGGGTGATGCGGCGGATGTGCTGGAAGCCCTGCCGACTGATACCATAGGCATTGGCCCGTATCTGTGCATTGTTGACGAATACGCGGCCATTGTAACACCCGGCTTTGAAGTCGTGCTGACACAGGGGCGCGGCCTCGGTATTGCCGCTATTGTGGCTTCACAGGATTACGCCGGTATTCTGGAAGCTGACCAGAAAGGAGCGCAACAAATGGTTGCAAATACCTCGATTAAAATTTTCATGAAATTGCAAGACGCGGAAAAAACATGGGAATTGATACGCGGACAGGCTGGGCAAAGTACTGTCCTCAGAACAACAGGATTCAACGTCAATGAGCAGATCAGTTCCGATTACCGCGACGCCATGAATACCACGGTGGAACAGGAAGATCGCGTTGTCCTGCGCGACTTGCAGGAACAGATAGAGGGCGAAGCCCACTTTGTCTTTTCCGGCCAGATCGTCCGGGGAGACATGTTCTACGCCAATCCCTCACTCAAAAAGGCGCAACTGAGAGTGCCGCAGTTGTTGCAACTGGTGCAGGAGGACAAGAGCAATGATCTTGCTGCATAGCGCAAAGCCGTCTGTTCCTTCCTACAGGAAAACCTTGTACGGAAGATTGAACTCTTCTCCGAGGCGCTTGGCCATTTTTGTGGAAATCGGGCGCTTCCCGCTTTCCATTTCGGAGATGGCGTTTTGGCTGACACCGAGGCGAGCAGCCAGCTCCGCCTGCGTGAGGTCTTCCTTGCCGCGCAAACCGCGCAAGGCCATCGCCGGGCAACCGTCAGGAAAAACTTCATCGGCGCTGACGACCTCTTCTCCCTCTGAATTAACCCGGCGTACCTTGTGTCCGGCCAGAGAAAGAACTCCGCGAATGGCCTCGGCTACCTTTATGGTGTTTGCCGAAGGGACGGTAAGCTGGATCACACCGCGCCCTTCCTCATCGGAACGAAGCATCATTTCTGCCAACATAGAATTTCTCCGTTTATTTATAACGGCTGTAGTCAACCTTTTCATGTGTACCGGCAAATTGAATTTCCAGTACGCGAACTACCCCATCAAGAACTTGCCAGACGACTACATAAGTTGGATGTCCCTTGTTCAAATGACAGTGGTGATGACCGGATTTGCTGCCAGCAATTTTGCCGTAGTGCGGCCAACCCGGGACAACCGGGCCTCTTTGCTCAAGGTCTTTGCGCAGCAAGTACAGTATGTCGGCAATGGCCGGAGGTAACTTGGCTTTTTGCTTTTCAGCCTTGCGGCTGAAAACGACTGTCCACAGCTTGATGTCGTCAGCGTCTTTCATGAAACATGAATAAATGCAAAATGGTATAATGTCAACACAGGCATACCATTTTACCTATTTTTATAATTATGCCGAGGAGATTCCTATGACAACACCGCTCAGGATTTCGCAAATAGCGATGTTTTTCCTGTTGGCCATTATCACCCCCCTCCACGCCGGAACGCCCGCATCTGACCGGGTAGCCGTGGAAGCTGGCGTCAAAACCGAAATCGCCAAAGACCTCTCCCAACCCCACACACCTCTGGAAACGCTCTCCGGCAGAACCTGCCTGGACGGCAGGCCAGTGGACGGTTTTCAGGGCGACATCCTTGAATACTGGTCGAATCTCGAATGTCCGTACTGCGGCATTCAGGAGCCGCTTCAGGCGCAACGGGACAATCCCGGTCTGTGCATCGTCGTGCGGCATATTCCGTCTGACGAATACGGCGAATCGCTGAAAAAAGCTCTGGCCTATGAAGCATTGCGCGGCTTTTCCTCCAATGCGGCGCATCGCTTCTGGGATGCAGTCTTGCCAAAGACCACGCTCGGCATTCCGGTTCCGTATGAAGCGGCTCTCCAGACCGCACTTCAGGAAGCCGCCATTGCGCCGGAAGCCTTTGCGGACGCTCTGCAAGCTGCCGCGCCTCTGGTGAGCGCGGATATTGTCGCCGCCCAATCGCGCATCACGTCCACGCCCACATGGATTCTGGGCGGCATCCGCTTTCCGGCCTGCGATTTCAAGGCCGGAGAACTGCCCACGGCTCTGGAGTTGGCCCACAAGACCCGCGCCGGAGACACGGACGCGCAGGAACGCGTGGCGGGGATCATCACGCGCGGCCTGCTGGATGAAACGCTTTTGTAGCCGGGGAAGAAAAGATGCTTGACCTTTTGCCGAACCCCTTATATCTTACTTTCAAGATAGTACTTGGAAACAAGAAACAAGGAGAACGGCATGGAACTGGCCAAGCTCACCTCGCGCTGCCAACTCACGCTCCCCCGCGAAGTCCGGCAAAAGCTCGGCGTCAAGGAAGGGGACAAGGTTGTTTTTCTTGAGGAAAACGGGCGGATTTTTATTGAAAACGCTGAAAAGCTGAAACTCGCCCAAACGGAACACAATGACGGGTAGCCCGCCCTCGCGCCGCCTGCCTGTCTTTTGATAAAGGATAGGAACGTATGGCCAGACGGCGCAAGCAAACCCACGATCCCCGCCAGTTGTCGCTGTTCGACATAATGGCGAGCCAGATCGAGGAAATACGAGCGGAAAACATTCAGGACGACATGCGGGAAGAAGCCGCTCCTCCCGCACAGACCGAACAGGTGGCTTCCGTTGCGGCGGAGCCGGAACAGCATCAGGGGTTTTCCTTTCCGACAAACGACAGACCGGAGCGAACGCTCCTTGGCGTCAATGGCAACGGCGAATCCGTGTACGAAATGCGCGACGGCTCGCGTATGCACAGCCGCAACCCTGAAATCATGCAGACCAGAGACGGCGAAAAACGGCCGCCTGAAAAGCTGTTCGAGGACGGAGCCGACGCCTGGCTGACCATACAGGAAATTCACCATTTCACCCATACCCTTCCCTGGGAGGCGCAACATGCTCGACAGGCAAACTTATCCGCTGGAAATCGCAAGAAAGGTTCTCAAGCCCGAAACAATCAACGACGTGCGCAGCGGGGGCTACACGCTCCGGGGCTACTCGATTTTGGATCGCTGGGCGCTGAACAGCCCCGACGAATTGAAGAAACTGGAAGCGATGGGACACTTCGACTTCGATCTGAAACTGTACGGCCAGCAGCAGACGGAAGCGCGGGCGTTGAGCAGCGAGACAGCCCGGCAGGCGAGCCTGCGGGGGATGTCGGACTCCGAGATATTGCAGAGCATGGGCATCGACATGAGCCTCAAAATTATCGGATAACTTCCGAAGACAGGTTGGGTGACGGCGGCGCGAAAACAAAGTATGCGGATAACGTCGCCGCCATCCGCCTCCTGCAACAGCTTCAGGCCAGCAACGCGAAGTCGGCCACGCCGGAAGAGCAGAAAATTCTTGTCCGCTATGTGGGCTGGGGCGGTCTGCCGCAGGTCTTTGACCCCAAAAACGAGCAGTGGGCCGCCGAATATCGGGAAATGCAGGGGCTGCTTGCCCCGGACATCTACGCCGCCGCCCGCCGTTCCACGCAGGATGCCCACTACACCTCGGAAACCGTCATCCGGGGCATGTATGAGGGGCTTTCCCGTCTCGGCCTCGGCACAGGCGAACCGCTCCGCATTCTGGAACCCTCGGCGGGTATCGGCAATTTCATCGGCCTCTGCCCCGAACACTTCAATGCGAACTTTCTTGCCGTTGAACTTGATCCCACGACCTCATCCATCGCGCAATATCTTTATCCCCAAGCGCAGCATCTCAATATCGGCTTCCAAAACAGTCAAATCCGTTTCGACGGTCTGGATGCCGTAGTCGGCAATCCTCCCTTCGGCAAGCAGTCGCTGTACGATCCCGATTTCCCCGAACTGCGGAAATTCTCCATCCACAACTATTTCCTCGCCAAGTCCATCAGTCTGCTGCGGGAAGGCGGCGTCGCGGCCTTTGTGGTCAGCCGCTATTTCATGGATGCCGTCTATAGGGGGTCACGATAGATGAGAATGGGGAGAATAGCTGAGGGAACTTGACGAATGCTTGACTTTCCCTTGACTGGTGCAGGCTTGAAGGTTGACCGGCCCCGAAAAAGCAACGGAAGAATGGTTTGAGAACGAAAGGCCGATTTGCGGCCCCTTTTTCACGCAAGTTGAGAATGGGAGAAGCCCTGGAGAGTGTCGAATCTGGCATAAACCAGGGCTTGCTTTTTTCGTTGCCCATGCCCTATGGCTGAATCAAGGAGGCACTATGGACGAAGCACATTACAAAGCACGGATTATCCTGCGCCGAACCCAGCGCAATACACGAGGCGTTGCCATCGGCTTTGACTGGGAGGAATGCGTGGTGGAATTTCCGGCCAGGCTCCGGGACGCTGAGATTGTAGGTATAGAAAGTGCCGATCAGCCTCATGTGAATATCAGCGAGTTTCTCGGTTCCAGCGTTGATAGTCTGAATTTATCGTTTCGAGCGCGGACGGTACTTGCCACAGCTAATATCCGAACCGTCGCGGAGCTGGCCCGGCAGCAGCCCTATGAGCTTTTCAAGGTAAAAGGCGCTGGAGAAACAGTCCTCCGAGAATGCGCCCGTGAACTCAAGCGTCACGGACTCTATTTAGGTATGCCGCTGAATTAGCCTATAAGCGCAAGATGAAAACAGCCCCGGCGCGTGTCAAAACTGACACAAAACCGGGGCTGTTCTTTTTGTGTGCAACAATGGGCGCGGATGCCGACTGCTACTTGTGGGCGCGCGGCAGCGGATTACTGGATGCGATAGAGCGCCGCTCGTCAAAGAGGGAGGGATAATCTCCTTCGTCATCATCTTGGACGGAATGACGCTTGCCACGCTCGGCTTCGAGCCTGGCAAGTTTTTCTCTGAGGGTTCCGTTCTCGCGTAACAGCTCTTCCTTCTCCCGCAGGAGCTGTTCTTTCTCCCGGTGCAAATTTTCCTTTTCTCGGTAAAGCCTACGGGTTTCAGCAGCTAACTCTCTGCGCTCTTCACGTTCCCGATCCAGTTCATGCTCCAACTTAGCTAGATTCTTTCCAACAGATGAAGTTGGTAAAGGAGCATCAGAAAGCTCCACCTTTCCCTTTAGTTCATCCGCCAGCTCTGACTCGCTAGGAAGTTGCATTGGACCGCGCCCCCAAAAAAGCCAGTCCGATGAAACGCCTGTCTTTTCTGCAACCTGAAAAAACCATGCGTGTGGAAGTTGTTTTTTCTTTTTGGCCCCCGAAATAGACCCCTGCCGGAGACCTAAAAAAGAGGCAAAGGCTGTATCTGTATCAACACCAGAGGCTTTTTTTAGCCGTTCAAATTGAGCTTCAAACAGTTGCACGGATTCCTCCCTAAATATGCAACCGGCCATGCAACCAAAATTAAATAAAAATTGTTAATAAAATCAACGCAATATAAAAATAAACAGGAAAAACTCTATGCAACCGATAAAAGCGTTGACTAAAACAGTTTTTATCTCTAAAAATGGACTTGCGGGCGGTTGAAAAAAAACGCGATGAATCAGCCATAGCAGGCCGCACCCATTTTAGCAATGTCAAGATTCAAGCTCAAAATGGAGGGATTCCATGAGCAAGTTACAACCCTACGGGCGAGGACGGGCCGACTCCAAGCGAGAGATACAGCGCCTTCTCGACGCCAAAGGCAAAAACTTTGTGGATGTGGCGGCGGCAGCCGGAGTGACGCCACAGACCGTATCCGCCACGATGAACGGCTTTCGACACAGCCCGCGTGTGTTGGACGCGCTCCGTTTTTTCGGGATTCCTGAACGCCTTTTGTTCGACCCGCGCCGTGCGGAAAGCGCGGCATAGGCGGCTGTCATGGCAGTCAAGGAAGCATATACGACTCAAGACCTTGTGCCATTATTGAAAGTCTCTCGACAGGCCATTGAAAAACGTATCGCACGAGAAAAATGGCAGGCACGGGAACGCGCAAGGTGCGG
>ERZ779866.4617-NODE-4617-length-10042-cov-3.663963_pt1 | contig 10042 bp, 7 predicted proteins | sample MGYA00511248_ERZ779866 | MGnify/ENA primary metagenome ERZ779866 (study PRJEB29588, sample SAMEA2155758) | human gut metagenome | biome: human gut; feature: human-associated habitat; material: faeces | place: Denmark | collected 2008/2010 ... | reverse complement strand
AAAGTCCAAAAGTGGATAAAATCTATTGTGCTCCCGGCAATGGAGGAATTGCCAAGGACGCAGAATGTGTTGCAATTTCTGCGATGGACTTGGACGGAGCAGTTACTTTTGCAAAAGAAAATGAAAAACCTTCTTATGGAACTGACAACCCTTACTGCAATCTCGCCCGTTGACGGGCGTTATCGGGGTAAAACCGCCCCACTTTCCGAATATTTTTCAGAATTTGCCCTTATCCGTTACAGGGTACGTGTAGAAATCGAATATTTCATTGCTCTATGTGAGCTCCCTCTACCGCAGCTGGCAAATATAAACTCTGATATTTTTCCGAAATTAAGAGCGATATACAATGATTTTACAGTAACCGATGCCGAACGAGTCAAAGCAATCGAATCGGTCACAAATCATGATGTAAAAGCCGTAGAATATTTTATCAAAGAAAAGTTCGATGCGTTAGGAGGACTTGAAGCATACAAAGAATTCATACATTTCGGACTAACATCTCAAGACATCAATAACACTTCTGTTCCTCTATCTATAAAAGAAGCTCTGGAACATGTTTATTATCCGATGCTCGAACAAATGATCGGTCTGGCAAAAGAGTATGCCGAAGCATGGAAAGATATTCCTATGCTGGCAAAAACTCACGGACAACCGGCATCACCCACTCGTCTGGGAAAAGAAATGATGGTCTTCGTTTACCGCCTCGAACAACAGCTGAACGCCTTAAAACAGATTCCTATCAGCGGAAAATTCGGAGGGGCCACCGGCAACTTCAACGCCCACCATCTGGCTTATCCGGAATATGATTGGAAAATTTTCGGAGCTCGATTCCTTAAAGAAAAGTTAGGCATCGAACGTGAAGCATGGACTACCCAGATATCCAATTACGACAATTTAGCCGCTTTATTTGACGGAATGCGTCGAATAAACACAATATTGATCGACCTTGACCGGGATTTCTGGCAATATATTTCTATGGAATATTTCAAACAGAAAATCAAGGAGGGAGAAGTCGGCTCTTCTGCCATGCCGCATAAAGTCAATCCGATCGATTTCGAAAACTCTGAAGGAAATCTCGGAATAGCAAATGCCATACTCGAACATCTTGCTTCAAAATTACCGATCTCACGATTGCAAAGAGACTTGACTGATTCTACCGTACTACGGAATATCGGTGTACCCCTCTCCCACATGCTCATCGCACTGCAAAGCACGATGAAAGGGCTCGGGAAACTGCTTCTTAATGAAAAAGCAATTTACAACGATCTCGACAACATGTGGAGTGTCGTAGCAGAAGGTATTCAAACAGTTCTTCGCCGCGAGGGGTATCCTAAACCTTATGAGGCATTAAAGGCTTTGACCCGAACCAACGGTATCATAAATGAAGAAGCTATACATGCGTTTATCGATACTTTGAATGTTTCAGACAATATCAAGGCCGAATTGAAAACCATCACACCACACTCCTATACAGGGATGTAATATATTTATAAATATAACAAAAGCCACAACAGTAGAAGTAACAACAGATAACTTGAATTTTAGAAGAGAGGCATCTACAGATTCGGAAATTATTATGGCTCTTCAAATAGGAAACAAATGTGAATTAATTGCAGAAAAACCGCCTGTATAAGTTTTACAATAAAAAATCACAAATCAGCCTCATCCGATTCATTGTGACCGGAAACATCGATTTTTGCCAACTCATTCCGTATTCCGCAAAGCTCTTCACGAACACTCTTTAAACGTGATATGATCTCATTACTCCGGATAACCCCAGATCGGTTTTCTCTTAACTGTTTCTTTGCGCCGGCAAGGGTCAGGCCTTTCTCCTTCAATAGATAATAGACTAACCGGACATTATCAATATCTTCCTGATTATAAAAACGTACACCCCTTGAAGAACGACGAGGTGTAATAATATCAAACTCGTCTTCCCAATACCGGAGAGTAGATTCGTTTACCCCGAAATATTCAGCGACATCTCCGATTGTATAATAAATCCGTTTCTGTTTCTTCTCCGTATCCATTCTTCAAAAATTAATCCATTACCCGTCCTTGATTTTCGGCAATCTGTATCATGCGGTCATAGTCAGCAGGACTCAAATCAAAGAAATAATAGTTAATCGGATTATCATGTTTGCCTTTATAAATTACTTCATAGTGAAGATGAGGGCCTGTCGATTTACCGGTATTTCCCACTAAACCGATCTCCTCTCCCCGAATAACCTTTTGTCCGTTCCGCACAGAAATATGGCTCAAATGAGCATAACGGGTTTTATATCCATACCCATGATTGATGACAATCGTTTTTCCATACCCCTGTTTCCAACCAGTCTCGACAACCGTACCGTTTCCCGTAACATATACCGGAGTCCCGATATCTGCGGCAAAATCCATCCCCTCATGAAATTTACGGGTTTTATAAATAGGGTCTATGCGCAGCCCATATCCCGAAGCCGTTCGCTTCAAATCTTTGTTCGACACAGGCTGAATTGCCGGCAAGCAATTTATCCTATCTTCATTCTGCTGTCCCAATTTCACCAATTCATTAATCGAATTAGTCTGCACATATAACTGTCTGTTAAGCTGTTCAACCTTCTGTGTCGTAGCAACAACCAAATCTGCATCCGAAAGGTTCATCAAATCCTGATAACGGGACACATTATCCGTTCCGGCATTCCAAACTGCCGCACTAATCGGATCTGCTTGCAAAATAACCCGGTACAGATTCGCATCTCTTTCTCTTACATCGGCCATAACATCCAGAGCTTCATCCAAACGACGAGAAAGCAACTTATATTGAGACCGCATCTGCTGATTCTCCCGTTTCAACATTTTCTCACGGGGAGAGTCCACAAAATAGTTCAACACCGAAAACAAAATTCCTCCCAATATAATTCCGCTCAACAAATGACGAAAAACCGTAGCCATACGTTTTCTGAACGATGGATACACCCGTTCATAACTCAACGTATTGGGATTATATACATAAAAGACTTTTTTTCTCATAACATTTTGCTCAATACATTCGGGTCATAATCACCGGCAAGACATACCGTCCCCGTTCTATAAAACGCAAAATACCGATATATTAATACCTGTCTTTCCTGAAAAAACATATTTTTAACAGCAAACTAAAAAACAGGGAAACAGACCGAAAACAAGCCTGAAAAAAAACGACAAAACTACTTTACCGGAATTTTTAAACAGGCTCTTAGTAATAGCCGTTTTACCTGCTGTTGCTCCATACATTGCGACAATTACAGAATTGGCTGGAATCCATTTAGCCGATGAATTATTAAGCCCTTCTTCTGTTATAGTCTTTTCGGTTTCATAGATACGGTTGAAATTTATTTCTTTAGTATTGAGCCAAGGAATATTTCCGTCATAGTACTCAGCAACGGTACTCTTAGGAGTGCCGCCACTACATATATGAGAGCAAATTTGCTGTATATCTATTCTATTGTATTCTTCCATAAATGAGAATTTAAACATAGTTGCTTAACCCTTTATACAATGAATTGGATTCGTGAACATATCAATAAAATGCCAAGTTTCAACTACTTGGATAATCATATTTCAACCGTTGAATATACGGTTGAGACGAATCCCGATTTGTGTGTAGAGGTCTGTAAAAGTGTGATTGAAAGTATCTGCAAAACAATACTTACCAATCAAAACATTGACTATGATGCCAATGGAAAATTTCAAGCATTAGTAAAACAAACACTAAATAGCATACTAACTACCGAATGCCACAAAGAACAAATAAGCGAACTTGTTAGACGGATTGCATCCGTGACCCAACAATTGGGCGAAATACGTAACCAATCCGGTTTTGCATCGCATGGGAAGGACATAGAACATATTCCATTGGAAACAACCTTAGCCTTATTAGCAAGCAAAACAACAGACGTTGTGGGAGGATTTATTCTGCGCTCATATATATTCCATTCAACAAAAACAAATTCTAAAATTCGTTATGAAGATTGTCACACTTTTAACGAATTGTTTGATGAAGAGAATCCGCTGATATTGGGCGGTGTTATCCTCTCTGCCTCAGAAGCTTTGTACAAACAAGACTATGAAGCGTACAAGGAAGCGTATTATTCATATTTAGACAATCTAAAAAATTGATAGTTATGCCATTTACAGAAAACAATTACGAAAAAGCACTGATTGCTCTATTTGAGAATATGGGTTATCAGTATCTGTATGGTCCTAATATAGAACGAGACTACAGTCTGCCTTTTTATGAAGAACAGGTAGTCGACAGCCTATGTACAGTGAACCCGAAGAAACCCATTACTGCCATTCGGGAAGCTGTCGCCAAGTTAAAAAACATAGAAACAGGTAGTTTGATACAGAAGAATGAACTGTTTATGGACTATCTTCAACATGGCATCGAAGTTTCCTTCCATGATGGTGAAGAGATGTGCCATGAAATAGTCTATCTGATAGATTATAAGAACATAAAACGCAACCAATTTCAGATAATCAATCAATGGACTTTTGTGGAACACTCCGAGAAAAGAGCCGATTTAGTTGTCTTTATAAACGGATTACCGCTGGTCGTTATTGAATTGAAATCGCCTTCGCGGGAAGAGACCGATGCGTCAGAAGCATACAGGCAGTTGCGTAACTATATGATGGAAATCCCATCACTCTTTATTTACAATGTCTTTTGCGTAATGAGCGATATGGCTTGTTCCAAAGCCGGAACCATCACCGGCAAGGAAGATCGTTATATGGAATGGAAAACCAAAGATGGGCATTACGAAAGCAAAGAATTTGCAGACTATGACACCTTCTTTGAAGGAATATTCCCCAAAGAACGATTGATAGACATTATTCGTAACTTCGTCTGTTTTTCAAAAGACGAAGTTGGAGCAGCCAAAATACTTGCAGGCTACCATCAGTATTTTGCCGTAAAAAAGGCGATAGAAAGAACCAAACAGGCTACGGACAATGATGGTAAAATTGGCGTATTTTGGCATACACAAGGTAGTGGCAAATCCTTATCAATGGTCTTTTATGCTCACCTGTTGCAAGAGGAATTGCAACAACCTACCATTGTCGTGATTACAGACCGCAATGATTTAGATGATCAACTATACACACAATTCGCTAAATGCCAACAGTTTCTACGACAAACGCCTCAACAAGCCCAAAGCCGTAATAACTTGAAAGAGTTGTTAGAGGGAAGAAAAGCGAATGGGATTATCTTCACCACAATGCAAAAATTTGAGGAATCGGAAGAACCGTTATCATTGCGCAGAAACATTGTCGTCATGACAGATGAAGCACATCGGGGACAATATGGATTTGAAGAAAAGGTGGATGAAAAAACCGGAAAAGTATCTATCGGTACGGCACGAATTATTCATAATGCACTTCCCAATGCTTCGTATATAGGCTTTACTGGTACACCTATTTCCACTAAAGACAAGGATACAGTGGAAGTGTTCGGCGATTACATTGATGTTTACGATATGACACAGGCAGTTGCTGATGGTGCAACGTGTCCGGTTTACTACGAATCAAGAGTTATCAACCTGAACTTGGACGAAGCCACGCTCAAAGCCATTGACGATGAATATGAGTTACTGGCTGTGGAAGGTGCAACAGAAGAACAGATAGAAAAAAGCAAAAAAGAGATGTCGCATTTGGAAGAAATTCTGGGTGCTCCAGAAACGATTGCTTCTCTCTGTGATGACATATTGAAACACTACGAAGAAAACCGTCAATATGAATTGACGGGAAAAGCCATGATCGTAGCCTATTCGCGTCCAATAGCCATGAGTATTTACCACAAAATACTCGAACTGCGTCCCGATTGGACCGAAAAAGTGAAAGTGGTAATGACCAGCGGAAACAAAGACCCGGAAGAATGGCACGACATTATCGGTAACAAGCAATACAAGAAGGAGTTAGCCAAGCGGTTCAAAGACAACGATGATCCTATGAAGATTGCCATTGTTGTGGATATGTGGCTGACAGGTTTCGATGTTCCTTCATTGGCTACGATGTATGTATATAAACCAATGAGCGGTCATAATCTGATGCAAGCCATCGCCCGTGTCAATCGAGTATTTGACGGAAAAGCCGGAGGTCTTGTTGTGGATTATATCGGTATTGCCAAAGCATTGAAGGAGGCTATGCGCGATTATACCGGACGCGACCAACAGAATTTTGGTAATCCGAATATAAAAGAAACAGCATTACTCAAATTCAAAGAGAAACTGGAAATCTGTCGGGATATGTTTCACGGTTACAATTACAGCAAATTTCAACAAGGTACAGATGCAGACCGTGCACAAATCATAAAAGGAGGAGTAAACTTCATCATATCTCCTGATAAACAAGATATCCAACCGTTGTTTATGAAAGAGGCTACACTGCTACACAATTCCATTACGCTTTGCCGCAGTTTGCTTGACGAAGCACAACGCTTTGAAGCAGCATTCTTTGAAACGGTACGTACACTTCTTTCACGAATGACTGGCAAAGGCAAAGTTTCAAAAAGAGAAATCAACGCAAGGATTGGAGAACTTTTGAAACAAAGCGTAAAGAGTGATGGCGTAATCAATCTTTTCTCGAATGTAAAAGCTGAATTTTCATTGTTCGACCCCACATTCTTGGAAGAAATAGCCAAGATGAAAGAGAAGAATATCGCTATAGAATTATTGAAAAAGTTATTGGCAGAGAAAGTACAAATCTATCAAAAGACAAACCTTATTCAAGCGGAGAAATTTTCTAATTTGTTAAACAAATCCCTTTCATCGTACTTGAAAGGATTGTTGACCAATGAAGAAGTTATCCAAGAGTTACTGAAATTGGCAGCAGAAATTTCTGAATCAGAAATAAAAGGTAATGAATTAGGATTAACAGCAGAAGAGAAATCATTTTATGATGCACTCACTAAGCCACAAGCTGTTCACGATTTCTATACCAACGAACAGTTAGTTGCAATGACCAAAGAGTTGACAGAAGCTCTGCGGAAAAACAGAACCATAGACTGGCAAAAGAAGGAATCAGCACGAGCAGGAATGCGCAAAATGATAAAAAGGCTATTGAAGAAATATAAGTATCCACCCGAGGAAGCCGCCAATGCTTTAGAAACCGTCATCCACCAATGTGAGCAATGGACAGATAATGGTAATTATACGTATTACTCCATTGATAGAAACGTTAAACAATATGAAGTACAAGAGAATTCATATTCAATGGCCGCTGAGCCTCAAAGTGAATATAGTATAAAGGAAAACAGATAACGATATGCCATATCCTATAGAAAAGAAATTTGTAATAGCTATTGCCTCTAGTGCACTTTTTGATTTAACCGAATCAGATAGTGTATTCAGACAACAAGGCGAAAAAAAGTATCGTGAGTATCAAGAGAAAAATATAGACAAACCTTTTGATAAAGGAGTTGCATTTCCATTTATCAAAAGGTTATTGAGTCTTAATGATTCTTTTCCTGATGAACAACCGATAGAAGTAATCCTTATGTCCAAAAATAGTCCGGAAACTGGGACAAGAGTATTTCGTTCAATACGACATTACAACTTAAATATAAGCAGAGCTTGTTTTACAAACGGTAAAGCAAACTTCCAATATCTTCCAGGATTTAACGCAACATTATTTCTTTCTGCAAATTCTAAAGATGTGAAAGATGCTTTGGATATGGGAAATTCTGCAGGCCGAGTCCTGAATAAACATTATATTGAAGACAATGATAATGATAACGAATTAAGAATCGCATTTGACTTTGATGGTGTCTTAGCTAGTGATGAATCAGAGAAAGTGTACAAAGAGAGCGGTGGGGACATGAATGAGTACTTTCACCACGAACAGCAACATGCTAACGAACCTTTACCCATTGGCCCAATAGGTCCCCTGTTGCAGAAAATATCTTTTTTTCAAAAATTGGAAAAGAAGAAAACTGAAGGAGATAAATCTTATAAACGTATATTAAAAACAGCGATTGTTACAGCAAGAAATTCTCCTGCTCATGAACGTGTAGTATCTTCTCTAAAAGCATGGGGCGTTGAAGTTGATGAAGCTTTTTTTCTTGGTGGAATAGAAAAGTCAAGAATCCTAAACATTATGAAACCTCATATTTTCTTTGATGATCAAATGACTCATTTGGAACATATAGATAACATTCCTGCGGTTCATATTCCGTTTGGAATTGCCAATAAATGACATGATAAACTTCGATGAATACATCCAACAAGGTGAGCCGCAAAAGCGTGAAAAAGGCTATGCGTGGCAAACTGCAATAGGACTTCAGGCTGTTGATGGCTTGAAGCCCTCCGAATATCTTATTGAAACTGCTCGCAAACATATTGAGGGAGACATAACCATTGATGAAGTGCAGCAGCTTATCAAGAGTTATTATGAATCAAAAGATGTTCGTACTGAAAAGGATAGTGAAACAGAAGAAGCGGATAAAGTTTCTGCCAATATAACCAAGCTATTGAATGAACGTTCATTTGCTTTTACTGTAGCAGGGCTGACCGCCATACATCGACGGATATTCGATGGAGTATTTAAATTTGCCGGACAAATCAGAGATTACAATATCACCAAAAAAGAATGGGTGCTTCGTGGTGATACCGTATTTTATGTATCTGCCCCCGACATTCGCAAGGCCGTAGAGTATGACCTTGAACAAGAAAAGGCATTTGATTATACCGGACTGAACATTAATCAAATAGTAAGCCATATCACCCAGTTCGTATCAGGATTGTGGCAGATTCATCCATTTGGTGAAGGCAATACACGAACAACAGCAGTGTTTACCATTCAATATCTTCGTTCAATAGGATTCAATGTTGAGAATGATCTTTTTGCCAATCATTCTTGGTATTTCCGTAATGCATTAGTTAGAGCCAACTATCAAAACATACAAAAAGGGATTAAAAGGGATTCTATCTATTTGGAACGATTCTTCCGAAACCTTTTAATGGGAGAAAACAACGAACTAAGGAATCGTTTTATGATAGTTAATGCACCCGAAAACATAGTAACCTCCACCCCGACAAGCACCCCGACAAGCACCCCGACAAGCTCTGATAATCCATTGCAAATAGACAATGAGAATATCTGTCGTTTAATAACAGCTATTGCAAGCAACAAATTATCCGTCAAAGAAATGATGGTTACCGTAGGATTAAAGGATCGTGAGAATTTTATGGAATACTCACTTAATCCTGCCATTAAAGAGGGATTTGTTTCCATGCTCTACCCCGACAAGCCTCGCCATCCTCGCCAGAAATACCTCCTGACAGTAAAAGGACTGGCTGTTTATAATTCTAATAATGCGACAACGTAATGGAAGAAAATAACATATCCCCTATCCGCTCTGATTTTGAGCAGATAAAAAAGCAAAATGAAAGCGGTTCAGAGTATTGGACTTCCCGTGATTTGTGCGTTGTATTAGGTTATAGTACCTATCAAAAATTTACACGCACAATAAGCAAAGTCATTGCGATAGCCAATCATAAAGGACTTAATACAGCAGAGCATTTTAACCATACGGTTGAAATGGTCAAATTGGGTTCCGGCTCATTCCGAAAAGTAGAGAATATACATTTATCACGTATGGCTTGTTTGATAATTGCGGAAAATGCCGATGGCAAGAAACCACAAGTGCAAGTGGCAAGAGAATATTTCAGACAGGAAACACCCACTACTGAATTACTTAGTAACAACCTATTATCCAATATTTTGCTATATAAAACAAAGCAAGGAGAAACACGAATTGAGGTCATTTTCAACAGTGAAACTTTTTGGATGTCTCAGAAACGTATGGCTGATTTGTTTGGCGTGGATGTACGTACCATTAACTATCACCTTGGGCAGATTTACGAATCAGGTGAGCTTACCAAAGAGGCAACTATCCGAAAAATTGGGATAGTTCAATCAGAAGGGGAACGAGATGTAGAACGCACACCATTGTTCTATAGTTTAGATGCCATCATTGCCGTAGGCTATCGTGTGAACAGTTACCAAGCCACTCAATTCAGAATTT
>ERZ779866.4613-NODE-4613-length-10052-cov-2.656997_pt1 | contig 10052 bp, 8 predicted proteins | sample MGYA00511248_ERZ779866 | MGnify/ENA primary metagenome ERZ779866 (study PRJEB29588, sample SAMEA2155758) | human gut metagenome | biome: human gut; feature: human-associated habitat; material: faeces | place: Denmark | collected 2008/2010 ... | reverse complement strand
CCTGCCATCGCATTTAGCTGGGGTACCCGTTATCAGGACAGAGATTGGTATCTTCCCTTGGACGAATATCTCGATGACGAGTGGGAATACGAAGGGGATTACGAGACTTGGCGAGATGTATTCCGCGATTATTTATGGGATTCTAACTCTGTTGTGAATGCGAGGGGAGAAGTGGTTGCGGTTCCTGTTACAGTCTATCCCGGCGCCTCTACGGGTTACTTTTATAACAAATCAGCTTTTGAAAAAGCAGGGGTGAAGGCAGTACCTACTACATGGAAGGAGTTCATCACTGCAACCGAAAAGTTGGAAGCTGCGGGATATATAGGTGTAGCTCCTTGGCTGTATTTCGATACGACCACTACTTTTGACGCTTGGGTATTTCAATCGGTCATGTCTCCCGCGTATGCGGGAGCGCTAATGAACCTTATAGATTACGATGGAGACGGTATAATGACCTCGGCGGAACAAGTGAGGGCTTGTCTTGAAGGAGTATTTTCCTGCGAGCACGACTATACGAAGGACCTGTATACCAATCTCAAATATTATTATACAAATATGTTGGAGACAGGTTGGGCGTCTATCGATTATAATGCGCAATGGTTGAACGGGACAGTAGGAATTCGCGAAGAAGGGCTTTGGGCGATTCCCGATGAAAATTCCAATGTCGTGAGAAATTTTGAATACGGTGTATTTGTCGCACCGCCTGTTTCAACGGATTTCAGTCCGTATGTAAATGAGGTGGAATATTCCGACGGTCCTTATCAACCGGGGCCCGACCTCAGCTTGAATATTATGAAAGCGGCAGTGGAGGGAAAACCGGAGGTGCTCGACGCAGCAGTGCGCTTCCTGAAATACCTAACCCGACCGGAAAACGTCTCTCTCATTTGTATTGAAAACGCAGGGGTGCTCGGCGCTGTGAAAGGAACGGGACACTCTAATTTGATAGATGAGTTTATCCATCAGAAATTTCCTATACTTCCCAATGCGTCCTGGCCCGCCGGCTTTACTGATGAGTATGGTGACCAGATCAATCGCCGTTTTGAACAATGGGTCAATGGCCGTTTGACAGATGAGGCCTTTTATGCCGCCGTCGATGAAATCCAGAGAAACGGAGCTCTTGACTTTGCTCGAAATATGGGATTGAATATGACAGATTGGGGGATATAAGGCTATGATGAAGAAAAAATATATCGTTATGGGCATTATTGCGGTCTTTCTTCTGGGAGCCTATGTGATGGACGCAATTCGAGCAAATAGCTACGAATATGAACTCGTCGATACATCTGCCGAGACATTTATTGCTGACGGGCAATCTACTGTTCGGCTTACGGTAAAACTCAGTCGCGAAGGTCAGCCTGTCGAGGGGCATACAATTTATATCTACGCTTCTAACGGAACGTTGCCTGCTTCTCGCTGTGTAACCGATCAGGACGGACTAATTACTTTTCGTTATTATCCGTATGTCTATCTAAACGACGAAGTAACGCCGCTTGAAGATGTCACAATTTATTTACAGGACGAATCTAATTCCTTTATTTTCATGAAGCCTGCAAAGGCACAGTTTACCTTTGGAGTGGAGAAACCGGAAACAGATAATGTTTGGAATGATTGGCAAGGCTTGGGAGATGTGAATTATGACAAATAAAAAGGATTTGTTTCGCCGTATGGCGAAAAACAAATGGGCATATATCTTTATTTTGCCGCTAATGATCGGGGCCATCGGATTTTGTTATTATCCTGCCATCAGCGGAATTGTGACCTCGCTGTTCCGTTGGGACGGTACAGGTGCAAGGGAATTTCTAGGTCTTGGCAATTATAAAGAGTTGTTCGCCGACGAAATCTTTCTCGATTCTATCGGTACGATGTTCATTTTGCTCATTCCGAGACTTCTTATCGGCGTCTTGATGCCGCTCCTGTTTGCGGAGCTCATTTTCAACACGCGCAGCCAAAAAATGCAAGCGGCTTATCGCGTAGCGGTTCTATTACCCATGGTTGCGCCGGGCGTTGTAGGAATGCTTATTTGGCAGAATATTTTTGAACCGTCCACCGGACTTTTTGCAAAATTGATGGAGGCAATAGGCATCTTACCGAAGGGAACGGTAGTGGACTTTTTGAACGATCCCGATTGGGTTATTCCAACCATTATTATTCTCGGTTTTCCTTGGGTGAACGGTACTAATATTCTCATTTATATTTCGGGAATGATGAATATTTCGGGCGAGGTCATCGAAGCGTCCGAATTGGACGGCTGTGGAACATGGCGCAGGATCTTTGCAATCGACCTTCCCCTGTTGCTTGGACAGATACGGTATTTTTTGGTGTTTGGCTTTATCGGGTTAATGCAAGACTATGGTATTCAGATGATTTTAACAAACGGCGGACCGGGTTATTCTACCTATGTTCCCGGATGGTACATGTATAGATTGGCGTTCACGTCCGGAAGGTACGGCTACGCCTGTTCTATCGGGACAGTTCTGTTTATTGTCATTTTTGCGGTCACGCTTATTGCATTCAAACTTATGCATTATGGGCCGTTTGCAAAAAAGACGGAGGAATGACGATATGGCGGCAGCATCAAAATTTTTTACAAGGACCTATTGGAAAAATAACGGCAAAAAAATAGTGGGGCAGACTTTTTTGCATCTCACGATGGCATTTCTACTGTTTTGTATGGTCTATCCGTTATTAATGTCCGTTTGGTGTTCTTTCAAGACGACGGTGGAATATGATATCAGTAAATTTTATCCCACCTTGCCGCTTCGTCTCTCTAATCTTTCTGCGGCGTTTGGAAAAGTAGGACAATATTTATGGAATACCGTGGCGGTAGCGGGATTCGGAGTGCTCGGTTCATTGTTTATTTCTTCGCTGGCTTCCTATGCCTTTGCAAAAATGGATTTTCCGGGCAAGACTATCTTTTTTATGATGGTTATCTGTCTGATGATGATTCCGGGCTGTCTCACGCTCGTGCCGCAATTCTTGCTGTATAAAAATCTTAATCTCAATAATAAATTGATTGCGATTTTACTTCCACAGCTCACAGCCCAGCCGGTAGGACAAGTATTCTTATTGACGATGGTATTCAAAGCTCTTCCCAGAGATTTATTTAGTGCCGCAGAAATCGATGGGGCAAGCGATTTTCAGGTGTATTTGAGTATCGCACTTCCCGTGAGTATTCCCATTTTGGTGACACAGGCGATTATGCAGATCAACGGACTTTGGAACGATTATCTTTGGCCTATGACCGTTATCTCCACTGATTATGAGAGATTGACGATTTCGGCGGGGCTCGTTATAGAGCTCAGAAATCAGTATTCACAGAATATGCCCGTAACATACGCGGGGTACCTTATTGCGTCCCTGCCTTTACTCGTCATGTTTCTGTTCGGAAACAAATTCTATATTCAAGGCCTTGTTTCCTCGTCTATAAAAATGTAAAGTGAGTAAAAATATATGAAAATTTGGATAGATACGGATATTGGAGGCGATATCGACGATGCGCTGGCTCTCCTTTTAGCAATGGCAAGCGAAGAGGTTGAATTAGTCGGAGTAAGCACTGTATTTGAGAATACGGCGGCGCGAGCAAAAATAGCAAAGTCACTTTTGAATATGGGAGGCTTGACTCATGTTCCCGTTTATGCGGGCGAAGGATACCCATTGGCAGCCAAATCCGTGTACGATAATCCCGTAAATGTTTCAAAACTGCCGAAAACCTACTCTGAGGTATTATTCGGAAGGACGGAATACGATAAAAAAAATGCAGTAGAGGCGATGAAAACGGCATTTTTAGAAAGTGACGGAGAAATTATTCTCGTGGCGTTAGGCGCGTTGACAAATATAGCGAAGCTAATAAAAAGGTATCCGGAGGCAGCGGAGAAGATTAAAGGCGTTTACATCATGGGTGGCGCCGCAGAAAGAAATTGGAACGAATTCAATTTGACTTGTGACCCAGAAGCGGCAGATATCGTTTTTTCTTCACAACTGCCGAAAAAGATCGTAACATTAGACGTAACATTTCGTTGCCGTTTTTCATCCGACCAAATACGCCGTATGGCGAACTGTCAGAGCAAAGCGGTAAAAACAGTAATGCAGATGAGTGCGCTTTGGGGAGAAGGAATGATTTTGCATGATCCGCTTACCTTGGCGGTTGTTCTTTCAGATGAATTTGTACGTTTTGAAGAAGGGAATTTACTCGTTGAACTTTCAGGGGAATATTCCCGAGGAAAATGCGTGAATTTTTCTGATTTTAATTGGCGAAGGAAGCCGCGGCCGGATATGTTGGTATCTGTCGACGTAGAGGAAAAAAAGTTTCTCGATTTTTATATCGACAGGATTTGTAATATGGATCGTCTTTTGTGTGGGGAACTGCGCAAAATAAAAAAATAATTTTTGGAGGAAAATATATGAGACGATTGAAAAAATTACTTAGTGCTTCATTGGCACTTGCCGTAACAGTCATCGCCGTTTCGACGGTGACGAAAACGTTCCGCTTGGCCAAAGCGGAGGAAAGTGGGGACATATCGACAACAGAATACGTTGTCGCGAGTGACTCCGAGTCGCAGGCGGGATTTTCTGCTAAGACGTATGTGCCCGATAAATTTGATACTGTGGATTTCTATGGCGGCGTTGGAGATATTGATCCCGAAGAAGGAGACGGATTTACGACATTTGCTCACGCCGGAATGATTGTTCCTCTTCAAGGGACGAATGTACAAATGACCACGCAATTCAAACTGCTGTCTAAGACTGCGACGGAAAATGGTGGAGACGGCATAGATGGTTGGGTGACGTATTCCTTTTCCTCATCCCCGGCGGATATTTCTTCGGATAAGTCTTATCCTTATCATGGAGGAACAACGGACGGATATTTCTTGCACATCACTAATTATTCGTCCTCAACGGCTCCTAACTGTGTAGAAATACAGTTTGTCAAAATGCAGGACGGTGCTACGGAGAATGTTGTAGCTCCATTCTTTATGGATAATGCTTTGAATGTAAAGCTTGAATTATCCCTCGAAAAGCAAACGGATAATACGTATACGCTCAAATTTGCAACTGTCGAGGGAACGGAATTGAAAAAAGTAGAGTCATTGTCATTAAACGATTCTCTTTTTATCAATGAAAACGGTCAAACATTCTTTTCTACCGCAATTTATGAAGCAGAGGGCTGTGACGGCAATCATTGGGAACATCGCGGCATCGCTATCTATTCGGTTCAAGCGTACACGCGGGATATTACTGCAGATGACATAATCCTTTCCCAAACGTCTTACGAATATGTCGAAGGCGAGAAATATGAACCGGATGTAACAGTAACGCTTGATGAAATTACACTCATCAAAGATGTAGATTATCTCGTAGAATATACCAATAACCAAGCAGTCGGAACGGCGACGGCAGAAATTACTTTTGTCGGCGCGTATGCGGGGAATCTTGTCGAAAAGAACTTTATGATTATTCAGGCAGAAGAGCCCGAAGACAGTTCGTCCGAAAGCTCGTCTGAGGGCAATTCTTCCGTTACTTCGCAAAGTGACGGTACAAGCACGGAGAGTGGTTGCGGATCATCGCTTGCCGTCGGGGGAGTCGCGACAGCGGGCGCCTGTATGGGGGCGCTGCTGGTTGGAAAAAAGCGTGACAGATAAAAAAACAAATAAAAAATATGTATTCTCCCGCGCCTTTCGGATGCGGGAGGATATCCCGATTTTTGGGTAAAGACAACGGAGGTAAAGGTATGAAAAGACAACTTTTGAGTATTTTGAGCGCAGCGGTATTTTTTTCCGCAACGATAGCGATACCCGTTTCAGCATCAGCGGAATCTACGAGTATTTCAGGAGCTTCAAATACTGCGGCGGATTGGACGCTTACGCGGGCGACTGTAGAATATACGGATGAAGGAATCGCAGTGAGACAAACTGAAAAAGGTACGCCCGATAATCATGCGATTGCTATATATGAAATTCCCTTTGACAATCTGGATACTTTTGAGATTACCTTCCGTATCACAATGGAAGATTATGTAGCGTCTGGACGCAATGCAAACGACGTTTGGACGGCCGTCAACATTATGGGCGTTCCGGCTTTCTTTAATTGGCGGAACAGTGAGGAATACGGTTGGGCAAAGGATACACCCGGATTGGTTACTCGTTTTATGAGTTATGATGGCGATTTGCGTTTTGTCACGGATGTTTATCAGGAGGATTACAGGACAGCGGGGGACGATTCGTCTAGTCAGGTAGTAGATACTTGGACTTTGTTAAACGCCTCCGCGGGAGCTTCTCTCACTAGCGATGTAACCATGAAATTTGCTTGGGAGACAAATGGGGATTCACAATTTTATAGCATGTACATTAATGGACGGAAGGTATCTTCCTCAGATGAGCTTGCCTTTGTGGATCGAGAAGTGCTTTTTCCCGAAAATAAGCTGTATCTCACTGTTGTAATGAATACTCAAGATAAAGAAAGCAATGCTCTCAGTGAGGTATTGATTAAAAAAATTAATGATGTCAATTACGTAAAGGAATCGGAAAATTCGGGGACCTCCGGCGGCTCTGGATCAGAGAATGGTTGTGGTTCTCTGCTCTTTTCCGGAAGTGTGTTGACGGGATTCGCTGTCGTTGCATCAGTATATGTTTTTGGTCGTAAAAAGAGGTAACACGAGCCGATATGAAAAACTTAAGGAAAATGCAGTTTATGAGCTTGATTTTATGCGGCTGTTTTGCGCTTTCCGCTTTGTCCGCCTGCGGCGGCGGGAGCTCGTCGGAGTCTTATTCGGAATCTTCAAGCAATTCTTCCGAAACGCCAAATGACGATAAGAAGCTGTCGGAAACATTATTTGAAAATCCCTCTCTCGACGATCGACCGATGGTAATGATGCATTCTGCTTCATCGGGACTTGTGGACGATGTTTATAATCGTGGATATGGGGGAATTGTTACGAATGTATCGTGGTCGAATGACTATCTTCAAAATGATCGGGCGTTTTCGGCGCTTTCTTCGGTGGTGAAGCACGCTGTCGATAAAGGAATGCACATATGGCTGTACGACGAATATGGTTACCCCTCCGGTACAGCGTATGGTCAGACTTTGAACGGAAATCCCGAATATGAGGCTCTCGGACTTGTACCGCAGTATAAATCGATTCCTGCGGGTGCTTCGGGGAAAATCGACCTCTTACACGGACATACTAAAATTGTTTCAGCATTTATTTACGATGGTAAGTCACAATTGGATATGAATCTCGCTTCGGGAATAGATGTCTCTGCCATGATTTCGGACGACGGAAGTTCTGTAACCTATAACAATCGAACTTCGGACAATAAAGTACTCGTCGCGTACATGTCTAAGCCTTGGTATGAAAATACCCATTCTATGGAAAATTGGTATGCCCAACAGCGCTATATTAATATGCTGGACGCGGAACCCGTTCAGAAGTTCATTTCGCTTACCCACGAAAAGTATTATGATAAGGTAGTTTGTGAGACGGGAAAGGAAGATGTTGCTGCACGTTTCGATGAGCTTTATAATCTTGCGGAATATGTTACGTCCGAAAATGGGGCAGCGAATTGGTTGCGCCGAAATGGCTATACTTATATGACGCTCGATGACGAGTATGCGGAAAATGTATTCATGAGTAAACGGGAAAATCGTAATTACAGCGTGTTTACAGTTGTAAATGGATACGAGGAAGAAAAAACGTATCGATTTTCGTTAGAAACTTTAGGAAATAGGCTTCGATATTTTGATGTCGTTACGGGAAACATCGAGGAGATCTCTTCCGTTGAAATATCTGGCGGAAAATTGGATTTTTCTTTTACCCTTCCTGCTAATCGAACGGGATTTTTTGTAATAGACTAATTCATGTAGGAAGAGGTTTAAGAAACGCCCCGGGGCATTTGAAAAAGAAATCAAATTATAGAGAAATTGGACGTTTTAAGGAGCAGAAACAGTTTAATTCTGCTCCTTATGCGCTTAATGGAGAAATTTTTATAGATTATGGGATAAATCAGATTCAATATTTATATAAGTTTTTCAGCATAAAAACAGGTAGGGCAAAAAGCCCTGCCTGTTTCTATTAAAGAAATATGTTAATAATTTCATCTTTTTTGTTTTATAGACAATACAGGTATGCGATGAGATATGTAAAAAATATCTGGATAGTATATAAAAAGGCTAATAGTCCCAAGGAGAACTTCCGTAATTTATACAGGAAATATTGTTTGATTTTTATTCGAGGTTATGATATAATGACGACCATAAAATTCAAAAAGCGGAGAATTTATATGGATTGTAAAACGGGTATTTTAAATTTGTCGTACGATATTACTTTTCAGGACGTTTCGATTATCGTGAAAAAGCACGAATCAAAAAGCTTTTTTTACAAAAGTTTGAGGCGGATTGATTATGGATTTATCTACATTACGAGTGGAAACGGAGTATATTCGGATTCGGAGAACGGAGAAATCAGAATTGCCGAAGGAAGTTTACTGATTTTGGAACAAAACAGTACTTATGACATACGTGCAGACGGGGAGAATTTTTCTTATATAACAACGGCCTTTCATGTAACGCCGACCAATATTTTTCGGACAATGAAAATCCCGGTACATATTGCTTTCGGGAATGTTTCGGTATGGAATAGATATTTTGATCGTTTATTAAAAATTTGGCAGGCGCGTTCCCAATTTTATATGATTGAAACGAAGATTGTTCTGAACGAAATCATGTTGGAAGTCTTAAAGTATTGTTCCAATAAAGACAGTTCGAGTAAAGGCCGCATTACGGTGGCGATTGAATACATCAATAAAAACTGTTCGGAAAAAATTTCTATCGAGGAATTGGCAAGATTGTGCGCGATGAGTCCTTCATATTTTAGGAAACTGTTTACGGAAGAAATGGGAATGTCTCCGATAAAATACAGAGATGTAATCCGTATCGATAAGGCGAAAAGCCTGTTGACGAGCGAACTTTTCAATGTGACTGAGGTGGCGGAAGAGTTGGGCTTTTGCGATATTTATCATTTCAGTAAAGAATTTAAGAAATATACGGGGATAAGTCCGTTGGAATATAAAAAGCAGATTTTTGGAAGATAAAGATTGGAAAAAGAGGTAAAAAAAGTAAAATTGGGGGCGAAAAAGAGCGAATTATACAAATTAAAAAGCAGATAAAACATTTACTATTCTTGAATTAAGTTGTATGATATGGGGGAAGAGGTAAGGAAACGATATGCTGAAATTTGAAAAAATTGTTATTCCTACGTCCGATTTGGGAGAGGAAAATCCCCTTGCGGATATCAAGAATATCAATTATATTCATGCCGGATATAAACTGAGCCCTGAGGCCGAGCATTACCGCCCTGCACATTTAGGCGAAGGAATGATTTCCACGATGCTTCCCTACTTACAGCAGGACGGCTACGGCCGGGCGCTTTATCTCAAAAGCTATACGGCTGCAATTCTCGAAAACGAAAATCTGAAAGCTGTTTTTCTGCCCGAACTCGGCGGCCGTTTATGGTCGTTGTACGATAAGGTGGCGGGACGCGAACTGTTATATAAAAACGAGACGATTCATTTCGGAAATTTATCTCTCCGTAATGCGTGGTTCTGCGGCGGAGTGGAATGGAATGTTTCCATAAAGGGACATAATCCGTTAACTTGTTCCCCCGTATTTGCCGCCGTATTGGAAAAAGACGGGGAAAGCGGGTTGCGGTTGTATGAATTTGAAAGGAAGCGGGAAATTGTTTATTCGCTGGACGTTTGGCTTCCGAAGGGTGCGGAGTTCCTTCTCGTTCATACGAGGATAGAAAATACCGACATAAAAGAAAAATATACCTATTGGTGGTCGAACATTGCCGTTCCGCAAACGGAAGGCTTGCGGATTGCCGTTCCCGCGGAAACGGCCTATGTCAGTACATATAGACGGGACGGATACTTTTTGGATTTCTGTAAGATGCCCCGTTATCAGGGAACGGATATAACGATTCCCGAAAAATCGTCGCAGTCCTATGACTTTTTTTACAGGACGGAGAAACGGCAGAAGTATATAGCGGCGATCAATCC
>ERZ779866.4612-NODE-4612-length-10052-cov-5.258578_pt1 | contig 10052 bp, 10 predicted proteins | sample MGYA00511248_ERZ779866 | MGnify/ENA primary metagenome ERZ779866 (study PRJEB29588, sample SAMEA2155758) | human gut metagenome | biome: human gut; feature: human-associated habitat; material: faeces | place: Denmark | collected 2008/2010 ... | reverse complement strand
AGGAAGGGAGGAAACACGATGAAAAGCAGCAAGCTTCCCGTGCCCAGCGAATCGGTGGAGCAGCAGAGGCTGGTTCAGTGGGCCAGAATGGCGCAGGGGCGGTACCCGGAGCTCAGGTGGCTGTATCATGTGCCCAACGAGGGCAAGCGGACGCGGACCACCGGTGCACGCCTTGCGGCGGAGGGGCTGAAAAGAGGCGTGCCGGACCTGTGCCTGCCGGTAGCAAGGCAGGGATGCCACGGGCTGTACATCGAGCTTAAGGCCATTCGTGGCGGGAGGCTTAGCCCGGAGCAGGTGGAATGGCTGGACGCGCTGACACGGCAGGGATACATGGCAGCCTGCTGCAAGGGATGGGAGGAAGCAGCGGACATGATCGTGGGATATCTCCGGGCAGACGCGCCGGCGGCTGAAAGCGGGCATGATCCCACACGAGGACGGCAGAACATAGGAGCCAGCGAGTGATTGAGCAACCGGGACGGGCATGCGAACCACTTGGAAGGGAGGCGGAGGAATGAACGGCGGGAAACAGCTGGAGGCGGAATTTGTGCAGTATCGCGCCATGCGTCAGGAGATCGCGGCCCTGCGCCGCCAGCGTGCCGCATTGTATGTCACAGACACGGTGCGGGCAAGCGCCAGCGAACATCCCTATCTTGCCCATACCGTCGCAATCGCCGGCAAGGACCAGCGGCTTACGCGGAGGATCGACGCGCGCATCGAGCGTCTGCGCCGACGATGTGAAGCCGTGGAAAACACCATAGTGGCGGAGGAGGACAGCCGCGACCGCCTGGTGCTGTCGCTACGCTATCTGGAGGGGTCGAGCTGGCGGGAAATCGGCCAGCGGATGGGAACGGGCGAAGATGCCGCGCGTAAGCGCGCCGAACGTTTTTTTGTGCGTTCTCAGAAATCCGAGGGAAAGAACACGGGAAGTTCAAAATAATTTTTTAGCATGTCCGTTTTTTCCGCCAATTCCGGTTTTGATGGTTTATCATTTAGACTGAGCCAGGTGGGAGAAGGCGGCGCTTCCATCGGACGGCTCCATTCCACCGGCCCCTCTTTTTGAGCCGGTGGAACCAAAAGAGCGACCCGGAGAGGGCCGCTCTTTGTATATGTTTGTGCGATCCACGTTACGACCGCCCGAACAGGTTGCGAAGCGCGTCCTGGAGCACCTGCGAGCAGTTGACACCCCGCTGATCGGCCAGCGTAGCCATCCATGCGGGAAGGGACACATTCTTGCGAACGGCATGCGTATCGGTTTCCATGCGGTATTTGAGGGTATCCACGCTGATGAGCGCATGCACCACGCCGGGTTCATCCTCAAAAGCCTCCGGGGGACGCGGAGTGGGGATTGGCTGGTGCTCGTCCTCCAGCACGCACAGGCAGCCCGCGAGCGCGTCCTGGATGTTGTCAAGGGTTTCGGGCAGGTCGCGGCCTGTGGTTACGCAGCCGGGAACATCTGGAATACGGGCATAGTAACCAGAGCTATTTTCTTGCGGAGTCAAAGCGGCTGTATAAATCATGCGCATGACCATTTCCTCCATAATCGATCGTTACTGTTTGAATTTATGTATGCTATTTTTAAGGCGTCATCCTCTGGGTTTGGATTATCTGTCTAACAGACCGGCTTCCTTGAGGATGTAGCGCGCGTCGTTTTCGTCAAAATCATGGCGCTTGACCGGGATGGTGAGCTTTGTTTGCGGGTTGTAGTAGATATCATGATTGGCGCCTTTGCGCTTTAGCTGGTAGCCGTTGCGCGCCAGCCGGCGGATGGTTTCCCGCCTGGGATTCATTGTATCACCCCTTCCCAAAGATTATTATACACAAAAATACACAAAAGTCAATGCAAATATGCGAAACATCATAACAGCGCGGGAGGTGAACGCGGATGCTTACGGACAGACAGGAGCGATTTTGCCAAGAGTACCTGATCGACCTGAACGCGACGCAGGCCTATATCCGGGCAGGATACAGCGCCAGGACCGCGCACAACTGTGCTTCGCGCCTGATGGCAAAAGCTGGCGTTCGCACGCGCATAGACGAACTAATGGCCGTGCGGTCGCGCCGGACGGGGGTTACGCAGGAACGGGTGGTGCGCGAGCTGGCGCGGATCGCGTTTGTGGACCCGACGCAGGCCATCGACTTTGAATGTGCAGGTTTGCGTGAGGACGCCGAAGCGGATGACCGGGCGGCGCTGATGAGCGTAAGGGTGAAAAGCGGGGACGACTTTACTGAACGCGAGGTGCGTCTGTACGACAAGGTGCGTGCGCTGGAGTTGCTGGGCAAGCACCTCGGCATGTTTACGGAGAAGGTGGAGCTGAGCGGAGAGCGGGTGCGGATTGTGGATGACGTGCCGGAGGCGGCGCGAGATGGATAAAGAACGGGCATGTGAACCGCAGCATTTACAGGGATGGACAGACATTCGCCTCACCAGCCTGATCGCGCCATGCTTCTGGCGCGTGCACGCCGATATCCGCCGCGGTGGTCACGCCGAATACTGGCTGACGGGCGGGCGCGGAAGCGGAAAAAGCTCCTTCGTCAGCCTGGAGATTCTCCTCGGCCTTATGCGGGATAGGCAGGCAAACGCGCTGATCTACCGCAAGGTGGCCGATACCCTGCGCGACAGCGTTTATGCGCAAATGCTGTGGGCCATTGACCGGCTGGGCGTTGCGGAGGAATGGCAGGCGAAGATCAGCCCCATGGAACTGCTATATAGGCCTACGGGGCAGCGGGTGCTGTTTCGCGGCGCGGATGACCCGCAGAAAAGCAAGGGTATCAAGTTGAAAGAAGGTTTTTTCAAATACCTTTGGTTCGAGGAACTAAGCGAATTCAGAAACCGGGACGCCATCCGCACGATCAAGGCGAGCGTAATCCGCGGGGCGAAAGCGGTGACGCTATATACCTACAATCCGCCGCGCAGCGCGAGAGAATGGGTCAACGAGGAGGCGCTGGTACCCAGGGAGGGCCGCATGCGGCATCACAGCGACTATCGCGGCATGCCGCCGGAATGGCTGGGTGATTCGTTTCTGGCGGAGGCGGAAGCACTGCGACTGAGCGACGAAACCGCATGGCGGCATATGTACCTGGGCGAGGTCACGGGTACTGGCGGGCAGGTGTTTGAAAACCTTAAGCTAAGACCGGTCCTGCCGGAGGAATGGCATGGCTTCCCTACCTACTGCGGGTTGGACTTCGGCTTTGCGGCTGACCCGGACGCCTTTGTGCGCTGTGCCTATGACCGAAAGCGGCGCAGGCTGTATGTGGTGGATGAGTTTGCCTCGACGGGGCTTCTTACGGACCGGCTGGCGCGCGAGGTGCGCGCGCGGTGCGGCCCGGATTTGACCACCTGCGACAGCGCGGAGCCGCGTAGCATTGCCCAACTTCGGGCGCTGGGCCTGCGCGTGACGGCTGCCAGAAAGGGGCCGGACAGTGTGGAGCACGGTCTGAAATGGCTGCAAACGCGATGGGAGATCGTGATCGACCCGGAGAGATGCCCGTTTGCCGCAAGGGAATTTGCCCAGTACGAATATGACCGCGACCGGGAGGACAGGGTACTCCCCCGATACCCCGACCACGACAACCACACCATTGATGCGGTGCGCTATGCTATGGAAAGCGTGAGCGGGATGCGTCAGGCCATCGTGCCGCGATAAAAAACGGTTAGGGACTAGATCAAGCGAACCGCGCGCCGGTTGTCTGCACAGCGCGAAGGGAAGCGCCAGCCCTGTGGGCTGTTGGGCCAAAGGCCCAAAGCGACCCGAAGGTGTGAGCAAATACAAGGGCCGGGCACGGTCAGTGCCCGGAACGCCGATATTTGCGAGGGCAGCGAAACCATGAGCGCACCGAAGGGAAGCGTCAGCCCTGTGGGCTGTTGCGCGTAGCGCAAAGCGACCCGCAGGCGTGAGCAAATACAAGGGCTGCGCGCGGCCAGCGCGCAGAACGCCGATATTTGCGAAAGGCAGGGAAGCGCGAATGATTGAGCAACCGGGCCGCCCGAAGGGGGGAACGTGAGAACCCACGCAAGGACGGCAGAACCCGCGTGACAGCGAGCGAAGGGCGGAACGTGCGAACCATCACCACCACGAGGAGGAAGCAAATGCTGACCATTGACAGGGAGCTGCTGGATGCGGACGGGCTACCCCGGACGGATACACTGGAAGCCATTCTCAGGAAGCACGATCACCAGCGTGAAAGGCTGGAGCGCCTGCATGGCGTGTATGCTCGCGAGCACAGCATTACGAGGCGCACAAGGCTCAAGGGGCTGCCCAACAACCGTCTGGTGCATGACCTACCCGGTTACATCGCCACGATGGCAGCGGGATACCTGGTGGGCAATCCCGTCAGGTATACAGCGGCGGAGGGACAGGAGGAGGCGTTTACGCCGGTACTGGAGGCCTATGAAGCCGCCAGTGTGGAGAGCGTAGACGCGGAGCTGGCGATGGATGCGGCCGTATACGGCAAGGCGGCGGAGGTGTGCTATGCGGATGCCGAAGCGCGGCCCCGCGTTGCACAGTTGGATGCGCGCAGCGCGTTTGTGGTGTATGACGATACGGTGGAACATGCGCCTTTGCTGGGAATCACCCGGCGGGATACCTTTGACGCGCGGCTTGAGCGCACCGGCGAAGAAGTGACGCTCTATACCGACCGGCTGATTGTGCACATGAAACGTACAGGCCGCGAGACGCCACGCGAGACCATGCGTGAGGCGCATTACTTCGGCGGGGTGCCCGTGGTGGAATACTGGAACAATGCCCGCGAAGAGGGTGATTTTGAGCCGGTGATGGGCCTGATCGATGCATATGACACGCTTCAGAGCGACCGCGTCAACGACAAGCAGCAGTTCACCGACGCGGTGTTCGTGCTCAAGGGCGTGGGCGCGTTGGGCGTGGACGACACGGAGGAAGAGACGGTGGACGCAGACGGGACAGCAACCGCTGCCGGAGCAGCAGGCAAGGAGGCGGAGGACCCCAGCGTGCGCCTGCGGCGGACGCGGACGCTGTTTCTGCCGGGCGATGGCGCCGACGCGCAGTTCGTGACCAAACCCGATGCCGAGAGCGGCAACGAGCTGCTGCGGATGAGCCTCAAAAGCGACATCCACAAGCTGTGCCTGGTGCCCGACCTCACCGACGAGCAATTCGCCGGGAACGTCAGCGGCGTGGCCATGCGCTTCAAGCTCCTCGGTCTGGAGCAACTGACCAAAATCAAGGAACGCTGGTTCCGGGAGGGACTGCGCACGCGGCTTCGGCTGTTCTGTGCATTTCTCGCGCGCAAGGGCGCGGCGGCATTGAATGCGGAAAAGGTGCAGATCACGTTTTCCAGGTCGCTGCCGGTTAATGATCTGGAGATTGCCCAGACGCTTGCAACCTATCAGGGCATGGTGCCCGAAAAGCTGCTTTTGGCGCAGGTACCCTTCGTGGAGGATGCGGAGGCTGCCGGGAAATTGCTGAACAGGGAACGTGCGGAGGCCGCTGGCAGGCAACGGGAAGCGTTCGAAATAACGCCATTCAGGAAGGATGCTGGTGAAGATGATCAGGGGCGCGAAGGCTGACAGCCCGCGCCTTTGTCATACCCGGACCCGCGGGGATCAGCGGGGAAGAAGCCGACGGGCGTAAAACGAGGAGGAACCATGAAACAATTTGCAGTATTGTACCGCGCCGCAAGCGGTGAGGGTGGCGCAGGAATGCAGGCCCCAGAGGGAGAGGCTTCGCAGGGGCAGATCACACGGGAACAGACTGTCCAGGAAGCAGGTGTGCGGGAGGAACGGACCTTTACGCAGGCGGACGTGGACCGAATCGTGCAGCAGACCATCGCACGGGAACGCAAGCGAAGCGATGCGGCGGTGGCTACGGCACGCACGGAAGCCGAGCGACTGGCGGGGATGAGCGCCGAGCAAAGGCTGGAGCATGAACGTCAGGAGCGCGAGCGGACGCTGGCGGAGCGTGAAGCAGCCGTACAGCGGCGGGAGCTGCGCGCGCAGGCGCTGGAAACGCTGGCACAACGCGGCCTGCCCGGAGAGCTGGCAGGTGTGTTGAGCTACGAAAGCGCCGAGGCATGCAACGAGAGCATTGCCAACGCAGAAAAGGCGTTTCGTACGGCTGTAAAGCGTTATGTGGATGAACGCATGAAGGGTGTTCCCCCCAAGAGCGGTACGGGCGAGACAGGAAGCACGCTGCTGTCGCAAATGCGCGTGGCGGCCGGGCTGAAAAAGTAGCAAGCCGCTTTCCTGCACAGCACGGGCCGCCCAAAGAGCGGAACGTGCGAACCCAACACAAGGACGGCAGAACCCGCGCGACAGCGAGCGTAGGGTGGGGATGGGACCCACCCGAAAGCGAGCGGCGACTGCGCCGGTTGCCTGCACAGCGCGAAGGGAAGTGCCAGCCCTGTGGGCTGTTGCGCGAAGTGCAAAGCGCCCCGCAGCGGGGCAGCGAAACCATGAGCGCGACCGTCAGGGAAGCGCGAATGATTGAGCAACCGATGATCCCCCTGCACTCCGCCCCTTGTCAACGGCCTGACGCTTTCTCCTGATGGCAACGAAACAGAATGCCATAGGCAAATGAAGCCGGTGGCCGGGCACCCTGCGATCCATTCCAAGCCGGAAAAAGGGCCAATGGCCTGCCTACTCCCTCGACTCCAAAGCGCCCTCACGCGCCTTGCCGGTGGAGGAACGCACAATGAGCTGCGGGGTGTATTCGATTTTGTTGACAAACGGTCCGGGAGCGGCGGCACATCGTCTCCGTCTTTAAGCTGGTCCAGGACCTGCTGGAGCCCTCCCAGGTTAAGGGCAAGAGCCGCTTCCAGGTGCTCATGGGCCGCCTTCCCCTGGAGCACAAGGCCCGGTGGTTCGCTGGGGCCGCCCTTAACACCTCCGAGCAGTCCATGGCCTCCGTCCTCTCCACCGTCCTCTCCCGGCTCAACGCCTTCCTGGATTCCGAGCTGGAGCAGGTCCTGTGCTTTGACAGCGCCATGGACGCCGAGTCCTTCGCCAGCCGAAAGTCCGCCATCTTCCTCATCCTGCCGGAGGAGGATACCACCAAGAACTTCATGGCTGGGCTGGTGATCCAGAACTTGAGCCGGGAGCTCTTCTCTGTGGCCGACGAGCACGGTGGGAAGCTGGAGAACCGGGTGGCCTTCTTCTGCGACGAGCTGGGAACCATGCCCGCCTTCGACATCCTGCCCCTCTTCTCCGCCGGCCGGTCCCGAAGGCTCACCCTGGTGCCCATCATCCAGAGCATCGCCCAGCTGGAGAAGAATTACGGCGCGACTTGTTAGCCAACAACCACTATCCTATAGGACTAAATCCTATAGGCGACAGACCGTATAGTGTGAAAATGGCTGGGCAAAGTAATTTGCCTAACTGTAACCTTGATAGATGGAATGAGGGGGTAACTCCCTGAAACGTCTTCCCTGATACTCCGATTGGCGCTGCAAGACAGCACTTGTAGGGTCAAGAGCTCGGTGAAGTCGGCTGAATGCACTCGCTGTATCGACAACAATCATTATTGTATCGTTATGGCAAAAGCAAGCCAGAGGTGGCTGTGAGTGTTAGGCCGGGGGTCTACAAAATGCCTATGGTGAGAATGAATGAAAATTCTGACGAATATCCGAATGTACGGGTCTACATTTTTAGGAAGTCGAAAAGGCTTTTGAGCAATTTGCTCGTGTGTGGGGTAAAGTAAAAATCGTAGTTATGAAATACCCTATTCCGTTACAGGCGGAAGTAAGCACACAGGCTCACAGGATACACCTAAGGGCATATATGCAAAGATAGAGGTTATGGAACAAGGGAAGGTTAGAACACAGAAAATGAGTGCTGTCTCAGTGTTAGCAGGGAAACTCTATGACATAACCTGCTTTTATCTAACTGAAAGCGGTGGCACGACTGATGAAGTTGCTGTAATGGCAATGGAGGAACAGCCACCAGTCAAATCTGAAGAAAGGCAAATAAAACTACATTAAACAAGGTTCTCTTACGACTAAAAGATGCGGTAGCTCCCAAGATAGGAGTGAAACAGACTTGTTTGTAAAGCACAAGAAGAAACAGAGCTTACGAAACAATGAATATTTCGATATGCAGAATGTTTTCGATAAATTGTATCAGCAATCCCGAAAGGGCAAACGATTTACAAATCTGCTTGATATAATCACAGCGGAAAACAACATTTTGCTTGCATACAGAAATATAAAAAGTAACAAGGGAAGTAGGACAAGCGGAGTAGACAAGAGAAATATCTCCAGCATAAATAATACCGATGTTTCGGCATTGGTAGAAAAAGTGCAGTCGATGTTTCAGAATTACAGGCCGCAAAAAGTCAAACGGGTTGAAATCCCCAAAAATGACGGCAGCGGCAGAGTTCGTCCACTCGGAATCCCTACAATACGTGACCGACTCATCCAACAATGTATCCTGCAAGTGTTAGAGCCTATCTGTGAGGCAAAATTCAGTGACAACAGCTATGGGTTCAGGCCCAACCGAAGCTGTGAAAACGCAATATCGAAAGCCATGCATTGTATGCAGCAAAAACATCTTCACTATTGTGTGGACATTGATATAAAGAGCTTTTTCGATAATGTGAATCACGCAAAACTGCTGAAACAGATGTGGGCATTAGGCATACAGGATAAGAATCTGCTTTGTATCATCTCAAAGATCCTCAACAGCGAGATAATTCTGCCTGATGGACAAGTTATCCAAAGTACAAAGGGTACTCCCCAAGGAGGAATTATCAGTCCACTGCTCTCCAATATCGTCCTGAACGAGTTGGACAGATGGATTGAAAATCAGTGGTGTACCAAGGATATAAAAGAGGTTACACCCTCGTTTAATTCTAACGGGAATCGAAACCGAGGGAATGAGTATGCAAGTATGAGGCGACGTACAAAGCTGAAAGAAATGCACATTGTCAGATATGCTGATGACTTCAAAATTTTTACAAGAGACTACCAGACCGCCAAAAAGATATTTGCGGCGGTGAAGTTATGGCTAAAAGAACGGTTAGACCTTGACATAAGTCCCGAAAAATCTAGGATTACAAATCTGGAGCGAAACTACACTGTATTCCTGGGGTTCAAATTAAAGGTGACACGTAAAGGTAAGAAGATGGTTGTCAAAAGCTATATGTCTGATAAAGCCAAACGGTCGGCTATCAATACCCTTGTGGAGCAAGTGAAAAAGTTTAGAAACACGAATAATATTGGCTATGAGATATGGTTATACAACAGCAAGGTGATAGGGCTTCACGACTACTATCAAATAGCCACACACTGCAACATTGATTTTAGAAGTATTGCATTTGTCGTAAGCAGGGCCTTAAAACACAGCATCAAGTTAAAACGAGCAGGAAAACCGAGCGGGTATATCAAAGAAAAGTATGGAAAAAGCAAACAACTCCGGTTTGTAGGGCAAACGCCAGTTGTACCGATTGGGTATATTCAAAATCGAGTGCCGCTTGATAAACGGGTGGCCGTCAACAGCTATACAGCGGAAGGCAGGCTTCTAATCCATAAAGCTCTTTCTGGTGTAAATATGGCGGCTATGCGATGGCTGATGGAAAATACATTCAAAGGACAGCGGGCCGAACTCTATAACAATAAAATCGCACTCTACAGCGGTCAAAATGGGAAATGCTTTGTCACTGGAAAGCCGCTTGAAATCGGAGATATGCACTGCCATCACAAAACGCCATACTGCAAAACAAAAGACGATAGCTATAGCAATTTGGTACTGGTAACAACTGACGTTCATCGGCTGCTTCACGCAGCAAAGCCAGAAACGATAAGGGCTTATATGGACATGCTTAAGCCAGATAAAAAGCAGATGGCTAAGATCAATCGTCTCAGAAAAATGCTCGATCTACCCAGTATTTAACAGAAAATTGTGTTTAGTTTCAGGTGTAGTTTAAGTTGCAAAATTCAGTTTTGATGGAACGCCGTGTGCGGGGAAACCTGCTTGCACGGTGTGGAGTGGGGGAAAAGTTGGAGATGACATCAAAGACTTACCTATCACTATGCAGGGAGGGTTCGGAGGTCATTGTGGACAACTGCCAGGTGCTGATTTCCGGAGG
>ERZ779866.4611-NODE-4611-length-10056-cov-5.406559_pt1 | contig 10056 bp, 8 predicted proteins | sample MGYA00511248_ERZ779866 | MGnify/ENA primary metagenome ERZ779866 (study PRJEB29588, sample SAMEA2155758) | human gut metagenome | biome: human gut; feature: human-associated habitat; material: faeces | place: Denmark | collected 2008/2010 ... | reverse complement strand
ATGGAGCTTGTGAACGAATCGTTCACAAGCTCCATTTTCTGTCATCAAAATCGTTCATAAGTTCACGCGCCCTGCGAGGGTTGACGGGCGCCGCGCCCCGCGAGGACCAGCAGAGGCCGCACCCTGTGGGGGCCAACAGAGGCCGCGCCCAAGCCAGAGGCAGCCAAGAATCGCGTCCGAACGAACGGGGCAACCGCAAGCGCGACTAGTGCCAAGTGGCGTGCTCCTTCTTGACCTTGCGTGCGAGCATCAGGACGGCGAGCGCCTCAACCGCGCCCACTACCAGCAGGATCGCATTCGGCACGTCGATCTTCACAAAGCCCTGCCACGACCAGAACAACACCGCCACGGCAGTGACCGCAAGGCAGCCGAGCGAGGTCGCGACCGCGGTGCCGCTGCGCGACGGCACGTTCGACGCGCGCATGCCCATGAGGCCCATCACCACAAAGCACAGGCCCGACACGCCGGAAACGCCCATGTACAGGGACGCCGCGTCCGTACCCGAAATCGCAGTGCCGCCGAACAGACCCGCACCGGCAACAGCCAGGCCAAACGTCAACATGGCAAGGCCCGTGATAGCAGACACCATGGCGATAATCTTCAACATCTTTCTCGAGCTGCTCATCGCTTCCCCTCTCCTCAGGAGAGGGGGCCGTTTCCCGCGGCCCCCTCGTTGCATTTCGGTTGCTATATACCCAGTTTACACGTCCAAGCGCGAATTCACCGGCGGGACCGGGGGCGCCTGGGGCACAGGCGCGGCGTCGAGCGCCTGGCTCGCAGCGAGCATCTGCTCGAACATGCCCGCGCTCTGCGTGAAATCGGTGGGCAGCACCACGGTGCTCGCACGACCGCTCTTGGCGAACTCGTTCATCATCTCCGTCCACTGAGTGAACATGAACAGCTGGTTGGCTTCGGCATTGCCCACGCCCGTCTCCTGGATGGTCTCGAGCGAATCCTTGATGCCGATGGCGATGGCCTTGCGCTGGTTGGCAATGCCCTCACCGGCCTTCTCCATGGCCTCGGCCTCAGCGCGCGCCTCGGTGACGCGGCGGATGCGATCGGCCTCGGCGAGGTCCTGCGCAGCGGCCTTGGTGCGCTGCGCGGCGTTGATCTGGTTCATGGAGTCCTCGACCTCGGCGGGCAGCGCGATCTTGGTGATCAACGTGCTCACCAAGGTGAAACCGTAGGCATCCATCTGCTCGGACACGGTGGCATTCACGTCCTTGGCGATGTCGTCCTTCTTGGCAAAGACCTCGTCGAGGGTGTAGACGGGAATCGAAGAGCGCAGGGCGTCGGTGATGAAGTCGCGCATCTGCGCCACGGGCTGCTGGAGCATGTAGTAGCTCTTGTACACGCCGGACTCGGAAGGCTGCGTGCCCATCTCGTAGCTCACGTGATACTGGGCCGAGACCTCCAGGCCGATGGTCACGTTGTCCTGCGTCTTCACGTCGATATCGAAGCCGTTCTTCATGGTGCGCAGGCTCACCGTCGCGGCCTTGCGGTCGATGAAGGGGATCTTGACGTGAAAGCCGGCGCCCACGATGCGATGGAACTTTCCCAGACGTTCGATGATCACCGCATGCTGCTGCTTGACCACGAAGAACAGGTTGCCCGTAACCAGGCCAACGATCACGAAGATGATCGCCAAGCCAAAGAGGCCGCCCACAAGATCGAAGAGGAAGAACATGTTCGGTCCTTAGAACGTGGTTTTCGCTGGATGCATCATACCCACTTGCCGTTCAACCCGCCGCGAGATACCGCCTGTTTCCCGCAAACGGTCGGTGGCCGCGAAGCGGCGAGAACGCAAGATATACTGTGCCGATACACCCACGCGCACGAGGCCCGCAAACTCCATCGCCCAAGACGCGAGGAGCCCCGGCACCGCGAAGAATAAGGGAGGCACCATGGCACGACGCAAAGAGCACGACGCCCAGGTCGATCCGTTCACCGCCGGTGAACCGACCCTCCCATGGGACGAACCGGGCGTTTTCGACGGGCTGTTCAACGACATCGAACCGGAGACCTGCATCCTTGACGGGAGCCCCTACGACGGCCCCACCAAGACGCGCGACGATTACGAGGCCCCCTCCGCAGACGACATCGCCGATGACTCCCAGCGCGTACAATCCCCCAGCCCCTCCGAAGCGCGCGAGCGAAAGCGGCAGATGCAGGCGGAGCGCACCGCCGTGCGACGGGCCGCCAAAGCTGCACCCAAAGACAAGCGGGGACCTTCACCGCTGGGCAAGACTGTGCGGGCGATCGCCATCTTCGTCGTCTTGGCGAACGTGCTGCCCGCCTTGTTCTACAGCATAGGCGGCCTCTTCTCGGGCCTTACATCCGAAACGAATTCCCCCGAACTCATCGAGCCGGAAGCACCCTCGTACGACGGTCACGACCCGAGCCCCGGAATCGACATGGACTCCCTGGATGACGACGAACGCACCTGCGTGCAGATTTGCGAGGCCTACCTGCAGGCCATCGCCAGCGAGCAGAGCCCCGAACGCACGGCGGTCATCGATGGCCTTAACCAAAGCATGATGGAAACCACCGGCTACACCTGCGAGGAACTTGGCATCGATGCGAACGCCTATGCGGATTGGGCGCTCTCCAATTTCAGCTACCGGATCGACTCCTGCTACGCACACACCGACGAGGGCACCGCGAGCCTATACCTCTACACCTGGGGACCCGACCTCCTCGACATGCGCGCCACGCTGCGGCAGAGCGTCTACAGCTATATGAGCGAGCTGGACACTGACGAGGCGGGAGCCAAGCGGCCCCTCGCCGAGAACGAGCAGGCGCACATACGCGGGCTGCTTGCCGAGGCAATCGAGAACGCCGAAATGGACTCCGAATCCTTCCTCGGGTTCCAGCTGGCCTTTGAAGACGGCACCTGGGTCCTCGACCTCGAACAGGCGCAATACCAACTTGGCATCCCCTTGGGGTACTAGAACCGGCGCACACGAAAAAGGGCGAGCACCCCAAAGGATGCCCGCCCTTGAAATCTGGCGCATCCGGACCGTCTCCGGGCCCTCGACCTACTCCTCGGCCTGACCGCCCCGAGCTCGTTCGCGCTCGGCGCGCTCAGCCTCGGCACGCTCGCGCTCCAGCTGTTCGCGCACATGACGCGGCTTGACGCCGCGCGGCTTGTTGACCAGGGCTTCCTCACCATGGGCACGGTACTGACGACACCAGGTCTTAACCGACGACTCGCTGGGGATGCCGTGCTTGATCATCACTTCACGCACGCTCATGCCGTTCTCCAAACGGTCCTTGACCGCAGAAAGCTTGAGCTCGAACGGATACACGCGATGCGTGGCCCCCGCATTCATCACCGCGACCTTGCCGCCGGCCGCATAGGAGCGTGCCCACTGACGTGCCGTGGCGTCGGGGATACCGAGCTTCGATGCAAGGGCACGATGCCCCGCACCGGTTGCAAGAACCTTTACTGCCTGTCGGCGTACCTTGGCGTCATACGCGCGCCCTGTTTTCTGCTCGGCCACGAATCTCACCTCTCGACGTGCTCACAACCTCGGCACAGCTCTTAACCACAGCCCTGCTCGGCAATCTCGCACAGTATAGCCGTTAGAACAAAAATCCTACCTGTAAAACAGGTATATCGAAAACCGCACATAGTTAGTATGGGCGTCATTTTTTAGACGCATGTTACCCATTTCCGATTGACACGCATACGGATACTTGACAAACACACACTTGATATCTACCCCGGTACGGGCTGGGCCGTGCACGCTGCCGACCGCTCCATATAAACCCCCTATCGATACGCGTAACCCCCGCGGGGCCGGACATGGGCCCGCGGGGGTCGAGCGCGCTCATGCGATACGTGGAGGCTCTATGCCGAACAGGACTCGCACTCCTCCACTTCCAGGGATTTGCTGCGCACGTAATAAATTGTCTTCACGCCGCGACGCCATGCCTCGAGATAGAGCCTGAGCACCTGACGCAACGTGTAGTCATTCGTGATGTAGAGGTTCATCGACTGCGCTTGGTCGATATGGCGCTGACGCACGCCCGCGGCGCGCACGCTCCATGTCTGCTCGATATAGTGCGCCGGCTTGTAGTACCAATACGTACGCGGCGAAAGCTCCGGCGCCACGCGCGGCAACATCGAACCTTTCTTCTCCTCCAAGAAGAACTTGCGCATGATCGGGTCGATGCCCGGTGTGGTTCCCGATAGAATCGAAGTCGAGCTCGTGGGCGCAATCGCCAGAAGATAGGCGTTGCGCACGCCATTGCGCGCCACCGCCTCGGCCAACTCGCCCCAACGCTCGGAACCCATCGCACCCTCGCGCACCTCGGCCACCTCACCGGACAAGGAGCAATACCCGCGCTTGGCAAAATATGCACCCGTCTGCCAATCGCTGCCCTCAAACAGCCCGTAGGCCCCACGCTCCTCCGCCAGGCGCTCGCTAGCGCGAATCGCATGGTAGTTGATGCGTTCAAACACCTCGTCGGCAAAAGCCAGGTGATCTTCGCTTTCCCACGAGATCCCGCGACGGGCAAGCATGTGATGGTAGCCCGAAACGCCCAGACCGATCGAGCGATAGCGATGGTTGGTGATGCGCGCATAGGGCAGCGCGTAGAAATTCAGGTCGATAACATTGTCCAGCGCGCGGACCGCGGTCTCGATCACGTGGCCCATGACCTCGTCGTCCTCGACGGGAAGACGTCCGAGCGAGAGGCTCGCGAGATTGCACACCACGAAATCGCCTGGGCGCGTGGTGGTCACCACGACTGTATCGCCGTCCTCGGTCACAACCTCGCGCGTCACCTCCTCGATCGCGCTTGTATTCTGCGCGATCTCGGTGCAGAGGTTCGAGCAGTAGATCACGCCCTCATGCCCATTGGGGTTCGCACGGTTCACGGCGTCGCGCATAAAAGCGAACGGGGTGCCGGTCTCCACGGCGCTCTTGAGAATGAGGCGCACCAGGTCCTTGATGAGAATGCGGCGCTTGGAGATGCGGGGGTCGGCCACGCAATCGCGGTAGCGGCGCTCCCACTCATCGCCATAGAAATCTTCGAGCGCATATCCCTTGACCTGCAGGATGTCGTGCGGGCACATGAGGTGCCAGTCCTGGTCGAGGCTCTCCTCGGCCATGCGCCAAAACAGGTCCGGATAGCACACGGCTGGAAAGACGTCGTGCGCCTTCATGCGGTCGTCGCCGTTGTTCGTTCGCAAATTCAGAAACTCGGGCAGATCACGGTGCCAGGCATCCAGATACACCGCCACAGCGCCCTGGCGCATACCCAGCTGATCGACCGCCACGGCGGTGTCGTTGATCACGCGGATCCAGCGAATCACGCCGCCCGCAACGCCCTCGAAGCCGCGGATGGACCCGCCGGTCGCGCGAACCTTGCCCAGGTACATACCCATGCCGCCGCCGTATTTGCTCACCTGGGCAAAATTGTCGATACTGCGGTAAATACCCACGAGGCTGTCCGGCACCGTGTCGATAAAACAGCTCGAGAGCTGATGATCGGGCTTGCGGGCATTGCTCAGCGTGGGCGTGGCCATGGTCACTTCAAGCTTGCTGAGGATATCGTAGAACCGCTTGACCCACGCAAGACGCTGCGTCGGCTCCTCATTCATGGCGAGGTGCAACGCGATGCCGAGGAACATCTCCTGCGGACTCTCCAGGGGCGTATGGTCGTGCGCGCGGATTACGTAACGGTTGATAAGCAGGTCGAGGCCGGAGTATGCGAACAGCTCATCGCGCTCGGACACCATAAAGGCCGCCGCCTCCTCAAGCTCCGAGACGGAATAGGAGGCAAGGATATAATCGCCGTACAGACCGCGCTCGGTGAGGTAGCGCACCAGCTCCCCGAACGATGCGATGCCCAGCTCGCGGCGTGTGGCGGCAAGATGGCGCATAAACGAAAGGTCCAGAAGGCGCGCGGCGATCATCTCCCAACGTGGGGCCTCCTGACTGGTGAGCTCAACGGCCGCGCGGATGAGCGCGCCGAGGCGCGCATCGGCATCCTGACCGGTGCCTGTGAGGGCGCGGTATCGAGCAGAGAGCATGGCCAAGTCGTAGGCCGGATCGTCAAAGTCGCGCTGGATGCAGGCGAGGGTGCGGTCGAGCTCCACGGCGAGGTGGTCCTTCGGCGCGGCAGCAGTGTCGTCATCCGCGGCGGACGGGACGCCGGCTGCCACGAGGCCCTCCTCACATGCGATTCCCCCGCCCAAGCCCGCAACGGCACGCGCGAGCTCGACACGAACCGCGCGCTTTTCGGCCCGCTCATGGCGGTAGAGGATGTAGCTTTTCGCCACCTCGAAATGGCCGCGCTCCATGAGCGCGCGCTCAACCAGGTCTTGAACCCCCTCAACGCAATCGACGGCATCACGATCCATGGCCTGTTCAATGCTGGCGAGAAGTGCCTCCAGCTCGTCGGCAGACACCGCCGGCACAGACGCCCCATGCCCCGCAATCAGGCTCCGCGCAGTGGGCTGCTCGTCAGCCACGTCTTCGAAAGCGCGCCTCATCGCCTCGACGATCTTCGCCCCATCGAAGCGCTCACTGCGGCCGTCCCGCTTCTTTATGAATCCCACATCCGGGGTGCCGGTCTCCGTCATTGCCTCTCCCTGCTATCTGTGTGCGCAAACGCAATATCTGGTGTTTCTCTCGGCTTCGATACCGATATGTTGATGGTTAGCATAGCCTAACTGTTTCTTGTTTTGTATCGTATACTAAAAGCCCAAAGACACGTCTGCAGACCAATCCATCCCGTCCTGAAAGGGCGATACCATGACCCTCACCGACAACCAAGCCCTCGTCAAAAAGCCCCTCTTCAACCCCAACGGCGACCTCGACGTGCGCGACCGCCGCATGATCGGAGGCAACACCACGAACCTCAACGACTTCAACAACATGAAGTACCCCTGGGTGTCCAGCTGGTACCGCCAGGCCATGAACAACTTCTGGATTCCCGAGGAAATCAATCTCACCCAAGACGTCAAGGACTACCCGCGCCTGAGCGAAGCCGAGCGCGCCGCGTACGACAAGATCCTCTCCTTCCTGGTATTCCTCGACTCGCTGCAGTCGGCCAACCTGCCCAACATCGCCGAGTACATCACCGCCAACGAGGTGAACCTCTGCCTGTCCATCCAGACGTTTCAGGAAAGCGTGCACTCGCAGAGCTACTCCTACATGCTCGACACCATCTGCGACCCGGCCAAGCGCAACGAGATCCTCTACCAGTGGAAGACCGACGAGCATCTGCTTGCGCGCAACACGTTCATCGGCGATTTGTACAACGAGTTTCAAAAGCACCGCGATGCCCGCACGTTCCTGCGCGTCCTCATGGCGAACTACATCCTCGAGGGCGTGTACTTCTACTCCGGCTTCATGTTCTTCTACAACCTCGCGCGCATGGGCAAGATGCCCGGCAGCGCACAGGAGATCCGTTACATCAACCGTGACGAGAACACGCACCTGTGGCTGTTCCGCAGCATCATCCTGGAGCTGCAGAAAGAAGAGCCGCAGCTGTTTTCCAATGAGAACGTGACGATGCTGCGCGAGATGCTCGAGGAGGGCGTGCGCCAGGAAATCGCCTGGGGCAGGTACGTGCTGGGAGATGCGATTCCCGGCCTCACGGGCGATATGGTCGAAGGCTATATCAAGTACCTGGGCAATCTTCGTTGGAGCTCGTTGGGATTCGGCCAACTCTACGAGGGGCATCGCACTGAACCCGCAGACATGGCATGGGTAAGCCAGTACTCGAACGCCAACATGGTGAAGACCGACTTCTTCGAAGCCAAGAGCACCGCCTACGCCAAAAGCACCGCCCTGGTGGACGACCTGTAAGAGCTGAGCTCAAGCCATCTCCTCAAGCGCGTCAGCCTCATCGTCCGCGACTCCGCTTTCGGCCAAATACCTCCTGAGCACGAACCGCCGCAGCTCCTCCTGCCGCTTCAAGAAGTCCGAGTCCACGCGTACCTGCCGATGCCCCGACCTGCGCTCGATAGCCCTCATCAGTCTTCCAAAGGCCTCCCCATCAAAAAATGACTGACGAGTGATCGTCATCATTCGATACCCCATCGCCTCCAGAGCGTTCGCTCTCTCGACATCAACTGCGATTTGACCCTCTTCCTCATGCAGAATTCCGTTGTATTCCAAATCGACCTTCGCTTGCGGAAGATACGCGTCGCATTCGAAGTGTGAACGCCTTGTCAGCAGGCGCGCCTCCCCCGCCACCTCGATGCGATAGGCCATCTCAAGACTCTCAATCCCCTCACCTCCAAACCTCCTGGGAAACAGGAGCATCAGAAAAAACGCTGTCTCCATCGGGGAACGCGCCCCATCGCGCACAAATCTGAGCGTCCGCCGCAGGTTGTTCACACCCCGCTGACCCACGGCATCCGCGCAAAGCCGACGCACATCGTCGACGCAGACGAGCGGCTCACGCGAAACCATGGCGTCACCATTCGGCGGCACCGCGTAGCGCCCACACGCCTCCATCAGGCATTCGGCGAGCTCACGCCTGGGAATCGATCCTGCCAACTGCTGCAAGCACAGCAACGGCGAAACGACAAAGATCCCCTTATCGAGCCGGAGCAACCCGCCGGGCGGTATCGGATGCGACCAAACATGCGCTGAGACGCCATGACCGGACCTTCGATCACACGCGCGAAGAACCGAGACGTCCATCCTGTCCAGATGCTCGTACGGGATACCGCGCGCGACGAGAAGCCTTCGCGCCCGCTCAACCAGGTACATATCGACCGGCCCCGGTGCCAATGTCTGGAACTCAGCAGGCAGCGAGCCACGTACATCACGCGGGTTCAAGGGCGTCTGATGTAGCGCCCAGGCAGTTCTATGTGACAACACGAGGCTCATGTCTGCATCTTCAATCACGAGCCTCGTATCGTTGGAGACAATTTTGGAAAGCGCCGCGTGACCTGTGCTTGCAGCCGTTCTCAATCTATCCAGCGTGGGCAGACGAAGACCAGATTCAGGCCAGTTCCAGGCAAGGCCTATGGAAAACCACCGTGCCCAAACCCTCCGCCCGCGCGGTGAACAAAAGACAGCCCACCCTCCCTGCAAGTCTTGTCGATTCAGAGGCCATACACGACGACCCCGCAGAAGGCAGGCAACGTGGAGTTGGAGGGTGCACGTGGCTGGAGGTTGCACGTGGCTGGAGGTTGCACGTGGCTGGAGGTTGTGAACGATGGGCGGCATGCGGACGGAGGTTATGCGCGGCGACCCCATGGATGATAGGCCGCGCAAGATTGGAGGCCATACGCGGCGGGCCCGTGGATGATGGGCGTGCAAGGCTGGAGGCCGTGCGCGGTGGGCCCGTGGATGACGGGCGTGCAAGGCTGAGGCCGTGCGCGGCGGACCCGTGGATGATAGGCCGCGTGCGGTTGGAGGCTATGCGCGATTGGAGCTTATGCACGGTTTCGAAATTTGGGGTGTTGGCGGTCCATCATTTCCGCAGGTAGAAGCATCGACAAAATGGAGCTTGTGAACGAATCGTTCACAAGCTCCTACAGCGGCAGATAAATCGTGCACAGCCTCAAATCGCGCATAAACTCAACACTGGCCCAGGCTCCTCGGTGTCCGAAGCAAGCCGATTGCGGAGCATATCTCGCAACTCGCCAAGCACGGAGCCTTCAGCACCCTGGGGGTAGACCGAGCGCGGAGTACACCCCCGGCTCACCGGGTACAAGGCCCTCGGCGTCCCGGGATAAGCCAAGCGCGACGCACATCTCGCAGCTCACCAGGCCAAAATCCTCAGCATTCGCGATAAGCCCCCTTGCCGCGGAAACCGATATGGATGACGGAGCTTGCACCTGAGCGCGCTTTGCCTAGAGCTACTCGGTGTCCTGGGAATCGAGCGCCTCATTGCGAGAACCAGCATGGATAGCGGCGGCGAGAGCGCTCAGGCCCATCAGGGCAGCCGCGGCGAAGGTATTGGTGTCACCGGTCTGGGGAAGCTTGCCCGAGGAGGGCTTGCCGGAGCCGGTGATCGCACCGGCAGAACCACCGCTACCGCTGGTGGATCCGTTGCCTGTGCCGAAGCCATTACCGCTCG
>ERZ779866.4610-NODE-4610-length-10056-cov-8.938406_pt1 | contig 10056 bp, 9 predicted proteins | sample MGYA00511248_ERZ779866 | MGnify/ENA primary metagenome ERZ779866 (study PRJEB29588, sample SAMEA2155758) | human gut metagenome | biome: human gut; feature: human-associated habitat; material: faeces | place: Denmark | collected 2008/2010 ... | reverse complement strand
GGAGCATCTTAACCCTGCCGGTATAGAAGAATTGGTTATTGCCCAGCATCCGGCCATTCCTGTGTATGATGAAAATGGAGGGTATGCCGGTGGCTGACCGGGCCCAATTCCCCGCTCAGGCGGAAGGTCTCCTGCTGGCATCCAAAGGGAATGCTGGGGCTGAACAGGTCCTGGGGCAGCTGGGCCTCCCAGATGCGCACCGCGTATAGGCATACCTTGAGCCTGCCCTCCACCACCACCAGGCCAAATTCCGGGGCAGCCCGCACCCGGATCTCCTCCAGGGCCAGCTCTGCCCGATATTCGCCTTCGCCCCGAACCTCCAGGGTTTCGGTGAAGGGAAGGTTCTGATGGAGCTGGAACAGCCGGCCCTCCTGATCCTGGACCAGGGCGGAAATGGTAAGGCTCCCGCTCAATTCCGTGCCCTGCTCGCTGGGCTGGATATCCCGTAGGGCGATCAGCACGTCCCGCTGCAGCACGGCTTCCACCCCCTGGGCGTCCACCTCTTCCCGGATGGGCAGTACCTCCCGGAATACCTCTTCCCGCTTGGGCAGGCAGATGGTTTCGCTTTGCATTTCCAGATCCGGGACCCCTTCCAGGCCGCAGAGGGCTTTAACCGGGCCATTGTCCACCACCCGCAGGGTGATGTCCGCCACTGCGTGGAGGGTAATGCGGCCGTCGGTCAGCTGGACCTCCAGGGATTGCAAGGCGGGAATGCCTCGTACCTGCATCCCCGTGGCCACCCCCTCGGTCTGCACCGTATGCCGGAAGGCCGCCCGGGAGGTAAAGGCAAAGACCCCGCTTGCATCCTGGCAGATCAGCTGTAGGCGGATCTCCCCGCCCATGCGCACACAGCCCTCCGCCGTCTCCAGCCCCAGCAGCGCCACATCCCCTGTGGCGCTCAGGATCGTATCTGCGGGCCGGTCCGGAAGCTGGGGCACCTCCCCCTCCACCAGGGCCTGGGCCACGCCGCAATATACCACGCGCGCGCCATTGCGTTCGTTCCAGATCAATTCCATGTTTTTACGCTCCTCTCCTAGCCTAAGCATTACAAGCATATGCCAGGGCGGCGTCATCTTATCACTTTTTGCAGGATTCTTTTTTCCATCCGTCGTGTTTTCTCCCCATGAAAGACACCTTGACCATATTTTTCAAAACCCGCCTTTGCCTGCCCCGAAGGGGGATATGTTTATAACTTTGGAGGAGTTATCAACATTATCCACATAGTTATCCATATCCGGGGGGTTTTTTGTATCTCCCATGTGAAAAACCGGCGGGGAATATTGATAGCCGCCGGCTTTTAAAGCGCAGACCTTTATAAAAGATATATAAAACTGAAAAGTATTTTCATCCCCCTTTTGCAACGATTCCTGCATAATTTCCCTGGGGCCCGAAAAGGCGGTTCAGGCCCCTTTCCGCCGGGGACCAAGGGTCAGATCACGTTTTGAATCTCCGGCCGGCCGGCGTTTTCCCGGGCGCTTTCCAGGATGAGCTTATCCGCCACCAGGGCGATAAACTCCCCGTTGGTGGGCTTATCGTTTTTGGAATAGATATTGTAGCCGAAAATCTGGTTGATGTTCTCGATCTTGCCCCGGGTCCAGGCCACCTCGATGGCGTGGCGAATGGCCCGCTCCACCTTGGAGGCGGAGGTCTGGAACCGCTTGGCAATGCCGGGATACAGCTCCTTGGTGATGCGGTTGATGAGGGCGGGCTCAAAATATACCATGCGGACCGCTTCCCGCAGGTAGTGATAGCCCTTGATGTGGGCCGGGATGCCGATGATCAGGAAGATGGACGCGATCTTCTCATCCAGGGTTTGGGGCCGGGCGCCCATGGTGCAGGTTTGGGAGCGCTGGGTATAGGTATTTTCCAGCATATCCAGGATGCGCTTATACAGGGTATCCGGCTCCACAGGCTTGGCCATGAAATACCGCGCCCCCAGTGTGCAGGCCTGGCGCACCATGTCCTCATGGCGCATGGCGCTGGCCACGATCACCGCCGGCGGATCCTCGAGCAAGCCGCTGTTTAGGCGCTCCAGCAGTTCAAATCCATCCATCCTGGGCATGATCAGGTCGCAGAGCAATACGTCATAATGGGTATTCGCCAGCGCCTCCAGGGCTGCCTGTCCATCGTTCACCACATCCACCCGTTCGATCTGCTCCTGCACGGACAGGGAATCCCGAACCAGGTTTTGAAACTGCGTGCTGCTGTCTGCCAAAAGAATACGGTATTTTGCCATCATATGCCTCCATGCTTCTGTATTTGCTCCCCTATGTCACGCGGGGGCGGGCGCTTTTACCCGTTTCCTAAAGTATCCTTGCGGTTTGTGATGATTGGATTGTAACACCGCTTTTTTCGCGGCGGTAGGGAACAATATTGCCATGTTTTGTCGGCCTTTGGAGAGGTTCGCGCAAACTTTGCCGGCCCGTGCCGAATTGGCGACCATCCGGCAAAAATCCCTATTCCTCTAGGTTTTTTGCGGATTTTCCATACCCGCTTCCGCCAAGATATTCCCAAACTTTTGCTTGCGGGCCCCATTATGTGGTATACTGTTGTATACGGATGAAAAACTCGCGGGAGGGCCTTGCGCCATGGAAAATCAACCCAACCGCTTCCGGTCGTTCCTGGCCCGGAAGCAAATCGAAATCAGCTTAAAACGATATTTTGTGGATGCCATGGGGGCAATGGCCTTTGGCCTGTTTGCCTCCCTGCTGATCGGCACCATCTTCGACGCCATCGCCGACCAGACCGGCTGGGCCTTCCTGGCCCAGGCCTCGGAATTCTGTTCCGCCGCCACCGGCCCCGCCATGGCCGTGGCCATCGGCTATGCCTTGCAGGCGCCGTCCCTGGTGCTGTTTTGTTTATGCGCCGTGGGCGCGGCGGCCAATAGCCTGGGCGGTCCCCTGGGCACCCTCTTCGCCGCCATTGTTGCCGCGGAGCTGGGCAAGGCGGTCTCCAAGGAAACCAAAGTGGATATCCTGGTGACCCCCACTGTAACCATTCTGTTCGGCTGCGGCGTGGCCGCCTTGGTGGGCCCCGGGGTCAGCGCCATCATGTATGGCTTCGGCGCCCTGGTGATGCGGGCCACGGAATTGCAGCCCTTCTTTATGGGCATCCTGGTTTCGGTGATTGTAGGCATGGTGCTTACCCTGCCCATTTCCAGCGCCGCCCTGTGTACCATGCTGGGCTTGACCGGCTTGGCCGGCGGCGCAGCCACCGCCGGCTGCTGCGCCCAAATGATCGGCTTTGCTGTGATGAGCTTCCGGGAAAACGGCTGGGGCGGCGTTGCCGCCCAGGGCTTGGGCACCAGTATGCTGCAAATGGGTAACATTGCAAAAAATCCCCTTATTTGGCTGCCCCCCACCCTAGCCTCTGCCATTACCGGCCCCATCGCCACCTGCATCTTCAAAATGGAAAACGGCATCGCCGTGGCCAGCGGCATGGGTACCTGCGGGCTGGTGGGCCCCATTGGCGTGGCGGCCGCCCCGGGCTTTGGCTCCTCCATGTCCTGGCTGAGCCTGATCCTGGTTTGCTTCGTTTTACCCGCCATCCTGACCCCCCTCATCGCCTGGCCCATGCGCCGGGCCGGCTGGATCAAAGACGGGGACTGTAAGCTGGATCTATAATTTTCCTAAAGCTCCCTTTTGGCCCCCTTTTTGGGGGCCAAATCGGCAAATTTTGGAAAAAACAGAAAATTTTTCCGATTATTACGGTCTACTTCATTCTGTTTTACTGTTACTTAATATTTTTCTTGCATTTCTGTTCAAAACAAGGTACCATAAACATAGAAAGACTGATTGCATAGATTCTTTTGTAAACTGGCTAGTCTACCTGCCAGGAGGCACATAATGGGAAAAAAACGCTGGGATGCAAAATCCATCATCGGGCTGATTCTGCTGATTACGCTGCTGGGTTCCATCATCTACGCAGCCATCGGCTGGGCCCTGGCTCCAGAAACGGCCAGCCAGCCTGGAGAGCGCTGCCGCAGCGACTACGTATTGATGCTGCTGCAATGCTGCCTGGGCTTGGCGGTGATGTTTTTGCCCAATATGTTGGAAAAAAAATGGACCTGGCCCATTACGGACGCCATGTATATCCTATATTTCCTGTTCCTCTATTGCGCCATCTATTTGGGTGAGGTGCGGAATTTCTTTTACGTGGTGCCCCATTGGGATACTTGGCTGCATACCTTCAGCGGCGGCATGTTGGGCGCCCTGGGCTTCATTGTGGTGGACCGGCTCAACCGGGTGGAAGGGGTGCCGGTACGGCTAAGCCCCGGCTTTGTTTGCCTGTTTGCCCTGTGCTTTGCGGTAACGGTGGGCGTATTTTGGGAAATATATGAGTTTACCTTCGATGGGCTACTGGGGCTGAATATGCAAAAATTCCGCCTGGAGAACGGAACCCAGCTGGTGGGCCGCGCCGCTTTGCAGGATACCATGAAGGACTTGATCGTGGACGTGGCAGGGGCCGCTGTCTCCGTGCTGCTGGGCTATTTGAGTAGCCGGCGGCAGCAAAAGCGTTAATCTTCAAATTTGCTTGGATGTGCCCTGAAATACAGGTTCTCCTAAAAAATAACTTAATTTTTTATGATAAATACAAATTGTTACATTTTATCCATTGACAAACATCCGTTAACGGGCTTACCCTATAAGAATGGAATAGAAATAGATTTCTCAATCTGAGTAATTATAAGGAGGGCGCATATGCCGGAAATCACTGATCGCCGTGTTAGACGCACGCGCAAGCTACTGCAAGAAGGACTTTTGAAGTTGCTGCGCCATAAAACCATTGCGGACATCACCGTGAAGGAATTGGCAGAAGCCGCCGACGTGGCCCGCGCCACCGTTTATGTACACTACAAGGATCCCAAAGATGTTTTGGGCCAGCTGGAGCAAACCATGTATAGCGACATAAACGCGATCCTGGCAAAGTATCCGCCGGCCGACCTGGTGGAAGACGCTACCCCCCTGCTGGAAACATTTTTTGCCTATGTGGGCGAAAACCGGGATTGCTTTGAAGTGCTGGCCGGTCCCTATGGGGACGATGCCTTTATGGGGGACATTCGCGCCCTTTGCTGCGAGCAGGCCATGGCTGTGCTGCGGCTGCAGCACAGCGGCATGGAAGAAGCCTCCATCGCCTACCAGGCCACCTTCCTGGTGGGGGGCTACGAAACCCTGCTGGCCCGCTGGATTCAGGGCGGCTGCCGGGAGACCCCCCAGGAGTTGGTGCAGCTTTCCCGCCGGATAGACTAACAGCGTAACGCCTGGCAAATAACCGAATACCCCAAAGCCTCAGAGGCAAGAACCGCATATGCGAATGCCTCTTGAGGCTTTTTGTGTTTCAAAACCAGCCAATGCTGCAAAAAGATTTTCATAACCAACATATAATGAAAAATATTTGAAGAAACTATATTATTAAGATGGAAACTACAAGTTTCTATTTTTTTGTAATCAAGTTTTCATAACGGCATATTTACGTCATTTTGATTACGTTTTTATTAAATAATTGCGTTGACTTTATTACAAAAATGAAATAATATTGGATTGTGCAAAGGGAACGGCACAATCCAATTTTTGAAAGGGACAAAAACAATGAAGAAGATTTTTGCTATCGCTCTCGCGGTGGTCATGGTCCTGAGCATTGCGTCCGTCGCTGGCGCTGCTTTTAACTGGGGCCCTGGTACCACGCAATCCGCTGAAACTTTCGCCTCTCGTTATCAGATCGACGTTGTAAAGCTGGTCAATGAGACTGGTATTATTGGCTCCAACCGGGTTTTGGAAGATGATAATGCCACTGCCGTAAACAATGCGCCTGTTTATTTCTACATTCGGCTGACTATTTCCGGTGCTGATGTTACTGCTCCCGATGCCATCCAGGACAATGTCGAGGCTCGTGTTGAGTTCACTTCCCTTGAGAATTGGAATGGCACTCCCTTGACCAATGTTGGTTATGTAGATTGCACCGGCCTGCCCAATGGTACTTACTATTATGCAATTACTCCGGGTAATGGAAACGGAAATCAATATCAGCCCCTTACTAACACCATAGACAATTCCGACCTTGCCAATGCCGTTATTGAGGCTCGTTGCCTGGATACCGAAACCGCGAAGGTAACTGCTACCGTTCGTTCTCGGCGGCCTCTTGTTCAAGGCCAGCTTTATTCCGTGGGTGACTTCCTGTTCGAAGTAGATGGTAACTTTGTCAATTTCTTTGAGGATGACCGCACCCATATTGTTACCTTCACCCGCAACGCAGATGGTCTGGTTACCGGCCGTAATTATGCTAACAACGTAGATTCTGATGAGGTTATGGAGCTCTATGCTTGGCTGAATGATGGCAACGCCAACGCCTTTATGGCTGCGCTTGACAATAAAGAAGTCTACATGTCCAATGATAACCTGTGGGCGGCCTTCGGCTTCAGCTACAGCCAGAGCGATTCCGCTACCTGGAAGGCCAACAGCACCCCCATCATCCTTGACCCCACCGTGTCCATCCCCAAGACCGGTGACAACGCCAGCGTGATCGGCTTCGCCATGATCATGGTTGCCGTGGTTGCCGCTGCCGTGGCCGTACGGAAGGTCAACGCGTAATTACACGCACCTGTAAGCCGGGGCGGTTCGCCGCCCCGGCGAAATAAACCACATCGGGCTCACGGTTTTAGCATCCTTTCAGAAAAGCTGTTGCAAGTGCAGTTTTTTTCGCAAGGGAAAGCCCCCGGATTCGGGGGCTTTTTCCTTTGCCGGAAAAAAGGCTGGGCCTGCACAAAATAAAACGTTTGTTTCTATATGTACCAAGGGGCGAGGGCAGGCGTTTGCGGGAGGGGGGGGCGGAACCATATTCCTTCTTAAAAAAAGAAAGAAGGGATGGAAGGGGGGTGCGGCTACAGCCCCTCCGAAAGACCCAGGGCAAGCGCAAAGAAAAGCCGCCCGGCGGGGCGGCAATGGAGCTGGGGAGGTCAACCCAGCAGGGCCATGGAGATACGGACGTAGATCAGCAGGGAAGCGGCGTCCACAATGGTGGTGATAAAGGGGCTGGCCATGACGGCGGGGTCGAAGCCCAGGCGTTTGGCCAGCATGGGCAGGGAGCAGCCCACGGTTTTGGCGAAGAGGACGGTACACACCAGGGTACAGCACACCACCGTAGCCACGGCCACGCCCACCCGGTCGAAGAAGAGGAGTTTTGCGAAGTTGCATACAGCCAGGGTAATGCCGCATAAGAGAGCCACGCGGATCTCCTTCCAAAGCACCCGAGGTAAATCGCGAAATTCTACATCCCCCAGGGAGATGCTGCGGACGATGGTAACGGAGCTTTGGCTGCCGGAGTTACCGCCGGTATCCATGAGCATGGGAATAAAGGCGATGAGGGCGGTAGAGAGGGCCTGCTCAAAGCGGAGGAGGATCATGCTGGTAAAGGTAGCGGAAACCATGAGCAGGAGCAGCCAAGGGATACGGCTTTTCCAGGTTTCAAAGACCCCGGTGCGCAGATAGGGCTTATCGCTGGGGGTAATGGCGGCCATTTTTTCCATATCCTCGGTGGCTTCATCGGCCATAACGTCGATCACGTCGTCGATGGTGATGATGCCCACCAAGCGATTTTCGTTATCCACCACGGGCATGGAAAGCATATCATATTTGGAAAACATCAAGGCGACCTCTTCCTGGTCGTCATGGGTATGGACGCAGATGATGTGGGTGCGCATGATGTCCCCCACCACGGTATCCGGGTCCGCCAGGATGAGCTCCCTTAGGCCCACCACGCCGTCCAGATGGTGCTCGTTGTCTATCACATAGCAGGTATTGATGGTTTCCTTATCGATGCCGGTTTTGCGGATATTTTCAATGGCCTGGCGCACGGTAAGGCTCTGCTTGAAATAGACGTACTCGTTGGTCATGATGCTGCCAGCCGAGTCCTCGGGATATTGGAGGTACTGGTTGATCAGCTTACGGTTTTCGCCGCTGGAATTGCGCAAAACCCGCTTGACCACGTTGGCGGGCATCTCCTCCACCAGGTCCACATAGTCGTCCAGATAGAGGTCGTCCAGGATGAAGCGGAGCTCCCGGTCGGTGATGGCGCTAAGGATATGCTCCTGCACATCCGGCTCCATGTAGGCGAAGGTTTCGGCAGCCAGCTCCTTGGGCAGCAGCCGGAAGAACAGCAGGGCGCTTTCCCGGTCGCCATCATCGTCCAAGCGGGCAAAGACCTCTGCGATATCCGCATAGTGCATGTTCAAGGCAGCGGCCTTCACCTGGGCATATTTGCGTTCCCGCAGGTACTGAAGAACTTGTTCGATCATAAAAAAACACGTCTCCTTTACAAACGGCGTGCCAAGATCGGGGTACGCCGTTCCCATATGAAATTCAAAGCTTTGTGGCGACTACTGCCACATGGTCCGGCGTCCATGAAGTTCTCCTTTCTCAAAGAATCGGCAAGTTTCACCTTGCCATACGTATTTATTGTAACCCGTTTTGCAGCGGGAAAGCAAGCCCCTTGGCCAGGCTTTTGCAAGAAAAAAAGTGGCCGGAGCCACTTTTTTCCAAAGGGGAGGGATCGGGTTATTGGGATATGGGGTCCTGTGCTGCCTGGCGTTTTTCCATCCAGCCCTTGCCCTCCACGATGCGGGTGACCAACATGCCGGCAATGGTATCGCCGCTGGAGTTGATCATGGTAGCAGGGGGGTCCACCAGGAAGCCGATCATGGCGATAATGGGGAAGGCTTCGGGGGGGAAGCCGTAGAGGCTGACGATGAGCATTTCGCCGATGAGGCCGCCGCCAGGGATACCGCTCATGGCCACGCCGGAAAGCACAGCCACGCAGATGGCGGTAAGATAGGTGCCGATGCCGGTGAACTCCATGTTGAAGATGCCGAACAGGAAGGAGATCTTCAAAATGGCGGAAAGCACGGAACCGTCCATATGCATGGTGGCGCCGATGGGCACCACGATCTCGCTCACATCCCGTTTGACGCCGATTTTTTCGCAGGCTTCCAGGTTAACGGGGATGGTGGCGATGGAGCTACCGGTGGCAAAGGCCGTGAGAGCGGGAGCGGCGATGTTGGAGAACATGCGCCTTACGCCCAGCTTGCCGCCGGCAAAATAGGCGTACAAGGGGAACATGATAAATAGGTACAGGAAACAAATGGGATAGTAAATGACCATGGCCCGGGCATAGTCTCCCAGGAGCTGGGGTCCGAACTCGCCCACCAGGCTGGCGAAATAGGCGGCCAGGCCGATGGGGGCATAATACATGATGATCTTCACCAGCTTCATCATGATATCGTTCAGGTTAGCGATGACCTTACCCACGGCGCTATCCTGGCCGCCGCACATACTCAGGCCGATGCCGAAGAGGATGGAGAAGATGATCAGGGGCAGCATATTATTCCGGGAAAGGAGGCCGGAGAAATCGTTAACGGTGATGCCGTTTACAATGGCGTCCGCCAAAACCACCTCTTCAAAGCCGCCATCCCCGGCCATATCCAGGGATACATTCTGGGCCGGCGGCCAAATATTCACCACGGCGACGATGATGATGCCGGCGATCAGGCCGGTGACCACAAACACCAGCAGCATGTTCCCCAGGATCTTGCCCAGGCGTTTCAGGTTCACCATGGAGCCCACGGCGGTGACCACGCTGGTGAACACCAGGGGCACCACCACGGTGAACATCAGGTTCAGGAAGATCTGGCCAAAGGGTTTTAGGACGGTGGCCTTCTCCCCCATAGCCCAGCCCAACAGGCAGCCAACTACTATGGAGCCGATGAGCAGCAGCGGGAAGCGGTAGCTTTGCCAGAGGGATGCTTTTTTGGTTTCCATTCTTCTACGCTCCTTTACAGATGATGATGATAATGGCCCATTCCTCTGGCCACAGGCGGCCGGGTGAATGGAATGTTATTATATTTTATCACACCCTTGTAAAAAAAAGTAGTGTAAGAATTGCAAGGCTTATGGCAAACCCTGCTTAATGCCCCCACAAACAAACAGGAAGGCCCCCGCTAGGGCCTCCCCCAGGCTGTCGAAAAAGTGGCTTGCGCCACTTTTTCGAGGTGTTCATAGCTCCCTT
>ERZ779866.4609-NODE-4609-length-10057-cov-2.045891_pt1 | contig 10057 bp, 10 predicted proteins | sample MGYA00511248_ERZ779866 | MGnify/ENA primary metagenome ERZ779866 (study PRJEB29588, sample SAMEA2155758) | human gut metagenome | biome: human gut; feature: human-associated habitat; material: faeces | place: Denmark | collected 2008/2010 ... | reverse complement strand
TGATTTCTTTGGTTATAGATATCAAAGATGATATTGCCTGAAATCTCCTTTTCTTTATTGACGAAATACTCCTTTAGAAGTATTATATAAATAGGAAACGGAGATGATATGTTTATGGTTAAAAAACTCTATCATGGGTCTTCTGAAATCATTGAAAAACCCTTATTTGGATATGGAAAAGCTTATAATGACTACGGTCTTGGTTTTTACTGTACGTATAGTCTTGAAATGGCAAAAGAATGGGGTGTGAGCAGGGATCACAACGGTTACGCAAACTGTTATGAAATAGAGTGCAACGGGTTACGGATTCTGGATTTAGGCGCGCCGGAGTACTGTATTCTACACTGGCTTTCGATCCTGCTGCAAAATCGTGAATTTGATATACCGTCCAGTCTTGCACTGGAAGCAAAAGAATATCTGATGACGAACTTTGCTATAGATTATGAAAACTGGGATGCGAGCATTGGATACCGCGCCGACGACAGTTATTTTTCCTTTGCGCAGGATTTCATAAACGGTACGATTTCATATCGTCAGCTGAGTAATGCGATGCATTTGGGCAAGCTTGGAGAACAATTTGTTTTAAAGAGCAAAAGGGCGTTTGATCGGATCAGATATATTGGCAGTGAGCTTGCCGAAAGCAACGAATGGTATGCAAAAAAAGCGCTGCGGGATAAGACTGCCCGGCTGATTTTTCTGGATGCGGAACTGAATCTGGATGCCAGAGGCAAATCTGAGCAGGAACAGGTCATCCCCAAATCCAGCCGCCCCTCCATACTGAGCAGGCTGAAAACGCCCACCAGCCAGGGAAGTAGCCCGAAGCAGAAAAAACACCATGAGGAGGTACGATAATGACCAACGAAGAACACAACACGGCACTGTATCAGAAAATGTTTGCCGAGCAGGAAACCTTTCGGGACTGGCTGAAAGATCAGCCCCCGGAGGAAATTCTGAATCACGCTTATGAGTACACCATTCGGGAGGATATTCTACTGTCGCTGGAATATCACAATCTTTCGGACGCACAGATCGACGCTCTGATGGAATCCCCCAGCCCTCTGGCAGACGTTTTCAGGGATTTTGAAAAGTTGGAAACAGACTATATGGATACCGTCTGGGATTGCATGGAAAACAGAGCGGATATGGCAATCATCTGTTATCCACCATATTATATTCTTTAGTGCTTACGGATTTTGGAGTATCGGAATTGGGATTAATTCTGTGGATGCCTTATCCCTTTGATTCACTGGGGAGAATCGTTACAACCAGCGATTGCCCCCCCTTAAATGACCATCCTTTTTCGGTATGAATAAATCCTTTTTCCTCATACTGGACACCTTGAACATCGGAAAATACTATTTTGACCTCTATATCGGGTATCATGATAGACTCCGAAAAAGGGTCATAGTATATATTTTGATGCTCTATTCGCATTGCATTAATCAGGCAATAATAAACGTCAGGAAGTTCATAATTGCAAACTTCTTCAGCATTTGGAAGAATATAAGGAAACTTATCTGTTTTTTCAAATTGCAACAAGAGTGCATAGGTTTTGTTAGAATACTCCATTAAATATCCATGAATCCCTTCATTGTACATCATATCGCAGTATGTAGACTGCTCATTAAACTCTTCGATAGCCTTAAACGAGGATTCTTTTGTAATGGAGATTTGGACATTCTTTGCGGTCCCTACTCCAATATTCCTTGCTTCTAAATTCAGTTTAAAATGAATATCCGCATTTCCGTATTGATCAGATGTGTATACTGGACAATTATTAACTTCTGAGAATAATTCCATATCTGCTGAAGTTTGAACCACATATTCCACACTGTTAAATTGAATGTCAGGCCGGTATGCGCTTTCTCTTTCCTCTTTCATCTCACTTAGTGTAAAATATGTCAGCAACACAGAAAGAACTGTTGCAATAGAGACCAAAAGATTAATAATCTTTTCAACTGCCTGATACATTTTCTCCCTTCTTGCTGTGCGCTTTTTCTCAATAATCCGTCGGCTCTTATTTCTGCCCTTATCAATCATATCGCACCCCCCTTTTTCTATTTTGTATATTATACCACTTGCCAAATGCTAATTCTAGAGATTTCGGCACATTTTCATTCGTAATATATTATAATCTAGAGAGGTGATTTGCTTGGCGACCACACGGCTCATGCCTTTACACGTTGGCCAAAGGCGTACTGTCGGAACAGCAATTGCCGCCATCATCGATTATGTTGAAAATCCGGGAAAAACCGACAATGGAAGGCTGATTACCAGCTGGCAATGTGACAGCCGCGTTGCCGACAGTGAATTTCTCTTTTCCAAGCAGCAGTACATCCGGAATACCGGTAGGGTGCGAGGCGCGGATGACGTGATTGCCTATCATCTGCGCCAGTCCTTCCGTCCCGGTGAGATCACGCCGGAGGAGGCGAACCGTCTGGGCTGCGAGTTGGCACAGCGCTTCACAAAGGGTAATCACGCCTACATTGTCTGTACGCACATCGACAAGGCACACGTCCATAATCACATCATCTGGAACTCCACGGCTCTTGACGAACAGCGCAAATTCCGCAATTTCTGGGGCAGCACCAGAGCGGTACGCCGCCTGAACGATACCATCTGTATTGAGAACGGATACTCCATTGTAGCAGACCCAAAAGGCAAAGGCCAGACCTATGACAAGTGGTTGGAAAATCAGAAGAAGCCCCCTCACCGCGAGCAGATTTGCTATGCCATTGATGAAGCACTGGCGCAAAAGCCGCAGAGCTTCGAGGAGCTGCTGGAACTGCTGCGTCAATCCGGGTATCAGATTAAAGACGGCAAAGTACCCTCTCTGTTGGGAACTGACCAGAAGCGTTCTATCCGCATGGATATTCTGGGCGAGAACTACACCCCGGATGCGCTTCGTGCGATTATTTCCGGGGCTAGGAGCCATACGCCGAAAAAGAAGCGGAGCATGGATATCTCCATCAAGCCCAGCGGCAGTCTGCTGATCGATATTCAGGCTAAGCTTCAAGCGGGCAAGGGTGCCGGTTATGCACGGTGGGCAAAGAACTTCAATCTGAAGCAGCTTTCCCAAACGCTGATCTATCTGGAAGAAAACGGCCTGCTGGATCGCGGCGCTCTGGAGGAAAGGACAGCAGCTGCCACCGCTCAATATCGGGTACTTTCCACGGATATAAAAGTCAAAGAGCAGCGGATGGCAGAAATCAAGATCATGCAGCAGCATATCATCAACTACGCCAAGACCCGTGACGTTTATGTGGCCTACCGGAAAGCAGGCTATTCTAAAAAATTTCTTTCTGAGCATGAACCCGAAATTCTTCTGCACAAGGCGGCAAAGCAGTTTTTTGATGAGCAGGGGCTAAAAAAGCTGCCCACCGTCAAGAGCCTGCAAGCGGAATATACCCAGCTTCTGTCTGAGAAAAAAGCCATGTATGCGGATTTCCAAATGGCCAGAGATGAGATGCGTTCTCTGCAAACCGCCAAGGCAAATGTAGACAGGATTCTCGGGGAGGATACGCATACCATGGAAAGAGTATCCGAGAAAGATGGACGTTTAACGTCCATAAGCGATTTGAAGAATCGCGCAGCCGCTGCATTTTTGCAGCGTTCTCAGGATACAGAATTGTATCCTGCGGGGATTGGGGCAGAGCCTCAACAAGCAGAAACCAGGCATTTCCGATAGGGGTGAAATGCCTGGTTTTGTGCCTTTGTATATACGAAGGCATTGCTTGCTACTATTATGTCAATCGAGAATAACCACTATTACAGTCAGTTTTCCTGCCTAATACAGGATTTCAGCTAAAACTTTTCGGTCTATCAAATCAGAACTCTCTGAGGTGATAATTCATTTACTTTTATCGTAATTAGCTTGGTGCTGAAATCAAATTCAATTTCTACTAATATCTCTTGTTGTAAATCTACGCCTAAAATATTCTTGTAGTTTAGATATATACGAGTGAAATAAACAACAGTTCCCGTGTTATGCTTCTCAAACCCCTCAACGAAATGATGACGGACATACTTTTCATTTAGATTTCGCAGCAGATCGAACGAGAGTAACAAATATTTGTTGTTCTCAACAATGTTATCTGGGATGATCGTACTTGCCATCATATCAATCTGGTAGGACGGTGCAAGCGCAATTCCTTCTCCAATATTCTTTACAGTAATTTCAATAAGCCCATTTTCTGGTAAATTTCCGGGCTCTAATACATGATACTCCTTGATCCACCGACGATGGCCATCATAATAGAAACTATCGGCATTTCCTTTTTGGGAAACCAATTCTGTGGTGAAAAATGGCGTTTTCATTTGGCTCATATAAAATCTAATCTGCCGATCAGTGCCTTTTTTGCTGCAGTATACTGTAACAATTACCGTTGTGATGGAAATGACTCCACTTAAAATCACGGCATAAAATGCCAGAATCTCAGATGCACCCCAAAGGGTGATATAGCCTTCTCCAACTTTATAAAGCTCATTAATGATTATGGGTATAACGAAAACCAATACAACAAACATTAAAAGCGCAAGTGGATATAGCCACCAAGTTCTATAAAGAGGTGTCTTGAGTTTTAATATGCTTTTGAGTTTTTCTATAGGTGTTTTTGGTTTTGTTCGGTCTATTTCTTTCATATCTTTCACCTACTCATTGACGGTGGGAAAATGGGAGTTTCCCAAAATAGTTACCTAAATAATTATATCATGTTGTATTGAAGATGCAACATCTTATAGTTAATTACTATTGGTTATCCAGACTTTTCTGCTGAAAATCGTTGGCACAGTGGGCCTTCTTGAAAAGACTGTATAACACGAAAGTCGAGATAATCGGTTGTGAATATTCTACTTGGCTGTGATTGAAAATGGTTGTTCATTATGCTACAATCTACTGAAAACGGGACAGGAGGCACGGTCAAGTATGGTAGTAAATTTACGCTCTAGTTTTCAGACGTTGGAGATCAAAGAACAGTTCCTAGATGAGAAGAAACAGCAGACCGCAAAAAAAGTGCAGTATGTATCTGAGTATATTACGCAGTGGGCACACATTTCTACCGCCCGCAAGGAAGTAACCCATATCACGTTTATTGATTGTATGTGCAATGCCGGGGTATACAAAGACGGTGATCTGTGTACCAGTATGTGTGTACTACAAACATTTATCGAATTAGCTAGGCGCTACCCTCAAAAAAAGTACCGGCTTATGCTGAACGATAACGATAAAAACCGAGTGAAGATTATTAAAAAAGTTATCACCTCAATTCGAGCAAAAAAGTATGACAATTTAGAAATCTTCATAATGAACATGGATGTGAATGATTATCTGGAGTATCTTTCGAAAAATCACATGTATGACAGTAGTAGTATTTTCGGGTATGGATACGCGACAGTTGTTTATGTTGATCCTTACAATTTCGGAACAGTACAGATACCGAAGGTGACAAAACTTCTATCTCAAAACTATTGCGAGCTCATTTTTAATTTTTTCATAAGTGATTTCAGAAGGAATATCGCAAAGGATAGCGGCAGACTGCAGTCTTGCTTAGGAGGAACGTGTACCACCTCTGAAGACGAGCTAATGGAATACATGAGATCAAGTCTAACAGTCGGGAGTATAAAATACCTTTTCGCCTATACTTTCCGGACCAAAAAGAATGTTGATCTCTATCAAATTGTCTTTGCAACCCCTAGCATTCGTGGGCTAGAGGTGCTAAAAGATGTCTTATGGAAAGTTTTTGACGGAAAAGAGTATCACCGGAATTTTGAGGAGGACGAAAACCAAATTGGGTTCTTTACCACAAACGATGAGACCAACTGGAGAAAAGAGAACTATGCCCGCGAAGCGCAATTATTTGTAACGCAATATGCTCCCAAGCAAACGGAAATATCTTTCAAAGAAATTGAGAGCAATGTAATACAGCGTACTATGTTGAAAGAGTCGGATGTTCTTTCTTGCGTTGTCAAACCGCTCCTCCAACAGGGGGCTATGAGAAAATGTGGTAGAGTTAGAAAGAGTAATTACAAGGATGATTGTTACATTATTTCCACGGAGATAGACTAAATGATACGAAAAAGCTTGATATACAAAACTGGAGTCGAATATGGAGACTACACGCTAAACCATGTTGAGGGCTGTTCGCATGGATGTAAATATCCCTGCTATGCATTTCTGATGAAAAAACGATTCGGAAAAGTTAAGGACTATTCTGAATGGTTAGAACCGTGCATTGTTGAGAATACCCTTGATCTGCTTGGTAAAGAGTTACCCAAATACCGAAATAAAATCAATATTTTACACCTATGCTTCACAACAGACCCTTTTATGTATAAACGTCCCGACATTCAGACTTTGAGCCTTGAAGTCTTACGACGTGCAAATGCGGCAAATGTAAGATGTTCTGTTTTGACAAAGGGTATCCTCCCAACTGAACTTGCTGAATTGCCACTAAGAAATGAATATGGCATTACTGTTGTCTCGTTAAGTGAGGCTTTCAGAGAAGAATACGAACCCGGAGCCGCACCCATTCAGGATCGAATTAATTCCTTGCAAGAGCTATCAAATCAGGGATGTTATACTTGGGTCAGCATTGAACCATTCCCAACACCGAATATTCATGAGCAAAATCTTCTTGAATTGCTTCAGCGGATACATTTTGTTGACAAAATAATTTTTGGTCGTTTGCATTATAACAAGGCTGTTTCACAGTTCAACGGCTATCAAGAGTTCTATAATGAATGTGCAAGAAAAGTGATTCACTTTTGTGAGCAAAACAATATCTCTTATCACATTAAAGAGAAAACCCTTATAGAAAAATGACTACATAGCTGAAAGCAAACGAGCCAGACGCATGACGCAGAGCCTGCTTCCCCTGAAATGGGGAGCAGGCTCATTTTCTGTTTTCCGAAATCCATTTTTTACACTATGCGCTCATACTCACATCCTTGTGTTTCTCGATGGAATACAGCATAATATAGAAAACGATGTTTGATCTTCAGTTCACTCTGAAACCATATCGATACTCAATTTGCCAATTTTTGATCCATCATGAAAGCGTTGTACTAGAAATGAAATAGGCCGATGAAAGCGCAGACACCCTCTATAGGTGCATGATATTTACAAGTTGTGGAAACAGTTTTCGCAAGAGCAATACCTATTTGAAGCAGGAGGACCATTATGCTGACTTTCGAAAGAGTTTTGAATGCCTTTGAAGACATTCTCCAACAAGATCCACTGTATGAGGTCGTTTCCACCAGCCACGGCTATACGCTGCTGGCATGGGACGAACACAGGAACCAGTGGTACAGCGCAGAGCTTTTGGAAACGCCGGAAGCCATGTTGGATGCGCTACTGGGTGTTCATTCCAGTTATCTGGAATCTGAACTTCTGGGGGATGAGCGGGATGATCTGACGGAGCAGGAGGAAGAAGAAATTGAAGCTCGGTGTAGGCGGCTCCGAGGAAAATGCTTGTCAGAATATTAATTTCTAAAAAAGTACTAGACCCATAACTTATCCTCTCATGTTCTTTCATCTGACAATCAAAGTTACTATTCTGCAGTATTTTCAAAACGCAGAATTGTGCAATACTCAGAAGACAGAATCGTCTTAACAAACAGGAATCAGGCATTTCCGGAATGTTGGATATGCCTGGTTTCGAATTCTTATATTACAAAAGCATTGCCCGCAGTATACGGAATCATAGAAACCATTTATACATACCTTGTGACGATTATGGTTTTTATGTTTTAATTAAGAACGCAAAGAAACATTGACATCCATGTTTTCGTGCTGTATAATAATTCTTACATCCGTAAGAATTGGAGAGATGATATGAAAAACTTGCCGCAGATTTCGGATGCCGAGTTTGAAGTGATGGACATTATTTGGAAGTATGCCCCCATCAGCACCAACGAGATCACGGACCGTTTGGCTAAGACGAAGGATTGGAGTCCGAAAACAATCTACACAATGCTATCCCGCCTGGAAAAGAAGGGCGTGATCGTACACGAAAAGGAAAGCCGTGTTTTTGTCTATACGCCCTGCGTGAAGAAAGACGATTATCTGGCGGCGGAGAGTCGCACACTGGCAGACCGTTTCTTTGACGGAGCCATGAAACAGATGGTCGTCAGTTTCCTGGATCAGAAGGATTTGACCCCTGAAGACCTGGATGAATTGCAGAGTATCCTGGACAAAAAGCGCCGGCAATGAGGCAATTATGATGTTCTTAGAACAATTCTTGATAGGGAACCTGTGGAACGCTTGCCTCATTTGCGTAATGCTTGGCCTGAAATGGCTGCTTCGCAATCGGTTATCCCTACGTTTCCAGTATCACAGCTGGTTTGTCCTGCTTGGTTCTCTTTTTCTGTCATTACTCCCAAGTGGGATATGGCCTGCATTACGACCCGCGAAATCCGTTGGACAGCAGGCATTTGCGATTTCCAATGCTTCCAGCAATACTGCTGTAACTGCTGCGGGAACAGGATGGCTTCAGGATACAACGGAACTGATCGCCAGTCCTGGAAACAGCCATTTTGCTTTTGTCGTTTTGATAATTTGGTTGGCAGGTGTTCTGGTACTGACCGGTGTGTATTGGGGCGGAAACTGGCGGCTTCATACAGTCAAGCAATTTGCAACGGACCCATCCCATCAAATCCGCAAGCGGTTTGACGAGTGCCAACGCAGGCTGGGACTAAAACAAAATATCGAACTGCGTCAGTCCAGATTCATTACCGCTCCGGTCAACTTCGGGTGGCAGAAGCCATTCGTGGTTCTTCCCAAAGACGGCATCGACAGATTATCGAAATCCGAGTTGAATCATGTTCTGCTCCATGAGTTGACACACATCAAACATGGAGATATTATCATCAATTACCTGATCTGCGTTGTCCAGACGCTCTTTTGGTACAATCCGCTGGTATGGCTCGCCATTCGGCAAATGCGTCGGGATCGGGAAGCCTACTGTGATTGGGCTGTTATGAATGAGATGACCGGTGAAACAGAGCGAATTGCCTATGGTCAAACAATCTTGAACTTTGCCGCTGTCTCCAATACCCGCCTTCCTACGGCTAACGGATTCTGCCAGAGCAAAGATCAGCTGAAATACCGTCTGCAACAAGTGGTTGGTTTTCAGCGGGAGACGAAATGGAAGCGCCTTCTGGGCCGCTGCCTTGCGGGATTTCTTGCTGTGGCAGCAATCGGGCAAATTCCGGCATTGGCCTATTGTACAGAATACAGCGAAACCTATTACAATCCCTCTGGTGCATTGACTGTGGTTGAGTCCGACTGGGGAGAATTCTTCGGCACTTCAGACGGCTGTGCTGTTGTTTATGATCTTGGCGCAGACCTATACACGGTGTACAACAAATCGGAAGCAACCCGCCGTGTTCCGCCGTGTTCCACCTATAAGATTTATAGCGCCCTCAATGCATTGGAGCAGAGGATCATCGCCCCCGTAGCAAATACCCTTGTCTGGGATGGGACGGCGTACGCTTTTGAATCATGGAACCAAGATCAAACTCTGCGCTCCGCTATGCAGGAGTCTGTAAACTGGTATTTTAAGTTCTTGGATCAGTCAGCAGGAACAGCGCAGATGGAGGATTTCTTGACAGAGATCAGCTATGGTGACTGCAACTTTGGAGATGATTCGGATAGTTTTTGGAATGGCTCCGGTGTGAAGATTTCTGCTTTGGAGCAAGTAGAACTGCTGGTAAAGCTGTACCGCAATGATTTTGGTTTTGAGGATGGAAATATTACCGCTGTCAAGGATGCCATGTTGCTGTGTGAGGAAGGACTGTACGGGAAAACCGGCACAGGGCGACTGGATGGCGCGAATGTCGCAGGGTGGTTTATAGGTTTTGCAGAAACACATAGCGACACCTATTTCATTGCGGTTTATCAGAATAGCCAGGATGGTGCCGACGGCGCGTTGGCTTATGAAACAGCATCGAATATCCTTCAAACCATGAATATCATAGAGTAAGGCTGCTTTCGCGGCTTTACTTTATATATCTAATTCTTACAAATGTAAGGAGTGAAAATAAATGAAAAACCGTATTC
>ERZ779866.4605-NODE-4605-length-10070-cov-2.652921_pt1 | contig 10070 bp, 15 predicted proteins | sample MGYA00511248_ERZ779866 | MGnify/ENA primary metagenome ERZ779866 (study PRJEB29588, sample SAMEA2155758) | human gut metagenome | biome: human gut; feature: human-associated habitat; material: faeces | place: Denmark | collected 2008/2010 ... | reverse complement strand
AAAATTCTGAGAGGAGCATCTTCGCTATGAGCATCCCATACGGATATTATCTCGCGTCAAATGGACATGTGGCCATCGATCGGGAAAAGGCAAACGTGTTGCGATGTTCCAGCTGGGCGCAAGCGATATTTCGCTTGCGCCCAGCTTTTTTTAAGGCCCAAAATCGCTGCCAGGCAGAATGCCCAGGCCTCACAGTTCTGTATCGAATAGATACTTAATTCTTAGCTTACGTCGTAAAACGCTTTTCGCTTCCGGCCGATTTCGCTTCCCATTGCAGTGATCTCATCCTCCGTCAGGTTCAGCTCCTCGGCAATACTTGACAGCAGGCACCCCTCCTGAAGCATATGAACAAGCCTTCTTTCCTGGCGGGAAAGGCTGTCCAGAAATTGCTCCGCCATGATCCGGGCCTCCACCGCTGCAACCCCATCAAAGGAGGCATCCGCAAGAGTATCATAGAGGCAGAAATCATCCTCTCCGTCGCTGGTAAGCGGCTGATCCAGCGACAGGTGGGAATAGGCAGCGACATGTTGCTTGTTTTCCAGCAGGAGCTCTCGCTGGATCTGCTCTTGCAGATATGTTTCTAAATCTCCATAAGCTGGACAATATCTCTGCACAGCGGTATAAAACGCTTCCGCGGCACAGGCCCGGCGTTCCGAAAGCGGTGTACTCTTGGCCAGCTGACTTACCATCTGATCCACAAGGTGCTGGTAGAGAATGAGAAGCTGCTCCGGATCATACTGCGGCTGCGCAGAATTCTTATCCAGGCGTCGTCTTGGAATGATCCTTCCCAGGAAATAGCCGGTACGCTCGTCGCGGCTCAGACGAAAAGAGAGGGGGAAGCGCAGGCCGGTAGAGGCAATTTGAGCAGAGAGGGCTTGCGCCGACATAATCCCGCAGTGTGGCCGGCCAATCCCGGTTCCATGGCCGTCGGCAATGGCCAAAATCTTGAACTTTGAATCAAACCCGACCCGGATATACGGGGGAAGCACATTGCACAGCGGCTTCCCCAGACGAAGCTTGCCGTCCGTGCTGATCGAGGCGCGGAGCGCCCTGCGATTATCCTCCTTCTCAAACCATTTAAAATTGTATTTTGTATGTACCATATGGAAGACCTCTCTTAATATAAAATGAGGTCTTATTTTATACGATTCTGTTGAAAAAAGAAAGCTGTTTGGACAGCGAGGCGCAGGAACGCTCCCCTTTTGAGCTGTTTTGCTCAAAAGGGGAGCTGAGAGGATGGCCCCTGATAAACGAAATGGTTTCTTAGATTTTATCAAAATAATTAAATGGAACTTGTCCTTCTGCAGTCAAGAAATGTGGTTTTCAGCAAGTAGCTGTGATCCTGGTAAGTTGACAGCCGCACCGCCGGCCTATCGGGAATTTCCACACTACCTGAAGACCCTGGCACAAATCGTTTGCAGAGCCATTGGAGACAGCTGCCCGCTGTGTTTCGTGAGGAAATCCTGCGGACATGGAATGGACTGGATGCCCTCCATATGGTATGGTGACATCAATGGCAGAAAATGGAGGCGGGACTGGATGGCAGATGGGCAGGCAAAACGAATCAAGGAACTGACGCTTATGCTGATGTACCTGACCTCTTGGGAGGAGCATGACACGCCGGGACTCGGGGCGGTATAAAAGAAAGAACTGGGGCAGTACCCCCTTGTCCGCCGGTGCTGGAAAGGATGCGATTTCCAAATCCTGAATGAACTGGCAGAGGACGGGCTGATTTGTGACAGCGGATGCACCCGGCCCGCTCAAATCACCCCCGCGGGTGAGGCTGAGGCGCAGAGGTTGTTGGAGCAATATGGAATCAGATTGGAAGAAGGAGGGGGTGACAGTGCCAGACCATGTACCAAAGCATCCGATCCGCTCCAACGCGGCGGAATACCTGGCCTTTGCCGCCGCCACCGGCAATGGCGCGGAAAGCATGGAGATGCGCTACGAGGACGAAAATATCTGGTTGACGCAGAAGATGATGGCAGCTCTTTGTGATGTCTCTGCAGCGGCCGTCAATCAGCATCTGAAAACCATTTTTGAAGATGGGGAACTGAACAAGGAGGCAGTTATCAGGTATTTCTTAATAACTGCCTCAGCTGGGAAACAGTACAACACGAACCACTATAATCTGCAGGCCATCATCGCTGTGGGCTTCAAAGTCAACAACGACCGGGCGGTTCAGTTCCGCAAGTGGGCCAACGGTATCGTCAAGGACGATACGATCCAGGGCTGGGCCATAGACAGCGACCGCCTGAAAAATGGCGGCAGCGTACTCACCAAAGAATACTTCGACCACCTGCTGGAACAGATTCTTTATAAATGTCTCAACAGATGAGTTAATCAGCAACCCTCCCGAGCAAGTAGAGATTGTTGATACCAACTCTGTGCAACCGGAGTGGATTACTGACTACCTCCTGTACTGCAATCGTGTCTATCCTGTAGCTTTAGCAAGGTAAACTATTAAATGCATCTGTGGATGAGTTAATCAGCACCCCTGTCCAAGCCAGTAGGTATTGTTGATATTGGCCCTGTGAAACCGGAACGGATTACTGACTGCGTCCTGTGCTGCAGGGGGAAATCAGTCAGATGTTGAAAGACTGCCTGGCAGAGCACTGGAGGCAAGCCCTTGAGTCAAGCGTCTTGACCACCCTGTACCTGCCCTGGGAGGCCATGAGCCAAAGGCGCTGCCACACCTGCACCTGGCAAATGGACCGACCGCTCGGCACATTTCTTTCGTGTCAAAGAATTATGATCCTTGGCTGTCGGGATAAGGCTGGAAGGCATAATCTTGTCGTGAAAAGAATGCAACACCCCCTGAGCATCGCAAAAAGAGTATAATACTACTCTTTTTCGCTGCTCAGGGGAGTCCAAGACCTCATTTGATCTTGTCAGCGATGATCGACCAGCCTGCTCTCCGCCGTATTCTCGCTCCTCGGCGACCATCCTTGAGCAAGCTCCCCCGGCTCATCGCCGGCGAGAAACCCTCCTGCCTAATTTCTATTCCCGGACAGGCACACCCGGTTGACGGGAGTTCTTGGATCATCTTTCCCACACATTCCCCCGAGCGGATTTATTGCAGCGGCTCCGCCAGACCTGATCGCGCTTGTTGATATCGAGGGCCGTGATCGCCTAAACCCCCGTCTCCGGATGAACCGGAGAGAGTCTGTATGCAGCCAGCCCGCTACGGGGGATTTGTCAGGAATTATGGGTCTCCTCCTGTACTAGCCCCTCATCTCCGCGCGCTGTCTGGCTATGTCTATTACATCCTATGCGGTTTTCCTTTTTTGTATTTCCACTTTTTGATTGTTTTATATAACAAGGGACAATTTTCCCCAATAAAAGTTGCAGAATATATTGTTATTAGATATTTTTTGAAATAATACAAGAACTAAAATTCCTAAAAAATTTTTTTATGCGGCACAAATCCAGTGTTCATTTTTTTGTACAACAACCAACTGTTTCACTACAAAATAGTTTCATAATATTTTATCCTAACGATCATTTTGATATTTTTGGGAATTTAATTCAACTTTGCTTATCTCCTTGATGCATTATATAATTACCAAAACACCTACAGGTGGTCTTGAAATGAGATTGAAGAAAGTCACGAGCCAAAGATTCAATCAAATCAATCGAGGAGTACTTCCCGTCTGCCTTTTTTCTTTGTGTAAAAGAATAGTCAATGCTGATAGTCAGCGTCAGCTCTACAGAATAAAAAGTTGCAGAATGTAAAGTTCCTTGATAAGATAAAATAAAGATTATAAACAAAGTAGCCGAGAAATTACCCCAGCATCTGGACAAAGTCTGCAAGAACATCTTGCAGGCTGCTAACAATCGCGTAGATTGTAAGTGTATCAAAAAGTTTGCATAGGAGCCAATTGATATGGGTAGGACAGAAATTATCACAATTACAATTGACAGTGAGCTAAAGGCGCAGGTCGAAGATCTGATCAAGCCCATGGGTATTAGCATCGAAGAATTGATTAACCGTTTTTTCCATTGGTGCATCAACAATCCTAGGGAAGCTGCAGCTTATCTACAATCGGCTCAAGAGGAACAAGCAAGACAAGCATAATTCACCCGATCATATAAAAATAATCACAGTACTGAGACAAAACATCGGGCCCGATCAAGCGATCGAGCCCGATATTTTTCATGTTAATAATCTTGACCAACTTATTTATCGGTTGACTCTCCGTGTTTATGCGTACCATCCAGGATGAGATCCAGCCAGCAGTCCGCGCAAAATACATCCCGGGCTGTGTACCCATATTTGCGGATCATCGCCTCCTCGTCTACCGGCTCTGGCTTGGGCGCCTTACCCAGCATATATAGCGCCAGCCGTCTCCCATGGCGCCAGACCTCCGGTAATGTGTATACAGCATGGGCCGGTTTCTCTTTGCCGCAGATGCTGCATTGCATCTTTGGGGTATCCAGGCCGGCATTTTCGATCTCTTCAAGGATTTCATCCACAGTTAACTTGGTATTGTCTTCTTTTTTCATAACTATCCTTCTTTCTTAGCAAATCCTCAAGCTTGGGTAATACATCTCCTGATTACTAGCGAGTTCCTAGTGTTATTCAATGGGCAAATTGTTGGCGATGCGATAAAAGAGGATATCCTCTACATCGCCAGATGCAAATGCTGACTGTCGCAGAGCAGACATTGCAGCCAATGCAGCCTGATGCATCTTTTTGACTTGCTGTCTCGTTGCAGCTAATGAGGCCTCAAATTTGCTAAGAGTTTCCTGATCCATGCGCAGCAACTCTTGTACGATTTCTTCTGCCTCACCATGATAGTAACAGATGGCGTTATATAGCAACTCCAGGGAGATTTTCGCTTTTTCATCCTCTGTCATCTGCGCGTAGGTGTCGACAGCATAGCGGTAGCATTCCGTCATATCACTTAGCCTTCCTTCTTTTTTATTTCCTGGCCCGAATGGCGGACAGATATCGGTAGACTGTGGGGCGACTTACCTGTGCCAGTCTGGCCAGCTCTGTCACATTGATTTCTTTACATTGGTATTTTGCATAGTATCGAAAAAAACTATCTGGGATGCGCTCTACCGTGATGGACGGGCGGCCCAACTGTTTGCCTTTGGCCCTGGCGTTGGCCACACCGCTACGCACACGGGCTCGAATCATGCTCAACTCCAGTTCGGAAAACACGGCGATGAGCTGCAGAAAGGCCACAGTCATAGGGTCCGGCTCAGTCGTCCTACAGTCGATGGTGATGCTCCCTAAGATTTGGAGCCTAATGCGCTTGGACTTGATTGTCTCTACAATCTGGCAAAACTGCTGCACTGAGCGGGACAATCTGGAGGGTTCTGTCACTACAATGGTATCCCCAGGGTAGACGGTATCCCACATCATGTTCTGCTGCTCTTTGGCCTCGGCATCCCCATGTTCATATTCCTGCCAGATAACGGTGGAACCCGCAGCTCTCAATTCCCGGACCTGGCGATCAATGTCCTGGCGGGTCTCGTTGGTCGAGCACCGGGCGTAACCATGTACAGTACCAGCGTTATCTGTAACGATAATCCCCTTTTGATTTTCCGTTCCATTTTTCACTGTTTTATCCCCCTGGGAGACCCCTATTTAGAGGCCTCCCGTGTGTAACGGCAAACAAGTGTTTTACGGACAGCTCTCTGCCGCTTTTCGCTTTGTCTCGATTACTTGCTCGATTTTGTCTCCAACGATCTTACATGCCAGCCGATAGATATAAGGGGTAACGCCAGCAGGGGGAGGCGTGGATGTGATCACCACAAACGCAGACATAGCCCACAGCATGGACTCGATATCAGTATGGGATACCAGAGGCCATAGGGTCTCATCGGTCCAATCAGTCAAGTCATCCTCACAGGTAACCCAGCCGAGGGTAAGTGCGTGGATCTTGGCGTAACTATCCATCCATATCATGTACACTCCTCCTAGGCCGTATCGGCACCAATGCACTGCTTGGACTTGTCCCCTGACTCCCCCTGGGCAGGTACTGGGTATATCGCCCGCATCTTGTCGTGCATATCACTCATCAATCCGTCAAGGCGATCTTTAAGTTCCAAGTACTCCATTACGGTGTTGAGTCCATCCTCCACACACAGGGTATACATGGCTGCAACTGCTGCCGCCCCGTCCCCCATAGCAATCATGTGCGGACTCTCATCGACCGACAGACACATAGTCTCTGCGATGCCCTCTGCCGCTTTCAGCTGATCTTTTTTTTCGCATTTTTCTCTGACTTCTTTCAAAATCTTTCGATACTTGTCCATACTTAGGCCTCCGTTGAACCTTGAGGAGGGAATTTTCGCAGCATATTATCCTGCAGATGATCGATCAGATTCATCAAGCGGGTCTTGATGTCCTGGTAATGATCAACGGTATTGATATTGTGACTGGTACACAGGATGTACAGCGCTATCAATGCACCTACGCCATCTTCTAATCCCGTTATATAGGTGGCGTCATCTACTAAACTGCGCAATGTTGGCATCATGCGCCCAATCTCCTGCTCGCGTTCTTTTTCGTCTGTTTCCAACACTTCTTTAAGGATTCGCCGGTGCTGTTTCATTCGCATTTTAATTCCTCCTAATTGTTTTTCAAAACATCCAAGATGATTGTTCGCACGAACACAGCAAGCTGTGTGTTGCCGTTTTCTTTCGCTGCTTGTGCGATAAGATCATACTCATTGTCTGTTAGCAACAACCGGATACACCGGTTGCGCTCCTGCCGGATCTGCCGCCAAAAGGGCTGTACCTTGTACTTTTGAGCAAGGGAGTCCAGCTGCCCGGGCTGTATGCCCATCTTTGCGGCCAGATCATTTTTGCCATATACAATGCCGGTCTCCTTATAACGCAGCAACTGCTCCAGCAGAGGATCCGCAGCATCGAGCCTTGGGCCAAATAGCGCCTCTGCATCCATTCCAACCATCACAGCGAGTAGTGCATACCGCTCTGGTGATGATAGCTTCCAATTTATGAGCCGTGATAGTACGGCGGCAGACAAGCTGGCAAAGTACTGCTCATAGATTTGCGTACCGTAATACTCTCTTGCTGCTTGCTGGATTTTAACAACACTCAGGGTCTGATACTTGCTGATCTTGTCCGCCCCATATCCTGCGTTGATCAATGCGGTATGCAGATTGTTGTATCCAACCGTTGGGGCATACTTTCCGCATACCAGCGCAGTCAGCATATCAGTCAGCGACTCCATCCATGGGGCTTTTCCTCTGTGTTCAGCTTTTTGGTGGCGTACAGATACGAGCGGGAGAAACATCTCCGATAGCCGTGTAAACTTGGCAGGCACAACAACAAGCGGCACTTGGTGCATCGGGCAAATGGGGAGCAGGGGAATTTGATGTACCCGGTGCCAAAATGGCTCTCCGTATTTTTCTGTATCCAAGAGATAACAGGTGGGACAGTACTTGAGCCCCTCCGTGCCATCCGGCATCTGTGCCCGCACGCTGGTAATCCCTGATCCACGGCCAGCCCGTAATGCCTCCCATACCTGCTGCTTCTTGTCTGCAGCAAAAAAACGGGTATAGTACGGCAGCAGAGTATAATTGGCCAATACATCATCGATCGACAGCACCCCTGGTGGTAAATTGGATAAGATGGCGGCGCAGTCGCCACCTGGGATAAGCCTGCCATGCACCATGGGGCGGTCACTGTATAGCTCGTTGATAGTAGTTGCGTACTTGCTGTGGCCACTGCGTACATGGTAACGGCAAAGTACCGAGTACCACCATTCATCTGGGTACGGGGACGGAAAATAGGTCAGCATCGGCATAAAACCAACCGATGTACAAGCGCATCAGGGGCCCCGTGCATCTTTGGGATATGCATGGTAATCAACCTCCAAGCACCCATGCTCTTTGAGATGAACCTCAATATCTACTCTATTGTTGTACGCAACGAGCAGATCCCCATCGTCCCGCTGTGCCGCCTTGCGACCACGCTTGTTTGCATATTGCCTTGGTACTTCTTCCTGGTCTGGCGGTGGTTCTGGCACTTGTGCCCCAATTTCAAAGTCCGAAATGTGGGTGCCCGCTACATGAGTCCGTGGAACCTTGATGGCCAGCAACTCTACCGCTTGCTGAATGGTTTTTTCGTCGACACAGCTGCGCCCCTGAAGGAGGGCCCAGTCCTGAGCTTCTGTGAATATCTTGAGAATATAGGCCGGAATACCGCCACTGCAATTGTATAGCTTATTGCCGATGGATGTGGTTAGTTCTGCCATCTGTACTGTGTACTGATAGGGCCATATCTTGTTCAAAAAATCGAGATATGCTCCGTCCGGCCGAAATGGAGCCAGTCGGATGCCTCTGGTACGCCTTTTGAGATGCTCCTGACTTATAAAGAGCTCCTCAGCCAACGGTGTACCTACAAAATAGATGGAGGTCATAGTCTCGTTTGTGAGCTCAACCAGATATCGGAGCAGAGGCTTTTCCTGCCGATTTTTTCTGGCCGTTGTGACCGCATTTTGAATCTCATCAATCACCAACAACCCTACATGGTGGTTAGTAAGCAGGATTTTTGTCTGCACTGCAATGGCGGATGCAGATGCCGATCGCAGCCCCTGCGTTGATTGCAGGTATTTTGAGCCGATAGCCCGATCAAGTGCGGCCATAATCCCAAATCCAAGCGTCTTGACCGAGCAGTCACTCGGACATTCAACATGGAGCCACAGTATCTGCTTACAGAACAAGGGCTGCCCCTGGTACTCCACATGCTCGATCACCTGTGGCATCGTGGATATACATCGGCGCACGGTGGCTGTCTTGCCACACCCCGGGACTCCCAAAATTGACCCGCTGTCTGCCTGTGTGGCATAGTTGGTGGCTCGGCCACAATAGTAAGCATTGATCGCCTTGGTCGATTCCACCACATCGGCCGTGTGGTATGTCATAGCGATCGCACGGTAGAGCGTGTCATAGATGGCGTACTGGTATGGCATCGGCACATAGATGGATGCCAGAGACGGCAGCAGTCCCCGACGCGCCTCTGGAGACATCTGGGCCAGACCATGTGGGATAGATGGGTAACTTGCGATGACCTGGGCAAATTGCTCCGGCGAGAGCATATCCGGCATGGCTTCCAGGTATGGGTTTCCTGATGAGCCCTCATAGATGGCCCCGACCGTATGGCCGGGTGGATACTTGCTCATGTCAATCGCCCCCTCTCTCTCATTTGCTCCTGTTTGATTTGTTCTCCATTTACCTCTCTGATGGTCTCTCTGTGCTTATCAGCATACTCGACGATTGATCGGATGGCCTGGGTGGTGGCGATACTTGATGCCGTCTCTTTTGCCCGGGCCACTCCCCTGCTCTTCTTAGCTGCTTCATGTACTGCATCAACCTCGCAAACAGAGACTGGCTGACCAATCTCAACTGCATGACATGGGCAAATCCGGTCAGCAAGGATGATATGGATGCAGCGCAAGTCAGATGGATCATAGGCAATCGTGTATACATTCCCAATGGTCAGCCCATCTGCATCATCCGGGGCGTACCACATACGGTTGACTCTAATCCCTTTACGGGTCAGTTTTGCGGTATCCCGGGGCAGGGTTTGGATGTGCAACTCCTGGGGATTCACCGCCATCAATCGGGGCGATAGCTCCAGCCATCTTTCTGCGGGAGTCTTGTCATCAAGGATCCGTCCGCTGTTAAGATACAAGATCGAGTGGATAACAATGCGTGTAAAATCATCAAGATCCAGGGTTGCCTGCGTGCGGTAGTCGGTAGCCCATCGCTCTTGAGCGTCCTCCTCGATTACGCCACGCCCTCGCAACATGGGCTTATACCGTTGTTGTAGCAGGTCAATCGACTTCTCCACCGTGCCTTTGAAGTCCGGTCGAAATGGTGGCAGGGTCAAAACCTCAAGCCCATACCGGCGGCACATCTCCGACATTCTTGGCCCAAAAAACTCACGCCCCTGATCTGTGATGATCTCTGTTGGCATCCCCACTGAGGGCCATTGCTCTTGGGTAATCTCGATGCCATAGCGGGCACAATACTCCACTTTGTCAGATGCTGCTTGGGCGCTACAAGCCATCACCGCGGTTTCATCGC
>ERZ779866.4604-NODE-4604-length-10070-cov-2.855117_pt1 | contig 10070 bp, 9 predicted proteins | sample MGYA00511248_ERZ779866 | MGnify/ENA primary metagenome ERZ779866 (study PRJEB29588, sample SAMEA2155758) | human gut metagenome | biome: human gut; feature: human-associated habitat; material: faeces | place: Denmark | collected 2008/2010 ... | reverse complement strand
TCGTCGGAAGGGCTTTTCGCGCAAGCGCCGATTGCAAGAATTGAAAAGGTGAACGCCAATGCCATGGCGACAGTCGTTAAAGATTTTTTCATGATTTTCCTCCGTAAAATTGATTGTATATTAATTGTAACGATTTTTTATGCAAAAATCAACTAATAAATTTTGAGAATATAGGAAGAAACAGGAAAAAAGAGGGGAGAAACGGGCTTTTTTTCATAAAAACGGAAAAATAGGAAAAATTTTTATACATTTTTCTATAAAAACCGTCAAGATTTATTAAAAATCGGGAAAGAACACTCCCGCCGCTTGCCGTTTTTACGCGCATATGATATAATATAAGTCATGAAAACGATATTGACGGACGTGCACACGCACACGAAATTTTCCCCCGACGGCAGGAGCGACATCGGGGATATGTTAAAAGCCGCCTTAAAAAAGGGAGCCGCGTATTACGGGATATCCGAACATTTCGACTATGATTACAAGGTGGACAGGATTGCGTTCTACGGCGGAGCGGAAGCCTCTTATACGGATGCGGAGGCGTATTTTTCCCGCGCGCGGGAATGGAAAAGACAGTACGAAGGAAAAATGGAAGTGCTCGTCGGCGGGGAATTCGGATATACGGACAATCCCGCGGCGGCGCCGTTATATAGGGCTTTGATCGAGGCTTACAGTCCCGATTTTATCGTCAACAGCGTCCATACCAACGGGGTTCTGGATTATTCCGACCCCGAGGTATTTTTGGACGGGAACGGAAAGCTGAAAGACAAACGGGAAATTTATTCGCAGTATCTCGCCCGCGTAAAACACAGCGTCGAAGCGCCCTACGATTACGATATTATCGGACATTTCACGTATTGTATGCGTTGCGCTCCGTATGAGGATAAACGGCTCCGTTACGCGGATTACCCTACGGAAATCGATGCGATTTTAAAACGCATTATCGAACGGGGAAAAATTCTGGAAGTGAACAGTTCGAGTTACGGCGCGCCCTGCGATTTTCTGCCTGACGAGGATATTCTCGGCAGGTATTACGAATTGGGCGGGAGACGGGTCTCTTTCGCCTCGGACGCGCACGACGTGTCGAGAGTTCTGGACAAGAGGGAAAAGGTCGTCGCCGCTTTGAAAAAGATCGGATTTTCTTGCGTCACTGTCCCCCGCCGCGGCGAATATATTTCCGTCGAGTTATAAGGGACTGAGAAGCGGAAGGATATACGAGGGAGAAAGGTATCGATATGAACGGATTTTACGAAAAACTGCTTGCCTGTAAAACGCGCGAGGAAGTCCGCGCGGCATTTTTTGCGGCCGAAGGGCTCGTTTTTCCTGCGAAACAGAAATTCGACTGTACCGAACGCACCCTGTATGTATTCCGCAGGGAAAAGAAATTTTCCGGCCCGAAGGGGGCGGACGGCATAGCCGCTTCTCTGGCGCAGGCACTGTACTTCCTTCGGGAACTTAAATACGGCGAGTCCGCCTGTCCGATCCCGCCCTATGTCTGCGCGGTGTGCCGCGGCGAAGGGTTCGTCGCGGAAGTAAAGCCTTTCGCGCGCTTTTACGAGCGGCGTTCGGGCGCGGAGTACGATTGGGATCGCACGCCGCTCGCGCCGTCGCCCGAACTCGTTTCCGACCTCGCGGCCAGTCCCGCGATCTCGCGCATAAAGGTGTTTTCCCTTTCGGAGCCCGCGGGCGCGGAGGCGTTTCGGGCCGTCCTTTCGAGGATCAACGCGGTGCAGCTCTCCATGTTCGAGCGGGAAAAGAAAACCATCGACGAAAACAATTTCTTAAAAGTGTACGAATATTGGGCGTCGCTGTTTGCGGAATCGTTCGTCGAAAGCGGGGAGACGAGAAAGCTGGCGGAATATTTCCTCTCGGACATCGAGCGGGGAAAGTCCATGAACAAAGGGGGCAAGGTGGAGTTCACTTTCGGAGGCGAGAAAGTAAAAAAGAGCCTGCCCGCATACGAATACAATTATTTTTGGAGCGTATACGAGCGGGTGACGGACGAGCGGACGATTTTTGCGATACGGCGGAAAATCGACCGTCTGAGCGAAGATTTCGCGCGTCGGTTCGAGGGGGAGTTTTATACGCCCATACCGTTTGCGGCGAAGGCGTACGAATATATTCGCAAGGCGATAGGGCGGGACAAGCTGGAAAGCGGGCGCTATCGGATCTGGGACATGGCGGCGGGGAGCGGGAATCTCGAATTTACGCTCCCGTCGGCGGCGCTGCCGTATACGTACATATCGACGCTTTCGGAGGACGACGCGAATTATTGCCGCAGGATTTTCCCGTCGGCGGAAGTGTTTCAGTACGATTATCTCAACGACGATATAGACGCGCTGTTCGGGGAGGAAGCGGACGGAGTCGTTCCCTTGAAGATGCCCGAAAAATTGCGGCGGGATTTGAAAAACCCCCGCCTGAAATGGCTGATTTTCATCAATCCGCCCTTTGCGACGAGTAATCGTTCCGCCTTTTCGGCGGGAAAGAGCTCCAAGACGGGCGTTTCGGATACGAAGGTCGGCAAAGTCATGCGCATGAGCGGATTCGGCGAGACGGGGCGGGAGCTGTTTTCCCAGTTTCTTTTCCGCATTTCGCGGGAATTTGAAGGCAAGCGCGCGAGGCTGGGATTGTTTTCGACGCTGAAATACCTCAACGCGCCCAACGACAGGAAGCTGAGGGAAAAATTTTTCCGTTATACGGCGGAGCGGGGCTTTCTCTTTTCCTCGGAAAATTTCGAGGGCAGCAAGGGGCGTTTCCCCGTGGCGTTTGCCGTGTGGAACATGGAAAAGCCTGCGTCCGTGGAGAGCCAGGAACTCGTGTTCGACGTATTCGACCGCGAAGCGCGCAAGGTGGGCGTGAAGCGGGTGTATACGGGCGACAGGGGAAAGCTGTTGAGCGCCTGGGTGCGGCGTCCCCCGACGACGAAAATTTTTCCGCCGTTCACGGGCGCGACGCATGTTTCCGAGCGGAATATAGACGTTCGGGACCGCGTAGCGGACGGATTTCTCTGCTCTCTGATGTGCTGCGGAAACGACTTTCAGCACCAGAACCAGACGGCTCTGTTTTCGGGGCCGCAGGCCAGCGCGGGGTCGTATTCCGTGACGGAGGAAAACTTCGGGAAATCCATGGTCGTACACGCGGTGCGGCGGTTGCCGAAAGCGGTATGGTCGAACAATCGGGATCAGTTTTATTCCCCCGAAAGGGAGCCGAGCGAGGAATTTGTTTCCGACTGCGCGGTGTGGAGCGCTTTCGCCGATTCCAATAATACCTGTTCCTTGAAAGAGGTCGTTTACAAGGGGAACGTCTATCGGGTAAAGAATCAGCTTTTTCCCTTTTCTCTCAAAGAATCGGAAGAGTGGAGCGGGGGGAGGTTAAAAGCCTCGGACGAAGAGGAGCCGTTTTTGTTCTCGTGGCTGAACGGGCGGAAGTTATCCGAAAAATCGTCGGCGGTCATGCGCGCGGCGCGGGAATTTTACGCATACTGTTTTCGGACGGGCAAGGCGGAAATTTCCGACGCGGGATATGCCCAGCTCAAAACGGCGGTGCAGAACGACGAGGAGGGGAAATTGTTTCTCGCGGCGTTGAAGGAGGCGCACCGCGCGCTGGGCGACAAGCTCCTGCCGCAGGCGTATTATTACGGATTCATTCCGCGGGACGTGGAATATTTTGAAGAAGAGGTGTGACGGGATATGTCGAAACTCGATTTGCTGAAATTTCTGGAAAGCTACGAAGGCGAAACGGAAATCGCGGATTTTACGCCCGACGAGCTCTCGGAACTGATCGAACGCATGCAGCGGGAGGGACGGGACGCTCCGCTCACGAAAGAGGAGTTCAAAAAGAAATATTTTGAATATTATGATGATGTGAAGGATAAATCTTTGAAGCGGCAGGATTGGTGAGCCCGTGACGTGAGTCTGCCGCGCGAAAAAAGGAGGGAGACATGAAAAAGTATAAGTATCTCATATTCGACGCCGATCATACGCTCATCGATTTTGCGGCGGACGAGCGGGAGGCGTTCAAGCGCATTTTCGCGGAATGCGGCATGGCGACGAGCAGGGAAATGCTCGACCGCTGCCGCGCGCTTTCGGAGAAAACATGGGACGACGCGGGGCTTTCGGACGTGGACGACGAGCGCATTCAAAGGACGTATCACGATTTATACCGCAGTCATCTGGATTTGCTGTTTACGCGCATTTATCGGGAATTTCCGCCCGTTCGCCCGATTTCGCCGCGCGAAGCGGGGGAAAAGTTTCTCCGCTATCTCGAAGACGGCGGCGCGCAGGTGAAGGATGCGGAAAAAGTCCTGTTCGCTTTGGCCGAGCCATTCGGCGGGCAGTATCGGATCTGCGTCGCCACCAACGGTCTGCACAGTATCCAGACGGGTCGGCTCCGCGCTTTGGAGAAGTATATCTATAAACTGTATATATCCGAGGACGTCGGCGTCATCAAGCCCTTATCCGCTTTTTTCTTCCGCGTGCTTTCGGATCTGAACGCCGAAAAGAGCGAGTGTCTCATGATCGGCGATTCCCTGCAATCGGACATCGCGGGCGCGGAGGGCGCGGGGATAGACAGCTGCTGGCTGAACGCAGAACGGAAGGAAAACCGCTCCGACGTCAAACCCGATTACGAAATTTCTTCCCTGAAAGAGCTTTTGGATATTCTTTGCTGAAAGGCCTGACCCTTAAAGCGATATGCGCCCCCGCCCGATTTCGGGCGGGGGCGCACTGCTTTTTCAGATTGCTTTTCGGCTGCGGAGATAAGAGGCTATAATGCCGATGTCCCGCGGACTGTCGGGGTCGAGAACGCGGAAATCGTGCAGTCCGAGCGCCGTTTCGAGGTGCTTTTTTCCCTTGCGGAAATCCCCGTAGAGCGGCTTGTCGTGTCCCGTATACGAATCGATGAGCGTCCCTACGCTCCCTTTCGGGAGTCCCTGCTTTTCGTGCGTGTCCGTCGTGAGGACGATGAGATCCATTTCTTCGGCGAGCTTGTTGTCTATGTATTTGTCCATTTTTTCTTTCCCCCTTAAATATTCTTTCCGCAAATAGTTTACCACGCTTTTGAAAAATTACAAGTGCATACTGCCGACTTTTTTCCGTTTTTTTCCAAAAATTTTTTTGAATACGCTCCTGCCCCGTCCGTTTTTAGGAATAATGAGACAAAGTTGTGAAAATCCGGCGATAAATCTTTTTACAAAAATTTTATCTCAAAACGGTTTACAATCGGGGAGTTTTGTGGTATACTTATAATCGGTAGAAAAAGGGCTTTTATATAAAGCCTCGGCCCGAAAGAAGTCGGAAGATGCGGAGGGCGGACGGAAAAGTTCCTTCCTTTTACGGCCTCGGCGGCGGTCAGTCGTCGGACGTTTCCGTGCGGTGCGGGCGTTCTATGAACAAGCCTAATTAAGTTAAGAAAAAATGTTCAAAGGAGATAACCGATATGACTAAGAACAAGAAAGTGCTTAAATTCGTCGAAGACAGCGCGGCGCTCGCTCAGCCGGACAAAATCGTCTGGATCGACGGCAGCGAAGCGCAGAGGGACGCTCTCCGCGCGGAAGCGGTCGCTTCCGGCGAGCTCATCAAACTCAACGAAAAGTTACTTCCCGACTGCTATCTGCACAGAACGGCCGAAAACGACGTCGCTCGCGTCGAGGACAGAACGTTCATTTGCAGCAGAAAGGAAGAGGACGCCATGCCTCATTCCATCGTAAAATGGATGGCGCCCGATAAGGCCTACAAAATGGTGGAGGAGATCGCCCGCGGCAAAATGAAGGGCAGAACCATGTACGTCATTCCTTATTCCATGGGCGTGGTCGGATCCCCCTTCTCCAAGATCGGTATCGAGGTCACCGACTCCATTTACGTCGTTCTCAACATGGAAATCATGACCAGAGTCGGCACGATGTGCCTCGACGAGCTGGGCGAAGACGGCGATTTCGTCAAGGGCTTCCACTGCAAGTGCGACGTCGATCCCGAAAAGAGATATATCATGCACTTCCCCGAAGATAATACCATTATCTCCGTCAACTCCGCTTATGGCGGAAACGTGCTTCTCGGCAAGAAATGCTTCGCGCTGCGTATCGCGACCTACCTCGGCAAAAACGAGGGCTGGATGGCCGAGCACATGCTTATCCTCGGCTGCAAGCGCCCTCAGGACAAGGAAATAAAATATATCGCGGCGGCATTCCCTTCCGCCTGCGGAAAGACCAACCTCGCAATGCTCATTCCCCCCAAGCAGTATTTGGATGCGGGCTATGAAATTCAGACGGTCGGCGACGACATTGCATGGATCCGCGTGGGCGAGGACGGCAGACTTTGGGCCGCGAACCCCGAAAACGGTTTCTTCGGCGTCGCTCCCGGCACCAACGATCATTCCAACCCCAACGCGCTCGCGGCGACCAAGAAGGGAACGATTTTCACCAACGTCGCTTACAATCCCGAGGACAATACCGTTTGGTGGGAGGGCCTGGATAAGAATCCGCCTGAGCACGCTCTCAACTGGAAGGGCGAGCCCTGGAACGGCAAGACCTCTGAGGAAAAGGGCGCCCATCCCAACAGCCGTTTCACCGCTCCCGCGAAGAACTGCCCCTGTATCAGCGATGAGTTCGATTCCACCAGCGGCGTTCCGATTTCCGCCATCATCTTTGGCGGCCGCCGCGCTCAGACCACTCCTCTGGTATATCAGTCCCGTGACTGGGCCAACGGCGTGTTCGTAGGCTCTATTATGGCCTCTGAGACCACCGCCGCCGCCACCGGCGCTGTGGGCGTGGTCCGCCGCGATCCCATGGCTATGCTGCCCTTCTGCGGCTACCATATGGGCGACTATTTCAAGCACTGGTTTGAAATGGGCGACGTGCTGGGCGATAAGGCTCCTAAGATCTTCAATGTAAACTGGTTCCGTCTCGACGATGAAGGCCACTTCATTTGGCCCGGCTTCGGCGACAACTTCCGTGTGCTGGAGTGGATCATCAAGAGATGCGAGGGCGAAGTGGACGCGCAGGAAACCGCCATTGGTTACGTTCCTTATGCCGAGGATATCAACCTGGAGGGCCTGGACTTCAGCCTCGAAACCCTGAAGAGCATTCTTTATGTGGATAATGAGCAGTGGAAGAAGGAAGCCGAGGGCATCACCGAGTTCTACAAGAAGTTCGGCGATAAGCTGCCGGCTCAGCTGGCAGCCCAGTTGGATTCCCTGAAAGCCAGACTGGACAAATAAGCTGTCCCTTTTCATTCAAGAAATGTAGGAAAGCGCGGATCATAGCGATCCGCGCTTTTTTATTATTCTTAAACCTGTAGGATACAGCGCGAAGCGGTGTATCCTAAAAAACTGACCGCTGGCGGGTGGATTAGAAGCTTAAGCGAAAGCAGCACCTTTCCAGTACTATGGCGATGGCCCCAGGGATCACCGCCGCTCATGGGTAGGTTTTGTCCCGGCGATTCCTTTTCCCGGGGGTTGCCTGCCTTTTTATTATTGTTAAAGTTCTTCGAAAATAAAAAGAAACAGCAGAAAAACGTATGTCTAGCGCTTCTGCTGTAAATTCAATTACAATATTAATTTCTGTCTTGGGCGTATAGAAGAATGGGTGCTACCGCAGGAGAAAAGGCAAAAGGGCAATGAAAGCCCCCGCCGCCATAAAACAAATACCGCCGAATTTGGTGCTGATGCGGTAAAGGCCGGAGGGCTCGTCGGCGCGGTAGGATTTCCACTGTTCGGTAAGGCGCCAGAAGGTCTCCGGCCTGCAAAAAAGAAAAACGCCAAGGGCCAGTATCAAAACGCCTGCGATAACGGCCCAGACAGCCTGAGGCTCCATAGAGCTTTCCCCCTAAAATAAGTTTCAAGATACTGCGCAAGGAAAAATAAAAACTACCGCTGAAAAGCCTTTTAAAGGCATAGCGCATAAATTCGCGCTTTAGATGGTTTTCATAAGAAAAGAGCAAGGAAAAGAGATGAAGAGTAAATACTTCACACAGCAGGCCTCAAAAGAAATTATAATTTCAAAGGCAGACCGGCTTTGTCGGTAAAGCTGCCGCATGCGGTCATGATAAGATCGATCAGCCAGCCGATGCCGCAAAGGCCGCCGGTAAAAAGATAGAGGAGTCCCGTGCCGACTTTTCCCACATAAAAACGATGGATTCCCAGAATACCGAAGAAAAAGCAGAGAACAAAGGCCACCCAGCGATGGCTGGGGGAAACCGGAGAAACTGGCATGGGAGAAATTGGGGAAGGACAAGGAGTATAGGAAGAATAGGGCTGTTGGTAAAAGCCATTGACAGGCAGGGCGGCGCCGCAGCTACCGCAATGATGATTTCCATGGGGGTTCTCCCAGCCACAATGAGGGCATCTCATAACATTCTCTCCTTTCTGATTTTATCAGTATAATGAAAAGAAAATAGTTTGTCAAGGATCCGTCTTTTTATGACAGTTAATACTGTGAAAATTTTCAAAAATCTGTGCATTTTGCAGAATTAGGAAGAATTTCACAAATATAGTTGATTTTATGACATAAAAATTTTACAATGTATTCATAATTAATTTGAGGAGGATTTAAATGGCACAAAATTCTAATGAATTCAGGCCGACTCATCCAAAGGGTGATTTTTTTGACCTGAAAGGACAAAATACCAAGGTAAGCACAGAAATTACCGCTGGTATTACTACTTTCTTTGCGATGGCATACATTATTATCGTCAACCCTAATATGCTGCAGCAGACCGGTATGCCTTGGGGCGCTGTATTCCTGGCCACGATTATTGCTTCGGTTATCGGTACATTAATTATGGGCTTATTCGCTAATGTGCCTTATGCTCAAGCTCCCGGTATGGGCTTGAATGCGTTCTTTACGTTTACCGTATGTTTTGGCTTGGGCTTTGCTTGGCAGGAAGCTTTGGCAATGGTTTTTCTGTGCGGCTTGATTAACGTAATCATTACCGTGACCAAGATCAGAAAGCTGATTATCAAAGCGATTCCGGTGAGCCTGCAACACGCTATTGGCGGCGGTATCGGTATTTTTATTGCCTATATTGGTATCAAAAATGCCGGATTGATTCAGTTTACCTCTGATCCCGGTACTTACGTGCTGGATGAGGCCAGTGGAACTGTAGTCGCGAGCAGTGCCGCAGTGCCCGCCATTGTTACCTTGAATACTCCCGCGGTTTGGCTGGCTCTGATCGGCCTGGTGCTGACCATTGTATTACTCGTTTTAAAAGTAAAAGGAGCTATCCTGATCAGCATTATTGCTACTGCTTTGATTGGTATTCCTATGGGTCTGACCTCTATGGCGAACACCACCAGCTTTGGCGACGCGATCAATCAGCTGCCCACTACGTTTTGTGCTGCTTTCGGAAATCCCGGAATGGGGTCTCTGTTCTCAGACGCTTCCAAGCTTCCCTTGGTTTTAATGACTATCTTTGCGTTCAGTTTGTCTGATACCTTTGATACCATTGGAACCTTCATTGGAACCGGTCGTAAAACCGGTATTTTCAGTGATGAGGACCAGCAGGCTTTGGAAAAAGGCAAAGGATTCCGTTCCAAAATGGATAAGGCTCTGTTTGCTGATTCCACTGCTACCTCTATCGGTGCTATTTTAGGTACTTCCAATACCACTACTTATGTGGAGAGCGCGGCTGGCATCGGCGCAGGCGGAAGAACCGGTTTGACCAGTGTTGTGACCGCTGCTTTGTTCATCCTCAGTGCGTTCTTCTCCCCGTTCCTCAGCGCGATTCCCAGCGCGGCGACTGCTCCGGCTCTAATTGCTGTTGGTATCATGATGCTCAGTTCCTTCAAGGAGGTTGAGTGGACTGACCTGAATGAGGCGATTCCGGCGTTCTTCGCAGGTATCTTTATGGCTATCTGCTACAGCATTTCCTATGGTATCGCGGCAGGCTTCATTTTCTATTGTATTGTCAAAGTTTTCAGAGGCAAAGCAAAGGAAATCCATCCGATTTTGTGGGTCTGCACGGCTTTGTTCATTTTGAATTTTGTTGTTCTTGCGATTATTTAAGCTTAGTGGCTCTAAAAGCCCCGTTTTCATTTGAAAACGGGGCTTTTTTGTGGTTCCACCCAGGATTCTCAAA
>ERZ779866.4597-NODE-4597-length-10082-cov-9.429939_pt1 | contig 10082 bp, 9 predicted proteins | sample MGYA00511248_ERZ779866 | MGnify/ENA primary metagenome ERZ779866 (study PRJEB29588, sample SAMEA2155758) | human gut metagenome | biome: human gut; feature: human-associated habitat; material: faeces | place: Denmark | collected 2008/2010 ... | reverse complement strand
TCATGGATGAAATTCTGAAGTATTTATAAATAAAGCATACAATAAAAACTCCATCTTTCTGAATGAATCGGGAAACCGAATGATTCAGAAAGATGGAGTGAATATTGAAATGTTACCGGATGACTGGAAACGAACCGGGTACGTCATTTAGACGTGTGACTTTCTTGCAGAAAAAGTCTTTTCTTGTTTACTATGAACAATTTCTTCAGCACGATCTAGTGCTGCACTGATACTTGGTTGGAAGTTTTCTTCTCTCACAAGCTCAATAAAGCCTGCCTTTTCCATGACCTTCATCGGTTGATCATTCACATGTGAAAATACAATCGTGATTCCTTTGGATTCACAAACTTGAACTAAATCCTTTAATGCGTTTAGTGCCGTACTATCTAATGCAGGAACACTGCGCATACGAAGAACTAGACATGTTGTAAAATCTTTTACCACAATTTCTTCAATCACACTGGTCGCTCCAAAGAACAAGGGTCCTGAAATCTCATAGACACGAATCTGAAGGGGAAGCTTTTGAAGGTGTTCATCAACATCGAGTGTATCCTCATCTACATATGTCCAGCCATTGACTTTTGTTTCTTCACTCATACGTTTAATGAATAATAAACAAGCAAGTACCATTCCCACTTCAATGGCCACAACCAAATCAAAAATTACAGTTAGCACAAATGAAGTGACTAAAACTATAATATCACTCTTAGGTGCTGTTTTAACTAAGTTCACAAAGGTACGCCATTGGCACATATTGTATGCGACGATAAATAAAATTGCTGCAATGGTAGGCATCGGAATCATTCCGGCATATGGCATTAAAACAACCAATACAATTACTAATGTGATAGAGTGCACCATACCGGCAATCGGTGTTTTTCCTCCATTTTTAATATTGGCAGCCGTTCTTGCGATAGCACCCGTGGCAGGAATTCCTCCAAATAAAGCTGACGCAATATTTCCAGCACCCTGCGCAACAAGTTCCATATCCGAACGATGTTTTCCATTAATCATGCCATCGGCAACAACACAAGAAAGTAATGATTCAATGGCCGCTAATACAGCTATGGTTAGTGCATTCGGTAATGCATTTTGAATCATGTTTAATGATAAGCTTGGAAAATGTAAAGATGGTAATGCATTGCTGATGGTATAAAGATTTCCAATTGTATTTACCTTTAAAGGCAAGAATTGAACCATCAAAATTCCAGCAATAACGGCTAAAAGTGAGCCTGGAATTCTTTTAAAGATATATGGAGCAATAATCAAGATAACTAAAGATACCACACCTACAATCACGGCATCCATATTCATTGTAGAAAAATTATGGATTACAGTCTCAAATTTTTCAACCGTCTCAATAGGCTTTACTCCCGTTGGATAAGTTAATCCAAAAAAATCTTTTAATTGTCCAATCACAATCGTAACGGCAATACCCGAAGTAAAACCTGTCGTAATAGTAAATGGAATAAACTTGATTAGACTTCCAAAATGACATAGACCCATCAAAATCAAAAAAACACCTGCAAGAATTGTGGCAACGACAAGGCCATCCATTCCATCATGCGCTACAATTCCAGCAACAATCGTCGCAAATGCAGCAGTCGGTCCTGCAATTTGTACACTGCTTCCGCCTAGTGCTGAAATGACAAAACCTGCCACAATTGCAGTAAATATACCGGCTTCCGGTCCAACGCCAGAAGCAAGTGCTAATGCAATCGATAATGGTAATGCGATAATAGCGACGATAATTCCAGCTGTCACATCTTTGAAAAACTGAGACTTATCATAGCTTTTAAGTGATGAAAGTAACATCGGTTTTAGTGAATTCATTTGTTAATATCCCTCTCTTTTTAACAACCTTTAAAGTATACCATAATTTAAGTATTTTTAAGGAATTTTCTATACCAGTATTTGATATACTATACATATAACACTAAATTTCAGGAGAATAATATGAAAAAAAAGACTAAAATTATAATTTTAATCTCAGCATGCCTTTTAATCGTTGTTATCGGCATTTATTACTTGTTTCCAAAGGAAGCAAGTAATGGAAACATCTATGTTCAAAAAGTTTCAACAATCATCGGATCTTCCTATACGGAAAATCGTTATTCAGGTGTTGTAGAATCCTCAGAAACAGTTGATATTAATCAAGATGGAAACAAATCCATTACAGATATGTATGTAAAAGAAGGGCAAAAAGTAAGTAAAGGAGATAAATTATTTTCTTATGACACTACAGAAGCAGCGAATTCGATTGCACAAAAAAAATTAGATATTGAAGCCCAAAACAATGAAATCACCGCTCAAAATAATACAATTGAAGATTATAAGGCCGAACTAAATAAGGGTGGAGATAAAGTAGAGATTCAGGCACGAATCAATGATGCGAGTTATGCGATTCGTCAAGCTCAAAACACAATCAAAGCTACACAAACTGAAATCGATCAGTTGAATAAACAAATTGAAAATTCTACTGTCCTTTCTACTATTGATGGAATTATTAAAGAAGTAAATAAAGATGGTGGAACGGATGAGAGTGGAAACCAAAAACCGTTAGTATCCATTACGCAAACTACAGATTTTAGAGTGAAAGGCTCTATTAGTGAAATGGGCACCATTTCTGAAGGGACAAGTGTCATTGTCAGAAGTCGTGTAAATGAAGATCAAATCTATAAGGGGACTGTCACAAAAGTAGAAACAGAGCCTCAATCGAATTCGAACAATAACTTTTATGGAGCGGATTCAGGGGAATCTGCATCAAAATACCCTTTCTATGTCTCTTTAGACAACAACAAAGGTTTAATGCTTGGACAACACGTATATATTGAAGCGGATAATGGCCAATCTACAAAGAAAAAAGGTATCTGGCTAGATGCAAGTTTTATTGTTTCGGATGACAATGGAAATTCATATGTATGGGTATCTGAACGTGGTAAATTAAAGAAAAGAAAAGTAGAACTTGGTAAAACAGATGAAGAAACCTATACCACAAAAATCAAATCAGGACTCAACGTTGATGACTATATCGCGTGGGCTGATGATTCTTATTCAGAAGGAATGAAAACAACTACAGAATATCAGACGGAAACGGATGGTGATGCCAATGCTTCTTAATATACAAAATATTTATAAGAACTACGGTAAAGAACCTATGATTGTTCCTGTATTAAAGGATGTCAGTCTTGAAGTCGTACAAGGTGACTATATTGCGATTATGGGACCTAGCGGCTCAGGTAAAACAACACTTATGAATATCATTGGATGTTTAGATCGAGCAAGTTTGGGTACGTATCTATTTGAAGATGAAGATATTTCTGAAATGAATGATGATGCATTAAGTGATCTTCGTTTAAATAAGATTGGCTTTGTATTCCAAAACTTCAATCTTCTAAGTTCGGAAACCGCTCAAGAAAATGTAGCTTTACCTTTGATTTATGCAGGTATTGATAAAGAGAAAAGAAATCAAAGAGCTATAGATGTATTAAATAAAGTAGGTTTACAAGGTCGTATTTCATTTAAGCCAAGCCAATTATCTGGTGGACAAAAACAGCGTGTTGCGATTGCTCGCGCCATTATCAATAATCCAAAAATCCTACTTGCCGATGAGCCTACAGGAGCACTTGATCAAGCAAGCGGAAAACAAGTTATGGAATTATTTAAATCCTTAAATGATGAAGGTGTAACAATCATTATGATAACGCATGATGCCAATGTGGCAAGTCATGCCAAAAAAATTCTTCATATTATTGATGGAGAAATCATTGAAAATAAACAAGGAGGTGTGCTATGAAGCCTTCTATAAAAAAAGGAATTATTATTACTTCTATATGTGCATTTACCTTAGTTGGAATTAAGTTTTATTTGAATTCAACAAACAAAATCGATGTAAACTCTGTATCCACATTAAATACAGGGTATTGGGATAACCCATCCACATCTACTGGTCTTGTATCCAATAGTGATAGGCAATCCGTATTATATGATGCTTCTAAAACAATTACACAAGTATTTGTACAAGAAGGTCAACAGGTCAATTCAGGTGATCCTTTATTGTCATATGACCTAACTACACTTCAAAGTGCAGTAGATACAAGTCAATTGGATGTAGAAAAAGCTCAAAATGCGATTACACTTGCCGAGCATGAATTAAAGAAATTATTAAATACAACGCCTATTCCAGATGTTGTTGAAGAACCAGAAATTCAAGATCATACACCTGCACCATTGCCTGGTGTTCCTGCAAAAGATGGAAATGGTTTTTATCCTTATGTTCTATCTTTATCGCAAGCCGAAAAGAATTTCACGGCTTATAAAATCTATTACGCTTCTACAACAAGTGAAGCTCCTGAAAAAGGGCCTCATGAAGAGGCATCTTTATGGAAAGAAGAAAGAGAAACGAAAGAATCTAACAATACTTGTTGGTATTGGATTGAATATACATATACAGATGGTTCAACAAATGCGTATGATCCTAAAGATGTTGTAGAGTATTATAGTGATAAACAACAAATCCCAAATAAAGAAATCTTTTTAGCTGGAACTAAACAGAATCCGTATGTATTTAAGTTAAGCGAAAATCAAGGGTTTGTGTATGGAAAGCTATTTTTAGACAATGCGAATCTAAACCAATACTTACGATTCGATGTGTATACAAATGATGGAGAAATTGATTCTTCATGGCTCGTTCGTTGTGACAAGTTTACCACTAAACAATCCATGAATGAAGGCGATATGTATTCGGTGATTTCACACACAAAGGAAGAACAGAAATATGTGGAAGTAGAACAAAAGCCAAGTCAAGATCTCTCATCGGGTTATACAGAAATTGAACTTGCGAAAGCAATCCGTGATAAGAAACAGGAACTGAAAACTTTAGATTTAGGCTTAAAAAAAGCTCAGCTATCTTTAAGCGAAAACAAAGCTTTATTAAATGATGGAGTTATTCGTGCAAAACGAAGTGGCATTGTTCGTAATATCAAAAAAACATCGGATTCTTTACAAGATGGAAATACCTTCTTAGAAGTAGCCGGTGGACAAGGAACTTATATTAAAGGAAGCATTAGTGAATTAATGTTAAATCAAATTAAAGTTGGAGATACTATTTCTGCCTATTGTTGGACAAGTGGAGAAACGTTTGATGCCAAAATACAAAGTATTGATACTGTACCTTCTTCAAATAGTAACTATAATGGTTCAGGTAATCCAAATGTGAGCTATTATGAGTTTGAAGCTTATGCCAAAGATGCATCGAAAATACAAGCTGGCGAATATTTAGAATTAACATTCAATTCGGCTGGTGACACTACGAGTTCGATTTGGCTTTCTAAGGCTTATGTCAAACAAGAAGGAAATAAATACTATGTTTTAAAAGATGTTCATGGCAAATTGAAAAAGCAGTATGTGACCGTTGGAAAAATCGTATGGGGCGATACGATGGAAATCAAAGATGGACTTTCAGACACAGATTATATTGCGTTTGCGTATAGTAAAAACGCAAAAGAAGGCGTTAAGACGCAAAAATCTTCGGAGGCTACATCATGATTGAAAACATAAGATTATCATTTCGAGGTATTTTTACGCATAAAATGCGATCATTTCTTACAATGCTAGGAATCATTATTGGGATTGCCTCTATCATTGCGATTGTTTCTACAATTAAAGGGACAAATGATCAGATTGAAAAGAATTTAATTGGTTCCGGAAATAACACAGTAAAACTAGCTTTGTATCAAGAAGATTGGGAATACTCTTTTGATTCTGGTATTCCTAATGGAGTTCCAACTGTTTCAAAAGACACACTTAAATCCTTAAAAAACATTGATCACGTAGAAGGTGTTTCTCTGTATCGTTCTAGGCAAAGTTATCAAGCCATCTTCCGCAATAATACATCTTTAGACGGTGGATACATCATGGGTGTCCAACAAGATTATTTCTCTATTAGCGGGTTAACTATCAAAAAAGGAAGAGGCATTACAGATAAAGACAACAAAAAATTTAGACAAGTTGCCGTCTTAGACGAAACAAGCGCAAGACTTCTATTTGGCGAAGATGATCCAATCGGTAAAACCATAGAAATTTCTTCAACACCATTCACCATTGTTGGTGTTTGTGCCAATAAAGAAAATTTTGAACCTTCTATGGATAGCATTGATGAATATTATACATACAATCAATCTACTGGTTCTAAAGTCTATGTTCCTATTGAGTCTTGGCCATTATTCTATCAGTTTGATGAACCTCAAAGTGCTTTACTGAAGGTGGATGCGACTTCAAATATGACTAGTGTTGGAAAAGAAGCAGCCGATGTATTAAATACATATGTCTCTTCTTCAAATGTTCAATACAAAGCACAAGACTTATTGAAGCAGGCAAAAGATATTCAAAATCTTTCTAAATCCACAAATGCCATGTTAATCTGGATTGCCGGTATTTCCTTACTTGTTGGTGGTATTGGTGTTATGAACATCATGTTAGTAACAGTAACAGAAAGAACGAAAGAAATTGGTCTTAAAAAAGCCATTGGTGCTAAGAAAAAAGCCATCCTATTTCAATTCTTAACTGAAGCGATAGTACTTACTTCAATTGGAGGTATTGCAGGTGTAATAACAGGTATTGGCTTAGCTAAATTAATATCTATTCTAAATGGTACACCTGTATCCATTAGTATTCCTGCCATGATACTATCTGTATTATTCTCTATGGCAATCGGTATTATTTTTGGATTGTTACCAAGTTATAAAGCTGCGAATCTTGATCCAATTGAAGCTTTAAGACATGAATAAATGTTGTAACGAGAAAATTCGTTGCAACTTTTGTAAGCGTCAAATTTGAAGGTGGTACAAAATATAGTTGAGACATGACATAATCTTTGTGTAAGTAGATGGTGATTAAACTACATGGCTAAGATCAACAATGTACACAAGGATGAGCCAGACACTTTCGATTTTGTTAAAGTGAATGTATTAGATGATAAAACTAGAAACGGTAATAATTGTACTGTTCGTTACAACGGTGTTTCTTTCTGTCTGACAAAAGAAAACATGGACTTGGTTTTTGAGTTTATTCAGAGGATGAATCATGCTGGAGCTTTCTAAAATCGAAAATATTTATTTAGCTCCTGGAGCCACGGATCTAAGAAAATCAATCGACGGATGTAGTAATATTGTTCAGTATCAAATGTTTCTTGATCCTTTCAGCCCTTCTATATTTATCTTCTGCAACCGAACAAAGACAACAATCAAAGTTTTAGAATGGGATGGAAATGGATTCTGGCTTCATGCAAAGAAACTGATTGGTAAGGATCGCTTTCGATGGCCCAAATCAAAAGAAGAAGCGAGTATGCTGATTGACAAAAGGCAGTTGTCATGGTTACTGGATGGCCTTGAAATCGAGCAGAAACATGCTCATCACAAAATAGATGCAGTCATTTGAAAAGCGCTTTATTTAAAGTGAAAATGACTGCATTTTATGATATAATAAACAGGTATAAATGAGGCCTGTATGACTGTAAAAGATATTGATTCCATGTCGTTTGACGAACTTAAAAATGAATTTATCCAGTTTAGAAAAATGATGATGGATCATATTTCAGAACAGGAAAAACAAATCCAGGACTATAAGAAGAAAAATGAAGAACTGACTGTAAACATTAAAGAATTACAGTTGGAACTGGCTATTGAAAAAGAAAAATACAAACAGGTGGTAGCTGCTAAATACCAGTCACAGAAGAATCAGATTGCACTGGATATGCCAACTTTATTTGATGATATAGAAGAAGAGGCATTAAAAGTAGAAGATTCAGAAATTGAAGAAGTAATAACAGTTGGTGAACACACAAGAGTTCGCCGTCCTAAGGAACAACATTTGTCTTATGATCACCTGCCAAAAGTAGATGAATATCTGTCTGTACCAGAAGGTGAAGATATCTGTGAAAAATGTGGTTCAAAAATGCATATAAAGAAACATCAGACAAAAGAAGAATTGGTATATGAACCAGCTCGTCTTTTTGTACGTGTTACACATATACCTGTATTAGAATGTGAAAACTGCCAAATCTATAGTGAAGAAGGAAAATCAACATATCATACAGTAACACATCATTTTTTATTTGACAGAAGTATATGTTCACCAGAACTTTTGGCATACATAATCGATATGAAATACAATAATGGTCTTCCATTGTATACAATAGAAAAGATATTTCAAAGAGATCACACAATCATACCAAGACAAAACATGTCAAACTGGGTGATTGGAAGCATGAAATATCTGGAACCATTCTACAATCTGATGAAAGAGGATCTTTTAAGGATGAAGCTTATACATGCAGATGAAACTACAACTCAGGTATTGAATGAAGAAGGAAAGCCAAGTACATCCACATCCTATATGTGGGTATATCGTTCCAATAAGCATGAAGTGCCGATTGTACTGTATGATTACCATTCTACAAGATCAGGAGACTGTCCAAAAGAATTCCTAAAAGGATATAGCGGATATCTAGAATCAGACGCATACGACGGATACAATAAAGTCGAAAACGTAATTCGATGTCTGTGTAATGTCCATGCCTTAAGTAAATTCAAGGATTCATATAAACTGCTTCCAAACAATAAGGAACGAAAAACAAGCGATGAGGCAAAAGCCATACAGAAATATGACGAAATCATCCACCATTCAAATCTTATTGATGAAAAAGCAGCTGAAAAATATTCGAATCCTGAAAAGCGAATGGAATATATCACAAAGAGACGAAAAGAAGAACTCAAGCCAAAGTTTGAGAAGTTTTTATCGTATCTTGAAGAAATCGAACCAAGAAACAAAGGCAAATATTCCATGAGCAAAGCAATCCAGTATGTATTGAACAACAAAGAAGGACTTATGGAATTTACAAATGATGCGATCATCCCACATGACAATACAAGCTGTGAAAGAAGTATACGCCCATTTGTAGTCATACGAAATCGATGCAAATTCAGCGTAAGCGTACATGGAGCACAAGCGAGTGCCATGATCTATTCATTAGTAATCAGCTGTATAGAAAATAAACAGAATCCATACATGTACTTTACTCATTCATTTGAAAATCTACCAAAATTAGATTTAACAAATAAAGAAGAACTGAGAAAGTATTTGCCATACAGTCGAGAACTACCAAGCTATATCCGAACATTATCAAAGAGCGAAATAAAAGCCATCCTTAATGAAGCCAACTCACAAGTGTGATCCAGCAAGGATGGCTTTATTATATATTCGTCAGCAGTTTATTTGTACCACCTTCAAATTTGACGCTTACTCTCATATCGTAGAAGATGAGCTTTTTCAAGAAAATACAATAACTATCGTCGTATCTCATGATAATGAATGGAATGATTATGTAGATCAGATAGTTAAATTATGAGAAATCTAAAGACGAATTATAAGGATTATCAAATAAAATCATAAATAGTGTATTGCCGCACTCTAAACAGCTACCAAAGAATCTATATGTAAAATAGAAAAGATCCGATTGGCAATGACATAGTATCATTTCAAATTGGATCTTTTAATATGGGCTCTATTTGACGCTTACCTCTTCGTGGATTTATTGGCTCTGAGTAATGGATTGGGTGGTTCTCAGTGCTGGACGGTATGGCTCTGAATGCGTGGAATACTCACAATATAAATAAAATTAAAGCAATCGTACAACACAATTAGATACATAATCACAAAATCTAATTATATTGCAATATACATCCATTCCAATTTGAAGTATCTGGCATAAAAATACGACCTCCTTGTAGATCTATTATTTCACAAAGAGATTGTTCTTTTAATCTAGGTCCTATTTGACACTTACGTTTATTTGTACCACCTTTAAATTTAACGCTTATGAATTTATTGTGCCAAAAAAAATTCCGTAGACAAACCCGAGTCTATAACCCTAAAGCTTGTACAATACGGAATACTTTTTATTTATTTTTTTATTCTGAAATTTAAATCTCTTTTACTTCATAACAATCTCAACTTGATACAATTAAAAACGAATATATAAAAATAGATAGGGATAAATCAACCTTTAAAAGTCATAGGGATTT
>ERZ779866.4596-NODE-4596-length-10084-cov-8.433742_pt1 | contig 10084 bp, 6 predicted proteins | sample MGYA00511248_ERZ779866 | MGnify/ENA primary metagenome ERZ779866 (study PRJEB29588, sample SAMEA2155758) | human gut metagenome | biome: human gut; feature: human-associated habitat; material: faeces | place: Denmark | collected 2008/2010 ... | reverse complement strand
TGCTCACCAACGGCACTGTGGTGTTTATGGAGGGCTGGATCAGTGAGCCCGGTATCCCCAAGGCTGAGGCGGAGATGCTGAAATTCGCCTGCGCCTGGGAGACCGCCGAGCCTCTGGAAGAGGAGGAGCCGCCCATTCTCCTCCAGAATCCCAAGTGGATGACTCCCATCAACATGGTCACCGAGATGTACTCCCTGCCCGCCTACCGGGGCATTGACCCCAACCCCCTGATCTTCTGGTTCTTCCTGTTCTTCTTCGGCTTCATGTTCGCCGACGTGGCCTACGGCATCATCATCTGGGCCGTCTGCTTCGTCATCAGCAGGAAGTACAACCCCAAGGGCACCATGGGCTATATGTTCCGTCTGGGCCAGTATATGGGTATCTCAACCCTGATCTGCGGTATCTTTACCGGCGGCTTCTTCGGCGACTTTATCCCCCAGCTCCTCAAGATCCTGGACCTGGGCCTGGAGGACCGGCTCACCGCCAAGGTGGGGCTCCTCTCCGGCGGACAGCGCCAGGCCCTCACCCTGCTCATGGCCAGCCTGGTCAAGCCCCGGCTGCTCCTGCTGGACGAACACACCGCCGCCCTGGACCCCAAGACGGCGGCCAAGGTGCTGGACGCCACGGAGAAGATCGTGCAGCGGGACCGCCTGACCACCCTGATGATCACCCACAACATGCGGGACGCCATCGCCCACGGCAACCGGCTGATCATGATGTACGAGGGGCGGATCGCCCTGGACATCTCCGGCGAGGAGAAGCAAAAGCTCACCGTGGAGGACCTGCTGGCCAAGTTCGGCCAGGCCACCGGCTCCGACGAGGCGGACGACAAGCTGCTGCTGGGCTGAACCTCCGAATCATTCCATAATAGCATGAAAATTCCCCGGCTCCCATGTGGAGCCGGGGAATTTTGCGCCATGGAAAAAGACAAAGTCTTTTTCCATGGATAGGTTGCAGCCCCCTGCGTCGCACTCACCCCAAAGGACGGGGTTCGCACGCTTGTGGGCCGAGAAGTGTTTTCGGCCACGCACATGTCGCGGCCGAAAACGAATCACAACTTATTTCGCCGCTGCGGCGGCGAAACTCTGCGAGGCTTTTGCAAGGGGATTACTCAATAGGCTGGTAGTCCTCGGGCATGGTCAGGTTCAGCGTCTCACAGTTAGCGGCGTTGTACATCTTGGTCACCGAGGCGTACTGGATCTCCATCTCGGAGATGTCCGCCTGGCCGGTGAGGATCTGCACGGCCATCTCGCCGGTGATCTGGCCCAGCTCGTAGTAGCTGATGGACAGGGTGGCCACCCCGCAGCCGGCACAGATGCCCGACTCGCCGGCCACCACGGGCACCCCGGCGGGGAGGACCACGTTGGCGATGACCTCGGTGTTGTTGGCGGCGGTGTTGTCGGTGGGGATGTAGATGACGTCAGACCCGTCGCAGGCGGTCTGGGTGACGGAGGGCAGGTCGTTGGCGTCGGTGAAGGCGTACTGGGTGCAGGTGTAGCCCATCTCCTCCAGGTAGCCCTGGATGGTGGTCACCTGGTAGACGGAGTTGGGCTCGCCGGAGCAGTAGAGCAGGCCCACGTTCTGGGCGTCGGGGAACAGCTCCTGGATCATGGCCGCCTGCTCATCCAGGGGAGCCAGGTCGGAGGTGCCCGACACGTTGTCCCCCACGGTGCCCAGGGCGGTCTCATAGTTGGTGACGGAGGTGCCCAGGATGGGGATATCCGAGGTGGCAGAGGCGGCCGCCTGGAGGGGATAGGTGGCGTTGGCCAGGATCAGGTCCACCCCCTCGGCGAGGAAGCCGTCCACGATGGTGCCGCAGTTGGCGAACTCATTGCCGGCATTGCCCTCCTCAAACCGCACGCCATCCTCCCCAAACTCCGCGATCAGCGCGTCCTTGAACCCCTGGGTGGCGGCGTCCAGGGCGTCGTGGGTGGCCTGCTGGCAGATGCCCACCACATAGACCTCTCCCGTCCCGCCGGCGGCGGAGCTGCTCTCCCCCGGATCGGCGCCGGGATCACTGGTCCCGCCCGTATCGCCGGAGCAGGCCGCCAGGGCAAACACCATAGCCATCGCCGGGACCATGGCCAGCAAACGCTTCCTTGTCTTCATTCAAATTTCCTCCAAACACTTTGAACTTCCGCTTTACTGCTTTTATGCGCCAAAGCAGCCGGATGAGAAAGAGGAGCCTGTTAGGCTCTTTTCGCAAGTATAATGCTTTCTTCCCCTTCTGTCAAGAGCCGCCCTTTCTCAATCGCTCATCTCCGCACTGGTACCAGACAGCTGTCCTTCCAGCGCTTCGAATTTGTCTAATCTGCACGATTCCATGAGGCTTTTGGCAATAATATGACAAAAATGTTTTTCCGTGTTGACAAGCAACCGGAAACGTGATTAACTGGATTTATATATTGGTTGACCGACCAAAAATAAACTTGGGGCATTCTCCACCACTGCTGCATCAGAGCGCTGGAGTGCAGCAGTCCAGCTCAGGTACCGCCTCTGGACGTCCGTGCCGGTTTCTATCTTCCAAACGGGTCTCTTGGTATGTTTCACCGCAAATTGAAAGGAAGTGCTCTTCCCATGCAGGGAATTCTTGAAAAGCTGCAGGCGGATGCCGCGCAAATGCCCAACCGCCCTGTCTACGATTTTTTGGACTGTGCCCAGACCCCCTTTTCCCATGATCGGGTCACCATGGGGCAGCTGTACCGCCGGGCTATGGATCTGGCCGCCGAACTGCGCAGGCGGGGTGCCAAGCCCGGAGACCGCGCTATCATTCTCTCCTTGCAAGACGCTGGCACGGTGTACGCCGTGTGGGGCTGCATGTTGGCGGGCGTAGTATTTACCGTCATTCCTCCTCCCATCGACGAGGGCAAGCTGACCCGGTTTATCTCAGTCCTGCGCTCCTGCAAACCTAAGTTTCTCATCTCCAACGAAGGGATGGAGAAGGAATCCGGCACTAACGTGACCGGCCCGCTGCTGCGCCGCGCCTTCCGCAATGTAGTCTCTCTCAAACGGATCTACACCGATAAGGTAGAGCCCGGAGCAGGCCCTGACGTCATCGCTCCACACAAGGGGGAAGACCTGCTGTATCTCCAGTACACCTCCGGATCCACCAGCGATCCCAAAGGCGTGATGGTAACCTACGGCAACCTGATGAGCTGTATCAGCCAGTGCCTGGAACTGTTCGACTTCCAACATACCAGCAACAACTTGGCCTCCTGGGTGCCCTTTTACCATAATATTGGGCTCGTTGTGTCCATCTTTCTGCCTGTGATCGCCAACCAGGGCGTGTGTTACTTCATCCCCACCCTCCAGTTCCTGAGCAAGCCCACCATCTGGCTGCAGGTACTCTCGGAATACAAGGTGAACATCACCGCCGCCCCTAATTCCGCCTATGAGGTATGCACCCGGCTGCTTACCCCCCGCCAGGCCGCTCAGTACGACCTGTCCCATGTGACCCATCTGATCAACGGCTCCGAGTTCGTGAATGCCTCCACCGTAGACAAGTTCTGCACCCTGTTCGGCATCTCTCCCAACGCCTTCGCCCCAGGCTATGGCCTGTCTGAATGCGTCTGCGTGGCCACAGTGGCCAGCATGGACTACCATTGCGTTCACGTGAGACAGGCTGCCTACCAGGAGGGCCGATTTGAACCCGCTCCGGACGGGGAGAAGGCCATCGTGAGCGTGGGAAAACCGGCGGGGGACATGCGGATCCTAGCCGTCGGTCCCGATGGGCAAGCCTGTGCTCCGGATAGGATTGGCGAGATCTACATCCAGGGTTCCAATGTTTGCGCCGGCTATTGGCAAAACCCGGAGGAAACCCGTCGGTTCCAGGCCCAGGTACCTGGCTATGAGGGGACGTTCTATCGCACAGGGGACATGGGCATCCTGTATGGCGGGCGGCTGTATCTCACCGGCCGGATCAAGGAAATGATCATTCTGTCCGGCAAAAATATCTTCCCCAGCGACATCACCCTGATGCTCCATGAACAGGGTGTGCCTCTCCCCATGGACGCAGTGACCGTGTTTTCCCTCCCCTCCGTGGAGGGGGAACGCCCGGTGTTGTGCGCGGAGTGTGCTCCTGAGGCGGATTATCCCGCCCTGACCGCCCAAATCAACCGGTTGGCGGCTCAACATTTCGGCTTCTCCTTTTTTGATGTGGTGTTTGTCAAGCAGGGCACGTTGCCCCGCACCGACAACCGGAAGATTAAGACCCTGGATGCCCGAACCCTATACCAACAGGGTCGGCTGGACGTGCTCTACACCTCCACTGGCGGGCAGGCCGGATCTGCCGCTCCGGTTGCCGCCCCTCCCTGGGGTCACGTCCGTCTGCCCGCCCACGCCACCCCAGAGGAGATTCAACCGGTGATTCAGGAGCTGTTTGAAAGTCTGCTTCCCAACGTTCGCTTTGGTCCCGACGACAGTTTCCTAGAGCTGGGAGGCGACTCTCTGCGGATGATGGAGCTGGTGTGTGGCCTGGAAAACGACCTGGGCATCCCTGTGGATCTGCGCCGCATCGCCGCCGCCCCCACTGTGGCGGGAATCTCTGCCTATCTCGGCTCCCTGCTCAACGGCACGGATGCCCTCAACCAGACCGATCTGCGCCGGGAATGCGTCCTACCGGAGGATATCCGTCCAGAGCGGGACTATGTACACAGTCCCGAGGAGAGCCGGAACGTGTTCCTTACCGGCTCCACCGGCTTTTTGGGCGCATACCTCATCCTCGCCCTCATCCGGCAGCGGGAGAAGCAGGGCGTGCGAATCTACTGCCACGTCCGGGCCGCCACCCGGGAGAAAGCAATGGAGCGGATCGTGTCCAACATGGAGCACTTCGCCTGCTGGGATGAGCGCTACCGTTCTTTCCTTATCCCTGTACCCGGCGACCTCAACAAGCCCCGGCTTGGGATGGACGAGGCCACTTGGGCCCAACTGAGCCAGGAGATCGATCTGATCATCCACAACGGGGCTGTACTCAACTTTGTCTTCCCCTATGACCAACTGAAGCGCACCAATGTGCTAGGTACGGTCGAGTGCCTCCGCCTGGCCTGTGCTGGCCGAGCGAAATACTTTCACTATGTCTCCTCCTACAGTGTCTTCGACAATCCTAGCCACTTCGATAAACCTGCCCTGGAATCCGATCCTCTGGAGTCACCAGAGGGCTACTTTCTGGGCTACTCCGAGACCAAATGGGTGGCGGAAAAGCTGGTGGGCACTGCCCGGCAGCGGGGTCTGCGGGCAGCAATCTACCGCCCTGGCGACATCACCGGCACCCAGAAGGACGGCATCTGGAACCTGGGGGACCTAATCAGCCGCTCCCTGGTGGGCTGCATCCAGCTGGGCTGCGTGCCCGACATGCAGGTAAACCTCCATCTCACCCCTGTGGACTATGTGGCCGAGGCCATCGTCTGTATCGCCTTTCAGTCTGCTTCCACTGGCCTGGCCTTCCACCTGATCAACCACAGCCTTATGCCTCTCGACCAGATTTCCGACCTCCTAGGTCGGGCGGGATATCCGGTGAAGGTTCTGCCCTATGAGGAGTGGTGCCGTCGCCTCACTGCCTGCACCAGCCAGGAGAACGCCCTGCGCATCCTCTCCTGCCTGTTCACTGACCAACGCCTGGGCATAGAATCTCTGCCCCAGCGCTTCGGCCCCCGTCAGGCTCAGTTTGACACCCGTAACGCAGACAGGCTGCTGGCCAGCAGCAGCATCCAGTGCCCGCCGGTACACGTGGCGCTGATCCGCAGCTACCTGCGCTATTTCCAGCGCAGCGGCGACCTCCCTGCCCCGGCCCCGCTGTGGAGGCGTCTGTTTTCCCCCCGTCTCTCCCGCTGAGTCGCGGAAAAAAACATCCCCCGCAGCAGGCCGCTCCATGGCCGCGCTGCGGGGAACCCTTTCCTCCGGCTACTCTGAAATCGGAAACGCCTGATCAATACTCCGCACCAGCAACCGCTCAACCGCAGGGCTGGACTCCACTGCAGCCTGGAGCACCGCGCTCTCCAGCAAAAACACCAGTTCTGTCGCGATACGCTCGGCCTCCTCTTCCTCCCGCCCCCGGCGGCGCAGGCGGGATACCAGGGACTGAGCCAACTCACTGCGGTGAGCCAGCACCAGCTCGTGAATCCCGGTCATGGACAGACTCAGGGCATACAGCATCATCAGGAAGCGACTCTGGCTGGTGTCCGCCAGCAGCTCGTGCAGGCGGGCCAACCGCTCCTCTTTCTCCCGGATGCGCAGGACATCCTCCATCAGGTTGGCAATCGCCATCAGCTCCATATCTGCCATCATGCTGAGAATCTCGTCCTTATTGGTAAAATAGTGATGCACCAGGCTGGTAGCCACGCCGGCCTCCTGGGCAATATCCTTTACCGAGGTGATCTCATAGGATCCGTTTCGGATCATACAGGTCTGCAGCGCCCGGCCGATCTCGATCCGCCGCTGCTCTGACATAGAGGGCCTACCCATGTTTTCGCGCTCCTTTCCGGCTCGTCCGCGCTCGGCCTTGCGTCCGCGCCGTGCCGGTCTGTCCCGGCTGTTGAAAAATCTGTCTTTTAACTCTATCATATTTTCTTGAGAAAAGGAAGCCCTTTCTCTCATGGGAAACTCCAACCCAGAATAAGGGGGAAGCGTCTATGATCCCGTTGCTGTGCCTGCTGCTAGTGGGGGCTGTCACAATCGCCGCCTGTGCCTGGCTTGGGCTGCACCGTCCTTTTTTACCGGGCAACCGTCCCGCCTACCGCCCGGAGGCCCAGCCCGCCCATCCGGGCAGCCCCCTGCGGGGCAAGCGTATCCTCTTTCTGGGTTCCTCGGTGACTCAGGGGATGACCGCCCGTGGGGACTCCTTCGTGGATTATCTGGCCCGGGAGGACGGCTGCCTGGCCGTCAAGGCCGCCGTGTTGGCCTCTACCCTGGCCGATCGGGGGCCCCACTCCTACCTGAAACGACTGCGCCGCCACCCCATAACGAAGCAGCCCCTGGACTGCTTCGTCTGCCAGCTGTCCACCAATGACGCCACCTTCCGCAGCCGGCTGGGCACCATAGGCGGCAGCTTCGACCCCGCAGACTTCGATACCGGAACTGCCGCTGGGGGCATCGAGGCCATCATCGCCTTCGCCCGGGATACCTGGCACTGCCCCGTGGTCTTTCTCACCGGCACCCAATACGATAACCCCCGGTACCACAAGCTGGTTAACCTTCTGCTGGATGCGGAGGAAAAATGGGATATCAACGTAATCGATCTGTGGCATGACCGGGCGCTGAACAACATTTCGGAAGACAAACGCAGATTCTATATGGCTGACGGCGTCCACCCCACCCGTGCGGGCTACCTGCTATGGTGGACGCCAGCCATCCGCCGAGGCCTGTGCCGGGTTCTGGCACGGAAGGAGCACAACTAAACCCCGCCCTTTCCCAGGGGAGACCGCTGGAGCGGCGGTCTCCCCTCCGTCATTTTTTGTGCATTTCGCTGGCAATCTGGGTAGTGTATCTGTTTATTTGTACAAAACAATTATAGATTGGTTGACAATTCAATCTAAAAGTGCTTTACTATTCCTGGAGAATCAGCTGATTCAAAAAGAACCGTCCCGGGGCCGGTACATCCCCGGGGCAGAAGGCGTCTCCCCGCCGCTTGCGTCTCTGGCGAGGAGAGCGGTCCGGCCCCCTCTGCGCCGGGCCATCTTTAGAAGGGAGTTGTCATTTATATGATGGAGCTCATCAAGTCATTCCTGAACTGGCTTTTTCAGACACCTTTATTTGCACCCCTTTTCGAATTTCTCGGCTGGGAAGTCTTTTTTGTAACCCCCAATGCCGTGCGCAACTACGCGATCAATGGCGTGGAGCTGTACTGGACCCGGTTTGTTCCCATTGTGATTGCGCTGGTGATTGTCCTGTTCCTCATCCGGCTGTTCGGTCTGCTGAACCTGGGCAACCTGACCCGGCTGTTCAAGAAGGATGAGCAGGTCAAAAACAGCCCCCTGAAGGGCAAGCACTTCATCTTCCTGGGCTCGTCCGTCACCAAGGGTTTCGCGGCCTACGGCAAATCCTTTGTGGACATGATCGCTGCGCGAAACGGCGCGGTATGCGTGAAGGAGGCCGTCAGCGGCACCACCCTGGCCGACAACGGCTCCAAAAGCTATGTCAGCCGCCTGAAGGCCCTAGATCCCAAGACTCCCTGCGACCTGTTCGTCTGCCAGCTGTCCACCAACGACGCCACCAAAAAGGTGCCCCTGGGCGCTATGGCTGCCGGCAAGGACATGAGCAGCTTCGACACCAAGACTGTGTGCGGCGCCATCGAGTACATTATCGCCTATGCCAAGCAGACTTGGAATTGCCCTGTGGTGTTCTACACCAACCCACAGTATGCCTCCCCCACCTACAAGGCCATGGTAGAGGCTTTAAAGAAGATCGCCGACAAATGGGGTATCCAGGTGATCGACCTGTGGGACAATAAGGAATTCACCGACAACTATCGCAAGCACACCTACATGAACGATCAGATCCACCCCACCCGCAAGGGCTACGAGGTGTGGACGCCGGTGTTTGAGACCGCCCTGATCAATGTGCTGGTCGGCAAGCCCGTGCCTGCTCCCGCCCAGGTGGAGGTCCCTACCGACGAGGGTGTGCGCAAGGCCGTCACTCGCCGCCGGGTGGTCAAAGGCGTAAAGGGCGTGGTGTATACCGTGCTCGCCTTGGCCCTGGTGGTTGGGCTGTGTGGCTATCAGCAATCCTATATCGTGGGCGGCCGTGGGCTACCCAGCAACTCCGCTGATTATGCCCCTGAGAATCAACCCGTCGTGGAGAACAGCCCCTTGGCGGGCAAAAACATCCTGTGGGTCGGTTCCTCCGTGGTACAGGGTGCTTCGGCGGTACAGGACTCGATGGTTGACTATATCGGTGTGATGGATCAGTGCAACTCCATCAAGGAGTCCGTTTCCGGCAGCACCATCGCCTATCAGGACGAAAATTCCTATGCTCCCCGCATGATGACCCATACCGCCGATGAAAACATCGACGTGGTAGTGATTCAGCTGTCCACTAACGACGCCGGCCAGGGCACTGAGATGGGCGAAATTGGGGATTCCTTTGACATGGCTGACTTTGACCAAAACACTACCATGGGTTCCCTCCAGATCATGCTGGCCTATGCCCGGGAAACCTGGGATTGCCCGGTGCTCATCTTTACCGTGCCCAGCTATGGCAATGAGCGCATCGCCGAGGACTATGGCTCTCTGGTAGATCTCACCCTGGAAGTAGCCGAAAAATGGGATGTGGACGTGCTGGACCTGTGGTACGACGAGGAGTTCAACGATGTGGACCAGGAGCAGTGGAGCTTCTGGATGGCCAATGCATCCCATCCCCGCCGGGCCGGTTATCTGGAGTGGTGGACCCCTGCTTTCCAGGAAGCCCTCTATGCCTACTTTGAATAAGCAATGATTCCATCTTACGATTTCCTTACTTGACTGACAGACCTGTGGAACCTGCTGCGGCCGGAACGTCTTGTGCGTTCCGGCCGCAGTGGGTTTTATTCTTTTCCTGTTCCCCGAGCCCAGGCAGCAGGATCTTCCGTGCCGTTCCATCAAGAACAGGACACTTCCATCCACCGGAGAACTACCCGATTCTCCCGAGCCAACACAGGCGGGAAACCAAGGCACTCCAACACGGCTGCCCTCCCGAATGAGGCTGGAGAAATTCGGTGACAAACCGCCCTCTCATCCAGCGGTCCCTATCAGAGAAGTACCTGGCCACTTTCCAGACAGTCTGAAGAAACAGAGTTCGGAGCCTGACCGCACGCGGCTCGGCGCACGCCAGGTGAGCACAGTGGGGGCCTGTTCTTTCCTCTGTCTTTCCCTCTTCGTCACATACTCCAGCCAGAGTGAGGCGGCAGCAGCAGGGGAAGTCTCCTCCACCCCCACCCCACTACTAGTCATCTCCTCAATCAGAAATAGCAAACGAGTCCCTTCAGAGGCGGATGCACGCCTCCGGAGGGACTCGCTCAAACAAGACGTCCTTTGATAAAAGGTGCCTAAAAAGGGTTCCGCGTCACTTTTGATTTTTACCGCCCAGCTTATTGAGCAGGACGGTGGCCAGGATG
>ERZ779866.4595-NODE-4595-length-10086-cov-2.860532_pt1 | contig 10086 bp, 9 predicted proteins | sample MGYA00511248_ERZ779866 | MGnify/ENA primary metagenome ERZ779866 (study PRJEB29588, sample SAMEA2155758) | human gut metagenome | biome: human gut; feature: human-associated habitat; material: faeces | place: Denmark | collected 2008/2010 ... | reverse complement strand
CCTGCCCCACCGTCAGATTGCTGCAATGGTGGCGCTGCACGTTTTTCTGTAAATAACCCAAAGCTGCATCCGACAGCTCCACCGCAGTCAAGCTTGCCTGCTCAGGCAGGTGGCGGCTTAAAGCAATCGGGATGCAGCCGCTGCCGCTGCACAGGTCGCACACCTGGGGGGCAAACATCCCGTCGCACAGCTCCAATGCCGTTTCCACCAGCACCTCGGTGTCGGCGCGGGGAATCAGCACCCCTTCTCCGACAAAGAAGGGAAGACCGAAAAATTCCCATTCCCCCAGCAGATATTGCAGCGGGTAGCCTGTCAGACGCTGCTGCACCAGCTCATTCAGCTGTTGCATCAGCCGGTCGGGAGCGAGGTCATCCATCCTCAGCAGCAAAGCAGTGCGGGAAAGGGCGGTCAGATGCTCCAGCAGCAGCTGGACCTCGTGCGGCGGCAGACCCTGTTTGCACGCCTGCGAAAATAAATCACGGTAACTGGACATCATGGCTTCCTCCTTGCTGCTGTCCGCAGCGGATTTGCTTCTATCATTTAAAACAGAGCTTCATCTGGATTTTCCGGGATGACCTTCTTCATCGAAGCGATTGCTACCTCGATCATGCTGTCATCCGGCTCGCGGGTGGTCAGGCGCTGGGTCCAAAGACCGGGCGCAGACAGGATGCGGGTGAACAGGTTGTCGTGGCGTCCGGCAAACTTGATGCACTCGTAGGACAGGGACATGATGATGGGCAGGCACAGGACTTTGAGTCCCACGCGCATCCACAGGTTGTCCCAGGAAACCATCGAGGATACCAAAATAGAAAGCAGCAGGACGATGACCAGAAAGCTGGTGCCGCAGCGCGGGTGGAAGCGGGTGTATTTGCGCACATTTTCCACTGTCAGCTCCTCGCCGTGCTCATAGCAGAAGATGGTCTTGTGCTCGGCTCCATGGTACATGAACACCCGCTTGATGTCGCTCATGTTGGAAATCAGCGCAAGGTAGAGGATGAGGATGGCAATTTTGGTCAATCCTTCCAGAGCGGACAGCGCCAGCGGGTGGTTGATGTAATCCTTGAAAAAGCCGACCAGCGTGGTAGGAAGAAAGGCAAAGAAGAACAGTGCCATCGCCAGCGAGAACAGCAGGATGCAGCCTTGCAGGAAGGGCATAAATTTATCTCCGAGCAGCTGACGCAGCTTCTGTTCAAATTTGGACGGCTCTTCCTCTTCGTCGTCCAGTCCGGCTTTTTCGGCAGCCTTCATCAGACTTTTGTAGCCATCGGTCAGCGATTCGACAAAATTGAATACACCTCGGATAAATGGTGTCTTTTTATACCATTTGTTGGAGTTGGGAGTGTCCCAAGTCTCGGTGGAGATGCTCTGGTCGGGCATACGGACCGAAAGAGCGGTCAGCTTCGGACCGCGCATCATCACCCCTTCGATGACCGCCTGCCCTCCGATGGAGGTCTTGATGGTTTTGGAATTGGTTTGTTTAGACATGAATAAAAGAACTCCTTTGATAAAATCTTGGGTCTGACGATTTATGACAAAAACAGTATAGCATGAAATTGTGAATAAAGATAGACCTTTTTGCCGCCTGCATCGGCTGTGGCTGCTCAAATATTTGCTGCCATGGAAGAAAGAAGGATGGAAGATTTTAGCGATGTTTTTAAAGCGGTTGGTCTTTCGTATTCGAGCGAAACAGGCTTTAAAGTCCCAAAAGATAAAATCCGTTATACTGCGTGCCCTGCTCCAGCCAAGTCAGAAGGAGATGGTAGTCCTTTGGTTTTTCTTCCCGGAGTCGTTTGATGATTTGCTGCATTTGCTCCGGGGAAAAATAGTTGATTCCGCACCAATCCAGATAACCCGTTTCCAGATTTTCATAGGTGCCTCCGGTGATGATTTCCCCATAAGCCTCACAAAATTCGTTCCAATCATCTCCGCAAAGGTACAGGGAGGAATGATTCCAAAGAAGGGGAACAACAGCACGATTAGAAACAATTTCTTCAACAGCGCTCCCTCTATCTAATTTGCAAAATACAAACTGAATAAAATTTCCGTTGCCGAATTTTCGCCGTTCATCCTGAGACGAAAAAGAATGGAAGAGCATTTAAATTCCCTCTTTCATAATTTTGCTGGTTGGTACAATTTTGTTTTCCAACCGGATTGTCTGTGTTCATTATATCACATAGAAGAGATTCCACCGCCGTTTTGCCGCAAAACCTTCCAACAAAATCTTTAAAAAAGAAACGTCCGAACCAGTTTCTGTTCGGACGTTTTGTAGATTTAATCGTTGGGTTGTTCCTCTTCGGACGGATGCACAAAGGTCTGGGTTTGGGCAAGGTCCTCGGGCGGCATCGACTGATGCAGCTGCTCAAAGGAAACTTCACGGGTATTTTCGTCCGCAGCCACCGGAACGATGCTGTTGGAACGCTTGTCCTGCTCCATCAGAAAGCGGGCGTACAGCATGGTGCTCATCGAATAGTAGGCGGAGAAATACAGCACCGGCAGCACCAGCAGAGAGGAGAGCGCCCACAGCAGGAAGGAAAACTTAAAGACCAGAATTTCATCGCAGATGCCGCGGGTGGCGTGTACCGAGGAGCGGATGGCTTGCCGAACGGTGGTCTCCCCATCCAGCAGGTAGTATTTGGCAAGAAAATACCGCTGAATCCGCATCAGGAAAAATCCTCCCATCAGCAAAAACAGGACTGCCGAAAAAACCAGAGACAGGCTGCCCAAAAAGAGCGCCTCCGAAAGGTGGCTGGACAGCAGGAAGGAGGAGAGGACAAAGCCGACGGTGGGCAAAAACAGGTAGAGGACAGCGGTCAGTGCAATCCGCACGCCGGTGTTCAGCGACAGCCAGAGAGAGCGGAAGAACATCTTGCGGTTGGCAAAGCAGCTGAAGATGCCCATGATGTCCTCAGAAACCCCGTCGGACAGGGAATGGTACCACCGCATGATGCCCAGATTGAGCGGAACCATCAGCAGGAAGGAACCAATGCTCATCAGCAGGCTGAGGATAAACGAAAGGGTGTGCGCACCGGAAACCGACATCAGAATGGTGGAATCTCCGATGGGCAGCTCCAGTAGCTGGGCAATCATCATTTCAATGATAGCGAACAGCAGATAGACAGCGGTATTGAGCAGGACAATGGAAATGGCCTTGCCCCAGTTGTTGCACAGGCAGCGCTTGGCGTTGTATTTGACTTGCTTTCTCAGTGTCATCTTCTATCATAACTCCCTTGGATGATTTTGACAGGTGGTTTATTCAAAGAACATCTCTTCTCCGTCCTCATAGTACTTCTTGGTGCTCCAGTGGTCCTCCCAGTCCTCCGGCTTCATCGGGATGCTGGAAAGGACTTCAAAGACCTTGTCACGGGTCCACAACTCGGGTGTCATTACAATGGTGTAGCCGGCGCCTGCGGCACATTCCCACTCGCCCATCGGGTGGCGGGGAAAGCCCATCAGCGCCAGCATGGACATAATCATGCCGCCCGGAATGACCAGCGCAGCATTGTGGACGTCGTTTGCCATCATATCCTGGAACACATCATTTAAGCCTTTGATGACGCGGCGGATGAACTCCATCCCGTCCTCGCCCTCCGGCGGAGCGTTGTGCATACTGTCGCGGCTCCAGGCGATGAAGCTTTCATCGTTTTGCAGCTCGTCGAGCGTTTTGCCTTCGTAGGTGCCAAAGTCCATTTCCATCAGCTGCGGCACGTCAAAGGTTTTGTAGCCGGGGTAGAGGATGTGTGCGGTTTCCCGGCAGCGGCGCAGCGGGGAGGTGTAGATTTTTTCTACCGGCGGGTAGTCTTTGTCCTTGACAAACTCCTTGAGAGCGTCGATTCCCTCCTGGCACAGCGGGTAGTCGCTGAGTCCGACATACTTTCCTTCCAGATTGGCGCGGGTGATGCCGTGGCGAAACAGGTGGATTTTATAGGTCAACATAGCAAAACTTCCTTTCTAAGATACAGGGAGTCAGGTCCCTTGTTTTTGATTTTGGGAAAGATTTGGTTACAGAAAAAGGTGGCTTTGAGAAAAACAGGGGGAGCGATTGTCTTTTCGACCAAAATCTTTCTTTTCTGCAAAAAAGCCCTTTACAAAGGGTTTTTGATGTAATATAATTTACAATACGTAGATAAGAGGGGACAAGGTCTGACTGCCGGAGTGAAGAACAAGGGCAGCCTCTTTTTATCAGGATCAAACAGTGAGGAGGATGTGCGTATGAATGCCGATTTCCCACGGCTTATTACGCTTTTGAGAAAGGAAAAGGGAATCAGCCAGAAGCAGGCAGCAGCGGAATTTGGTATTTCGCAGGCGCTGCTTTCGCACTATGAAAAGGGAATCCGGGAATGCGGCTTGGATTTTCTGGTCAAATGCGCCAAATTCTACGGCGTATCCTGTGACTATCTGCTGGGTGTTTCTCCCGAGCGCAACGGACGGCAGCTGACAGTGGAGGACATCCCGGAGGCGGACAGCGCAAAGGACGTGGTCTTTAAAGGCAACATCATGCCGGTGCTCAACAAAAAGCTGATTTCCAACTCTTTGGGGGTCGTCTATGACCTGATTGGCAAAAGCGAATCCAAACAGCTGAACACCGAAATATCCAACTATCTGATGATGGCAGTTTACCGGTCGTTTCGCATCCTGTATTCGACCAATTCCAAAAATGAAAACACCATGTTTGCCATCCCGCAGGAGCTGGTGAGCGGCTACTGCAACGCAGCGATGCTGATGAGCGAAGCGCGGGCGCAGCAGCTGGCACAGGGCGCGGACAAGGGAGGAGAGCGCATCAAAAATCTCGATGAAGTAAAAATCACCACCGAGTACCTGATGCAAAACTATCCAAAACAGTCGCAGGCGCTGCTGAACCTCATCCAGAATTCCGAGGCAAAGCTCGGCTTCCGGGAGCGGGAGTAAACAGGGAATTTTCTTACGATACCTATTGTATCATCGGTCTGCCAAAAAATAAAGTCTATTTTATGAACAGATTTTTTAAGCCAGGGGTATGTCCCCTGGCTTTTTGTTTTTTGTCCGTTTTTGTGCAGGGCTGCCGGCTAAAGGCTCAGCGGCAGGGTAATGGTGACACGGGTGCCGACCCCTTCCCGGCTGTCCAACTCCAGCGAGCCGCCGTGCATGGTGACGATCTCATCTGCGACAGCCAGCCCGATGCCGGAGCCGCGGCGGGTCGCATTTGCCTTGTAAAAGCGGGTCTTGATTTTAGGCAGGTCGGCAGGCGCGATGCCGATGCCGGTATCCTGAATGGTGATGACAGCGTTGTTCTCCTGCCGCAGGACCACAACGGTGATGCTGTCGCCGGCATCGGAGTATTTTAAGGCGTTATCCAAAATGTTGACAAACACCTGTCGCAGGCGGTTGGCATCGCCCATGATGGGCAGGATGTCCATCGGCTCATCGTAGTCCAGGCGAATCTGCTCCTGGCGGGCGCGCTCGGTGAACATCAGGACCGCATCGCTTAATTCTGCCACCAGGTCCAGCTTGGTCAGGCTCAGCTGAAGCCTTCCGCTTTGCAGGCGGCTAAAGTCGAGCAGCTCCTCCACCATGCCGGACAGCCGTTCGCTCTCCTTGATGATGACACCGATGCCTTTTTTGGTGGTTTCGCGGTCCACCGAATCGTCCATCAGCGTTTCTGCCCAACCTTTGATGGCGGTCAGCGGGGTGCGCAGCTCGTGGGAAACCGAGGAGATGAAGTCGTTTTTCATCTTTTCGTTTTCCTGCAATTCCAGAGCCATTGCATTGATGGCATCGCACAGTTCGCCAATCTCGTCGTCGGTCGTCTTTTTCAGGTGGGCAGAAAAATCTCCCTTGGAAATTTGCAGGGCAATCTTGCGCACCTGGTCGATGGGGTTGATGATGGAATTGATAAAATAAGAGCTGGACAGGATGACAAAAAAGATGATAGCAGCGCCCACCACGCCCGCAGCGGCAATCAGCATATAGATCTGCCGTTTGACAGCGGTGAGCGAAACGACATAGCGCAGAGCGGAAATATTGGAATCGTCCACCGTCGGAGCCAGCAGGGTGTATGCCAGCACACTTTCTCCGTTGAGGGTGTCATAGGCAAAGGAATCTCTGCTTGGACTGGAAAGCGCTTGGGTATAATCCGGCATATCCAGCTGCTCGGTGGGTGAAAATCCGCTGGAGGTGATGATGACCGTTCCGCTTTTGTCGATTGCCATCAACTCCATGTGGTCCTTCTCGTCAAAGTCCTCCACCATCTTGCGCACCGAGGAGGAAAAATCTACCGTATTATCCTCGGAGTAGTTGACCAGGCTTGCGTTTTGCACACTGGCGGTGTTGCGCACAATGGTCAGCACGCTGTTGTAGTAATAGCTGCGCACAGCGATGGAGAAGGCGATGATGAGCAGCGAAAGAAAGATCAGGATGACCAGAAAGCTGTTGTAAAGCCAGCGTCTGGTTACTTTTTTTGTGGGCAACCCGATACCTCCCGATACAGTTTAGTGAAAGTTTGCAGGGACTATTCGGATACGCTCCATTTGTATCCGTATCCCCAGACGGTGGTCAGGTATTTGGGATTGGAGGGTTCATCCTCAATCTTCATGCGCAGACGGCGGATGTTGACGTCCACAATCTTGACATCACCAAAGTAATTTTCTCCCCACACCTTGGAAAGAACAGTGTTGCGCTCCAAAGCGACGTTGGGATTCTTTAAAAAACATTCCATGATTTGAAATTCCACCTGGGTCAGGTCGATGTTCTTGCCGTTTTTGGTCAGGGTGCGGCTGCGCTCGTTGAGCACAAACGGTCCTGAGCGAATCTCATTGGGGTCCTCGATGGGTTTAGCAGCCACCATGTTGACCCGGCGGTGCAGCGCGTCCACGCGGGCAACCAGCTCTGCCGGTCCAAAAGGCTTGGTGACATAGTCGTCGGCGCCAAACATCAACGCGCCCACCTTGTCCATCTCCTGACTTTTTGCCGAGAGCATGATGATGCCGACGGTGGAAGAACGCTTGCGAATCTCCTTGCAGACGGTAAAGCCGTCCTTGCCGGGCATCATGATGTCCAGCAGGCAGATGTCAAAATTGCCGTTATTTTCGTCGAACACCCGCAGTGCTTCGTCGCCGTTGGGCACATCGACCACCTCATAGCCGGAGCGGCGCAGGTTGATGACCACAAAATCGCGGATGACGTCTTCGTCTTCCGCAACCAGAATTCTTTTCATAGCAAAACCTTCCTTTCTTCTCAATAAAAAGGTCAATCCAAAAAGGAGAACATCTCCTCGCGCAGCTGCTGCTGGGTGATAGCAAGCTCGCTTTGAGAGGGGACGACGTATGCGTAATATTCAAACAAGCCCTTTTGCCCAATCAGCTGGAAGTAGTCGTTGTCAAATTTGTCGTGGTAGTCCTTGACCGAGTAGACCCGCAGCTTGAGCAGAGGGGTGGAGGTGTCCATGATGTCACCGTTGTAGGCAAAAAAGGTCAGTTCCCCGTTTTCCGGCTGGATGACTGCGCTGACCTTGCCGGACAGCCAGCTTTGTGGAAAGGCAAGCATATAGCGGTGCTGGGTGTTGATGACGCCGCTGTGTTCGGGTGTCAACTGTACGTTCGGGGTCAGGATATTGTAGGTGGTCAGATACAGCGCATCCTCATCGAGCATATCCTCATACCCGGGCAGGGTGGAGGCGGTGGGGATTTCGATGATGGAATCGTTGTCGATGTCCCGACAGAACAGATTCTGCATCGGGCGCAGGGTCAGCTTGGACAGCGACAGGTTTTCGTTGTCCAGCAGGTTGACCACCACCTGCTCCATGCGGTCGCTGTCCGCGTGCACCATGCAGGGGTCCAGGCGGAAGTCCGTCTCGACCTCCATATGCTTCTGGTCCAGGTCGTTCATGCGGCGAATCACCGCCCGGCGCAGCATTTCGTTCATGTCAAAGTCCGTCAGCTGCAGCTGGGCGTCCTCCCGCTCCAGGCGGGAAAGGCTGAGCAAATCGTTGATGAGCTTGCTCAATCGCTTGGTTTCGTCCCCCACGATGTGCAGGTACTTGCCGTGCTCCTGGGGCGGGATGGTGCCATCCTCCATGCCCTCCACAAAGCCGCGGATGCTGGTAATGGGGCTGCGCAGCTCGTGGGACACATTGGCCACAAACTCCCGCCGGGAGCTTTCCAGCTCGCTGAGCTTTTCGGCCATGGTGTTGAAGCTGTCCGCCAGGCGCGCCATTTCCGGCGCCGTGCGGCTGATCTCCACCCGGGTGTCAAACTGCCCCTGGGCCATGCGCCCCGCCGCGTCCGCCATGACGCTCAAGGGGCGTATCAAGCGCTTGGTATCGAAGAACACCAGCAGTGCCGCCAGGAGCGCCGCTCCGCTCCCCACCAGGACAATCGTTTGCAAAAAGTCCCCGGTGCCGCCCTCAATGGTCTGGGCCTTGGTCTGAATCAGCACGGCGCCCAGCACCTGATTGTTCTGCACAAAGGGAACCCCCACGGTAAAGGTGGGCGCGCCGTCCACCATGGTGCGCACGGAGATCTCCTCCCCGCCCAACACCTCGTTCAGCGCCTGGTTCAGCTCCTTTTGGTTCAGGGAGGTCACAAAGGCCGGGTCCTGCACATAAGCCGCCTTCAGGTTGCTCATCAGCTGCCCGCGGCCGTCCAGCACCAGGATGTACGCGCCAAAGTCCTCGTACACGCTGGCGGCCTTCCAGTTGAGATAGGCCTGGGTGGGATTTTCAATGCCCAGCAGCAGGTTGGCCGCGGTAACGGTATTCTGGGCCGCCAGGTAAGCAATTTCCTGGGCTTCCTTTTTCAGCTCCTCCAGGCGGTTATCAATTTGCAAGTTGCGCATGGTGGCATAGGTCAGAAAGCCCACCGCCGTCAGCGCCAGGATCAGCACCGCCATAAACATGGAGAAGAGCCGGGCGAACATGGTCTGTTCGCCCCGATCAACGCATTTCAAACTTGTACCCCACACCCCACACCGTGCGGATCATCCAGCCGTACTTTTCGCAGCCCGGCAGCTTCTCCCGCAGGCGCTTGATATGCACGTCCACCGTGCGGCTGTCGCCGAAAAAGTCAAAGCCCCACACCTGCTCCAGCAGCTGCTCCCGGGTAAAAACCTGGTTCACATGGCTGGCCAGGAAATAGAGCACTTCCAGCTCCTTGGGAGGCATTTCCACCTGGTGCCCCTCGTAGTGGCACTCGTACTGGCTCAGGCTCACGGTCAGGCCAGGGAAGGAGAGCACGTCGGTCTTTTCCTCCTCCGGCCCCTGGGTGCGCCGGAGCACCGCCTTCACCCGGGCCACCAGCTCCTTGGTATCAAAGGGCTTGGTGATATAGTCGTCCGCGCCCAGCTCCAGCCCCAGCACCTTGTCAAAGGTTTCATCCTTGGCGGTGAGCATGATAATCGGGATGGTGCTGGTCTTGCGGATGGTGCGGCACACCTGCCATCCGTCCATGCCGGGGAGCATCACGTCCAGGAGCATCAGGTCCGGGGGCATCTTGCGAAACATGGCCAGGGCGTCGTCCCCCCGGTCGGCGGTCTTGACCTCAAAGCCTTCCTTTTCCAGGTACAGCTGGACCAGGCGGCTGATGTTGGGGTCGTCGTCCACCAATAAGATATAGGGTTTATCCTTCATAAGCGGTTGTACACCTCCTTGGGTATCCGCATCCTGTGCGTCGTTATTTCAGGGTAACCACGGTCACGCCGCTTTCTCCTTCCCCATACACGCCCAGGCGAAAGCTCTTCACATGGGGATGATGGCGCAAATGCTGCTGGATACCGCTGCGCAGCACGCCGGTACCCTTGCCGTGGATGATGCTCACCTCGTTCAGGGAGGCCATGACGGCCTCGTCCAGGTACTGATCCACCACGGGGATCGCCTCATCCAGGGCCATGCCCCGCACGTCGCAGGACATGGATACCGTCCGGGTCATGGCGCCGGTCTGGGCATGGAAGGAGGATTTCTGCTTGGGGGCGTTTTCCTCCTTGACCAGGCGCAGCTGGCTCAGGTGCGCCTTGAGCTTGACGATGCCCGCCTGGAGCTGCACTTCGCCCTTGCTGTCGGGGGCGGAAAGAACGGTGCCCTTGGTTTTCAGATGCAGGATCTTCACCTTGTCGCCCACC
>ERZ779866.4594-NODE-4594-length-10087-cov-2.140052_pt1 | contig 10087 bp, 8 predicted proteins | sample MGYA00511248_ERZ779866 | MGnify/ENA primary metagenome ERZ779866 (study PRJEB29588, sample SAMEA2155758) | human gut metagenome | biome: human gut; feature: human-associated habitat; material: faeces | place: Denmark | collected 2008/2010 ... | reverse complement strand
CGGGCGGCAGAAATGCCCTGGCAGTTTGACATCCCGGAAGACCCGGACGATCTGGACGAGATGCCCGCTGCCGATTTAGAGGAAGAAGAGGAGCAGGTCGCGGATCAGGCATCGGCATCCAAGACCATTGCCGAGCTGGAAGCGGAAATTGAAACCCTCAAGCGCCTGGAAACCATGGCAAACGCCGTGCGCAACAGCGGCACAGACAAGGGCCAACGAAGCGGCGGCAGCAGCGGCAGCAGCCTTTCGCTTAGCCTCGGCAGCAGCACGGGCTCTCGCCTTGGCAACTTCCCGAGCAATCAGACGGTCAATCTGTGCATTGATTGCCGCATCTTTCTGACGCTGGTCGGCAATCACAGCCTGAATGGTCTTCTGCTGTTTCTGCAGTCCCTGCCCCATTTCCTGCTGCTGGGTCTGCTTACCTTCCAATGCCGTCTTCTCCTGCTTACCCTTATATAATAAGGTGTTCTTATGTCCCTTTACATGCTGCAACTGCTGGTGCTTCTCGTTCACCTGCTTCTGCTTAGCCTTTACAGCCTCGCCCTGCACCTTCTGATAGGAAGAATACTGGCGGATGAAGGAAAGGCGGCGATACATCTGTGTCAGATTCTTGGCACTGAAGATGAACATCAGCTTGTCCTGAACCGTATGATGACGGCTCATATAGCGCATGGAACGGATATACTTGTTCTTGCGGTCCTGCAACTGTTGCTGAAGCGTTTTCAACTGTGCCTGCAGAATGCCGATATTGCCGTCAATATGATGGATATCCTTCTGGATACCGTCAATCTTCTTCTGACGCTGGTCTATTTCTCCGTTCAGCGCCATCAGGTCTTCAAGACGTTTCTTCACATCCGCCTTATTTCTCTGCAAAGCCTGCTCCTGTTCTCTGATCTTCTTCCGGATAGAAGCGCGTTGTCCCTGCAAACCTCGGATAGAGGCATTACTATAGGTTGACGCAGCTGATTTGGATGTTTTTCTGGACACATGCCTTCTGCTGTTCTTCTTTCTGGCAGGAGTAGCAGCCTTCTTTTTCGCAGTTACGGCAGTCTTCCTCACCGGCTTCTTCTGGGCAGTATGGTTCTGCGCAAAAGGTGCGAGCGAGAAGGTGATTGCCATGATGAATAATAAGATTCGCTTCATTTCTTATATTAAAAACCCATGTTCTATAATTTCAAACTCTTGATGAGTATTTACATACTCAATATCTTGCTGAGCACATCAGTTGGAGAAATCTGCTTGTATTTGCCCGAAATCTCGGTCTGAGTGCTCCATTTGCTGTCGGTCTTCACCTGATTCAATTCCAGATTGATCTTAGCCTCCTGCTTTTTCCTGGTAGCAGTAGTGGTCATCGACAGATTCAGGGAGGCAGGGAACATCTTGACGCCTACACTCTTGAAGTTGCCGTAGTCGACGTGGAGATTGGAGGTGCCGTTCTGCGTACTCTTATAGACAACATCTGCTGCTGTGATACGGCCGGTAGTGCGGTTGGCTGTCCAGGCATAGGTCATATTGCCGTTCCTGTAACTTACCGGCACAGCATCTCCTGCCACATCCAGTCTGGCATCAAACTTCTTCAGGTCTGATTCCTTCACGGTCCTTTCGCCCGGCAGGAGCAGCTGGTTCCAGAAGAGAGCCTGCAGAGAATAGAAGGAGATGCCCTGCTTCTTGAGGAAGTCTACCTGGGTATAATCTGCCTTGATATATTCCTTGTGCAGACGGTCGATGATAAGTACATGGTCGGGAGTAAACTCCAGACGGCCCACCTCTGTACCTAAGATAGGAATAAAGAGCTGGATGCGGATGATTTCATCCTTACGCATGCTCAGTTTGCCCGGCACGGTAATATCCTTATCACCAGCCTGGAGAGTAAACGACATGTTGCCTACAATATTCTTGGTATACACCTGATTGTCTGAAACCTTCTGTACGAAAGCCAACTTCTTGAGAGTCTCACTCTGACGAGAGTCAGAACCCTTGGTGGCATTCTCTTTCTGATGACTGGCTGATGTGGAGCCAGAGCCCTGTACATTCTTGCTGGTTCCGCAAGAACCGAGGAGCAGGATGCTGCAGGCTGCGGCAAGCAGCATCATCTTATTCTTCTTCATTATATATTTCATCTTTCTTGATTTTTCTACTTTCCGTTTATTTCTTCTTACCTTTTCTAACTGACTTCTTCGTAGCGGTAGGTTTCTGCTTTGGCGCATTACGCTTCTTCAGTTCTTCTTCGGTAATATATTGTCTGTTCTTAATCTCCCATGCCAGCACCTCAGTCTGGTTCTCGCCGGTATAGGCTTTCTTCCAGAAATCTACGGATTCATCGGCCATACCGTTCATATAATAGATATCGCCGGCATGTTCCAGAACAGTACTGTTATCTGCGGTGGAATCGCGGTTTTTGAGTGCCTGATCTATATAGGTCTTGGCATCAGCATAGCGTTCTTCCATAAAGAGAATCCAAGCATAGGTATCCAGATAAGTACCGTTGTTCGGCTCTGCCTTGATGGTCTTGTAGCTCCTCGCCTTATGCAGGTCAACGCCCTTCTCGCTCAGATAGTAGGCATAGTTGTTCAGCGCCATCACGTTGTCATCTTTCCATTGCAGGCAGGAGTCGTAAGCCGCAAAGGCTTCCTGCTCTTCACCTTTCTTATGAAGGATATCGCCGGTTACGGCATAGAGGTCAGAAACCAGGTTAGCCGGCGACTGTGCATTCACCTGCGCCAATCCGAGACGGAACTCACGGAGCGCCTCGTCTTCCTTATCTTTCTGATAATACGCCATTCCACCGAAGTAATAGAACACCATTTCTTCGGGATTATACTCCTGAGCCGCCTTACATTGCTGGGAAACCAGGTCATATTTCTTCTCGTTCCAGAGCATCTGTACGAGTTGCATTCTGGCATTCACGTTATCCGGAGCTATGGTAAGCACCTTTTCGAAGGCACGGCAAACAGAGTCGGCCGGCATCTTCTTCAAACTCATATAAGCAGCTCTCATCTCTGCCACTTCGGCTGACGGATGAGCCACGTTGAGCGCCTTGTCAAACAGCGCAATCACCTTGGTAGAATCGCCCCCTTCGCTCTCGTTCTTCTGAATGAAAGAGCGGTACATCATCACCTTGGTCTCCAGATCCGATTTCGGACTCATCAATATCTTATCGAGCATCTGCTCGGCAAGCTGCTCCTGATGGGTGGCATTATAATAGTCGTAAAGCGACATCTGGGCATAGGAATTGTCAGGCTCTTCCTTCAGCACATCGGTAAAGCACTTGTAAGCTTCCTTCTGGCGGTCGTGCTGTACGAGCCAGTTGCCCAGCATTGTCTTGTACTGCATATCCAGCGGATGCTGGTCTACCAGCGACTTCAGTTCCTGATAGGCAGCCTTCTTGTCGTTCATCAGTTCATAAACTCTCATTTTAGAGAGGGTGAACTGTTCGCTTTCACCTTCTTCCACCTCAAGACGCGAAATGGTTTTGAGTACTGATTTATAATCCTTATTTTGGGAATAAAGCTGAACCAGGATGCGGAGGGCATCGGTATTATCGTGGTTTCTGGCATACAGATCCTCATAGGCATTGATGGCAAGATCGTATTTCTGGCTACCTATATAATATCTGCCCAACTGCTCTGCATAGGTCTGATTTTCCGGATTCAGTTCTATTGCCTTCTGCATATAGGCAAGTGCCAGGGAATCCTGCTTGAGCTGAGAATAGAAAAGCGACTCATAGAAATAGGTTTCAGCCGCCTTCGGGTCAATCTTCCGGGCATGCTCAAAGAGGTCGAAAGCTGCCGAATAATTGCCGGCAGCCTGCTGGCGCGCTCCCTCCAGGAAGAAATAGTTGTAGCGCTGGCGGTCGTTCGGAGAGAGATGATCCTCCTGAACCGCCGGCTTCTGAACCGGCTGCACCTTCTTCTTACGGGCAAGCGACGGCATGGCTACCGAACCCAGCAAGACCAGCCCCATTGCCCAACTGATATTTCTAAGATTCATCTTCACGATTCTAATCCTTTCTATTCTATCTTTAATAATCTGTTATTTTACACCCGTATGACCGTATCCGCCGGCTCCACGTTCGGTTTCATCGAGCTCATTAACCTCGATGAAATCGCATTGTTCGTGCTTGGCCAGCACCATCTGGGCTATACGTTCGCCATCGTTGATAACGAAATCCTCTGTAGAGAAATTGATGAGCAGAACCATGATTTCACCGCGATAATCGGCATCGATGGTTCCCGGCGTATTCAGTACAGTAATGCCATGCTTCAAAGCCAGACCGCTGCGAGGACGGATCTGCGCTTCATAACCTGCAGGCAAAGCCATATAAAGACCGGTTGGCACCAGTCGCCGCTCCATAGGATGAAGCACGATTGCCTCATCGATGTTTGCACGCAAATCCATGCCGGCACTCTGAGGTGTGGCAAACGCAGGTAGAGGCTGATGCCCCGTGTTGATAATCTGTACTTTTATCATGACTTTTTCTTTTTTATCTGTGTCTGAGTTTAATAATCTGCAAAAATAAGCAATTTTGATGGAATAAATGAATTTTTGAGGATAAAAACATGTAATTTATCATATTTTATTTTGATTTGTGCTTACTTTAGTGTATTTTTGCGCTACAGAATCAAGTAATACAATAATATGGAATGGAAACAACTGATATCCAACAAGCGTTTCGGACAGGAGCATAAGCATGCCGAGCGCCATGATGATCGCTCTGAATTCAAGCGCGATTACGACCGTCTTATCTTTTCATCGGCATTCCGCCGCCTGCAGAACAAGACGCAGGTTTTCCCTTTGCCGGGCAGCATCTTCGTTCACAACCGCCTCACCCACAGTCTGGAGGTGGCGAGTGTGGGCATGTCGATAGGTAACGACATTTCCCGACGTGTGATCCAAAAGCGGCCTGAACTGAAGGATACGCTCGTCGAGGAGATAGGTACCATAGTAAGTGCAGCCTGTCTGGCACATGATTTGGGCAATCCGCCTTTCGGTCATTCCGGCGAGAAAGCCATCCAGACTTTCTTCTCTGAAGGACCGGGTCAGAAAATAAAATCAATGGTTTCATCGGAGTTTTGGGATGATATTACGCATTTCGAAGGCAACGCAAATGCCTTCAGAATCCTGACCCACCGGTTCAAGGGGCGCCGTCAGGGAGGCTTCGTGATGACCTATTCCATGCTTGCTTCCATCGTAAAATACCCGTTTGCAAGCAGTCTTGCCGGCAACCACGGCAAATTCGGTTTCTTTGCTTCCGAAGCGGAGTCTTACAGGAAAATTGCCGATGAATTGGGCATTTTTTGCAAATCTGCACCGGGTGAGCCTCTCAAATATGCCCGCCATCCACTTGTATATATGGTAGAAGCTGCTGACGATATCTGCTACGAAATCATGGACATTGAAGACTCCCATAAGCTCAAGATTCTTTCCTTTGCCGAGACCGAGCACTTGCTGCTGAGTTTCTTCGATGAAGATATCCAGCAGAAGATACGCCAGCGCATCATCGACGAAGAAATGACTGACGAAAACGAGAAAGTGGTTTACATGAGAGCCAGCGTCATCGGCAAACTGGAGAACGAATGTGTGGCAGCCTTCCTGGCGCACGAGGAAGAAATCCTTGCCGGAACTTTCGAGGGCAGTCTCATCGACCACATTTCCGAGCGCCAGAAAAAGGCATACAAGGAATGTGAGAAGATCTCCTACTCTAAGATTTACCAAAGCAAGCCGGTGCTCGACATAGAACTGTCGGGTTATAAAATCATGGCAACTCTGATGGAGGTTTTCATAGAGGCAGCCGTCAACCCATCGCGTTTCTACTCCAAGCAGCTCTTACGCCGGGTAAGCAGCCAGTATGATATAGAGAACGAGAATCTGGAGGAGCGCATCATGGCGGTAATTGATTATATCAGCGGCATGACCGACATCTATGCGCTCGACATCTATCAGAAGATCAACGGAATCAGTCTGCCTATTGTATAAGGGAAAATGTAAGGGATAAAACAGATCTTAAACTAAAAAAATAACACGGACAATTTGATTTGTCCGTGTTATTTTTTTCTTCTTATTTTAAAAACACCCCGTATAACGGCATGTTGGTGATATTAGCCTGCTGACGATAAGGCAACATAGAATAACGGATGGCTGAAATATCCGGATGCTCCAGCAGATAATGATGAAGGGAGGTTGCCTTGACGCTTGTACCCCCTTTTACCTCAATAGGCAATAAGACACCATCACGCTGAATCAGAAAATCCATTTCCATACGAGAAGTATCGGAACTGTAATAATAAATATGCTGCAATCCGGATGCAAGCAACTGCTGCAACACATACTGTTCCGTAAAAGCTCCTTTATATTCAGTAAATACCGCATCACCCAAAAGAACCTCCTTGGCAGACGTATCAGCCATGGCGCCCATCAACCCGCAATCGCATAAATAGAGCTTAAACGCCGATAAATCTTCATAAAACTTCAGAGGCAACTCCGGCTTCGATACCTTTGTAATCTTATACACCAGTCCAGCATCCACCAGCCACTGGATGGCAAGTTCAAATTCCTTGGCCCTACCGCCCTTCTTCAATACACCATAGACAAACTTTTTGTTCTCCTTCGACAACTGCCCCAGAATGGATTGCCAAACCATATCAATTCGGGGCACTTCCTGTGATGGAGCATGCTTGGAGAAATCACTGGCATAGTTGGAAAGAATCTCGTTCTGCAGGCTGCGCACCTGATTGAGCAACTTATTTTCAGCAAAAGCCTTTACCACTTCGGGCATGCCACCTACATAATAATATTGTCGCAGCAAATCCTTCAGTTTTTCGTGAAAAGCATTCATCAGTTCATAATCATGGCTGTGCATCAGCTTCAGCAACTGCTCCTCGCCCATCGCCATGAGGAATTCCTCGAAATCCATCGGAAAGAGACGCAAAGTCTGCACCTTGCCTACAGGAAACGAAACTCCTGCATGTAAAGCGACTCCCAGCAGAGAACCAGCTACTACAATATGATATTCCGGGGCATCTTCACAGAAATATTTCAAAGCCTCTAAAGCCTGCGGGAATGCCTGCACTTCATCCAGAAAAATAAGAGTTTTGCCTGGAATAATATCTACCCCAGTCAAAGCACTTAAGCCCTGAATGATTCTGGCGACATCAAAATCACCCGAATAGATAGCTTGCAGGTTTACATTCCTATCGCAACTTACGTAAGCCAGACTATCAAATTCCTGCCTACCGAATTCCTTAAGGACATAAGTCTTTCCACATTGTCGTACACCATTAAGAATCAATGGCTTGTGGTGCTCCTGACTCTTCCATTCCAGAAGCTGTTCATATACCTTTCTCTTCATATCTTTACACTTTTAGACACATAAAAATGCCAGAACGATACACTTTTCAACACATGAAACCATGCTATCATTACACTTTCTGACACATAAAACCTGCGCAAAGATACACTTTTCGACACATAAAACCAAAATTCCGCTGCCTTTTCCGAGATTCATTAAGACTATTTAACCCAAGTTGTTTTGCCCCATACGCCCTGGGCTAGGAGCTTCTGCCCTTTCAGGGCGTGTGGGGACATGATGGTGTTCTGATGCCTGGGGCGTGTGAAGCTTACATGCGAAACTTGAATTAAATACCTTTTTCCTTATAAATCAAATTATTGGCTCCGCTCGTAATCTTCAGAGCCTCAGGATGTTCCTTAATAAAACTGTTGATATGGCGAACTCGCTTCTCTTCCAAAATCTCATCGATGGCGATGAGGATACCGGTCTCCTCCACATCACCAAAACCATAGTTGATGGCGGTACCGAAAAGCTTCATCGTAGGACTCAGACTCATGTAGGCATTAACAAGAGGAGGAATATTATAACCCAACTTGCGAACTTCACGGTTCAGGATACGATAGTCTGCCTTGAAGTCATCTTCTGTAAAGATGGCAGCCAAATCACTCTCTGGAGTATCCAATTTCAGCGGTTTCATCGGGAGTACGAGGTTCTCCTTGTCATCGAAATGCTTCTTGAGGAAATAAAGAATCATGTCGCGGCCACGACGGATGTAAGACGGATACATCGTCATCTTGCCGAAGAAATATTTTACTTCCGGATAGAGAACCGTCAAAGCGCCCAAACCATCCCAGAGATTGTCGAGAGCAAAGATGCTCTTGGTGTTGGTACGCACATTCTGATATTCGAGCGAAACGAAGGAACGGCCCAACTCTACGGTATAAGGCATATACTCCTTGAGGAACTTGTCGGAGAAATGGAACATGTGGCTGGTTCTCATCGAGCTGCCAGTCCCTACCCAGGAGATAACGGTAACCGCCGATAATCTCATCGGCTTCAGGATTCCAGACTATCAGCTGCTTGTAACAGTTGTCACCAAAGTCGAACTCATCAAGATCCATAGATTTGCCCGTTCCGCCTCCCGCTTCGCGGAAAGCGATTTCACGAAGTCGACCAATCTCTTTCAGCACATTAGGCGAATCATTTGCCGTAACGATGTAAATCTCGTTATGGCTCTTATTGGTCATTCTCAGTTGCTTGTCGGGTGTAAGCTCGCTCTTCAGGAGCTCACGGTCAATCGGTTGGATGATTTCTTCTTCCATATTACTCTTCTTCTATGCTATGATTCTACGATTTCGTTAATATAAAACAATATTCCCGGGTTTTGCAAACCATTAAAGTTCATAAACCCTGTCTTCAACATACTGCGCCCACTCGGTAGCCGACTTGCTCTTATCAAAAGTCTGCCAAGGAATCGGTTTGCCGATGGAGATGCGGAAATGCTTGCCCACATTCCTGTACATCTCGTCAACCAGAAACAGCATGGCGAGATTGAACGGCAGATACTTGTCGCTAAATCGGGCGATGCGGTAGAAACGCTCAGAGTTGCGCCCTCCGAAATGGATAGGCACCACATCGCGCTGATATTCTATACTCTTAGAGATAAACGTCTTCTTCCAAGGCAGGTCGTGGATGGTTCCATCCTTGCGCTTGCGGCTGTTCAAGCCTGCCGGAAACATCAGCATGTGGTTGTCACTCTTGAAGCCCGCCTCCACCATCCGTGGGAAATCGCGACTCTGGCGACCCGTCTTGTTGATGCCGATACTTACAGGTTTCAAACCCGGCAAGTTGAGCAGAAGATCATTCACCAGATAGCGGAACCTGCCATCATAGTGCTTGCCGATGATGGAACCGAGACATACACCGTCCTGTCCGCCCAGAGGATGATTGGAAACAAAGGTATAGAGTTTGCCGTCGTTCTTGTCAGGCAGGTTTTCCAAGCCTACGATTTCAACATCCATCTTCAGATAGCGCACACATTCGGTGAGCCATTCAGTACCCGAAAGGCCACGGCTCTCCCACAAGAACCTGTTCACCTCGTCCTCGTGAATAATCTTCTTGAGCCAGGAAACCAGGAAGCGCGGTACGAATTTCACCTTGCTTCCCATCTTGCTCTTAAGAATCTTATCTATGTCTATCGTTTTCTCTATTGATTCACTCATGTTTGCTAAAACTTATATAAGTTAGTGCAAAAGTAACTCAACTTTTTCAAATACGTGCCATTTTTTCCAAAAAAATAGCAAAAAAGCGAAAATTTATTAGTTTTTTAAAACTATCACGACAAATCGAGCCCATTTTGCACGTATTTTTGCAAAAACATCACACTTAATGAGACCAAAAAGGCGATGCCCGAAACTGGAAGGTGAAGTTGACCAAAAACAACTTTTTCATTAAGTTTTATAAATTTTGTGGGAAAATGTAAGGCTATATGGAGATTTTTATGTACCTTTGAACCCAAATTTATACATTAATAAGTACGCACGCAATATTATAACGCGATAAGACAGCAAAAAGATATATGATAAAGACAGCAGAAACATATCACGTACCGGTGCTCCTCAAGGAGAGCGTTGACGGGTTGAACATACAGCCAGGAGGCATCTATGTAGACGTAACCTTCGGTGGTGGCGGACATTCCAGAGAGATTCTGTCGCGCCTGACTGAGGGAGCGCACCTGTACAGTTTCGACCAGGATGCCGATGCAGAGCGCAACGTGGTGGCAAACGAGAACTTCACCTT
>ERZ779866.4590-NODE-4590-length-10093-cov-5.305340_pt1 | contig 10093 bp, 9 predicted proteins | sample MGYA00511248_ERZ779866 | MGnify/ENA primary metagenome ERZ779866 (study PRJEB29588, sample SAMEA2155758) | human gut metagenome | biome: human gut; feature: human-associated habitat; material: faeces | place: Denmark | collected 2008/2010 ... | reverse complement strand
CCGCCCGCCTCCCGCTGATAACACACGGTTTCCGTCTGAATGCCATCCGTCTCCTGTGCTACGACCAGCACCAGTTGGTTACACTCGCGAGAGTCAAGGCCTTCCGGCGTAAGCCCCTCAACTGCCATCCATTTTTCCAACAGCTCCATCTCATTGCAATTCTGATCAGCGGGAAATGTTTCTGCCAGTTCAGGCTGCCATGTAGCCTGCGTGTCTCCCGGCTGCGGCGAAATTGGTACACCGTTTTGATAGAAGGATTCGTCCCAAACGGCGTATGTGCGCTCAGGCTCCGTGGCAATGACCGATGGCGCCTCCGGCATATGGGTGCTGTTCTCGGTATTCTGTGGCTGGGAGGGAACGTTTCCTGCCTCTGTGGCCTCCGTGGGTGCGGTACGGGGTGGAATGCTCTCCTGTTCGATGGTTGGTATATTTCCCTCAATGTCGTGAAGTATATCTGAACAGCAGGCGGAGAGATATATTGACAAAATAGTACAGCATGCACATGGAAAAAGCAGTGCAATAATGCGTTTGCGAAATCCTGCCTTCATCAAATGTAGTAGTAGCCGCCAGTAATATGAGCAGTTGCAAAGCAACTTGCAGAATAGCTGCAATACTGCGCAAGAGGCATATAGGCAGATGTCGTCGAACTCGAATTTGCTGCTATGCAAAAATTACTCACGCCGCGTGAACCAACTGTTCCTGTTGTTCGTGTAACTACCATTGCGTGATCATAGGTTCCACTGTCTACACTTCGCGTGCCAGCTGTGTCCCAGATAATTACATCGCCAACACACGCTTTGGCTAAGCCCAGCCAATAATAGCCTTGTGGACCGGATATAGTATGATCACTGAGCCAGATGATTTTGAGGAAGCCGTTTACATTATCCCATCCCCAATTTAACCAATATTTATCACCATAGTAGGTAGTGTATTGATTTCTGCACCAGACATTTGTAGAATTAGTGCCTGTCCAAGCTGTAGAAACAGCGGGGAATGCAGTTGTCGAAGTACCTGAAGCGCCACATCCAGATAGAAGTCCGGCCCAAACACATTGCGACGCGAAATTTTGGCAATTAGAACTGCTTGCACCAAATAAACTATTAGTTTTGTTGTAATATTGCTTGGCGTAATTTACTGCCGCCGTCGAGCTATATGATGTTGTTTGGTATGTTGCTGTGGTTGTAGCTGTGTTATTCGTGTTGGCGGGCTTTTCCATTGTCGAAAAATCATGGTCACCGACAACGGCCAAAGCGGCTGCGTGGGCATCGAATGAGTCATAAACAAACCCGTCTGCTTGTTCATTCGGCATACTTGTCTTTGCTGTGACGATGCCCCAGTTTCCGTTGATTTTTTCCAGTGTCAGATAATAAACACAGTTTAGATAAAATGTATCCTCGAAAGCACCTTCCATTTCATAACAATAATGAACGCCTATTTCCGCGGTGCAAGTATTCCCAGTTAATACGCCCGAGAAATTTTCAAATTCAATACTATCAGAAATGATCTTAAAATCGCAAATATCAGCAATTTCACGCTGGTATTGATTCTGGCTTTCGATATATGCGATCGTGCTGTCAACCTGCTCATTCCGAATAGACTGAACAGTAAACGTAGTGCAGTTGTAATCACTATCTCGTCTGCTGGCATAGATTGAAGAAATAAAAAGCTCACAGGTCGCCTGTATTTCGGCAGCTGTTCCCGCGTTATCAGTCAGACTTGCCCAAGTGCGTTTGTACTCATCTTGTGAGAGTTGTGTCGTGCCTGCAACAGGTATAACTTGATTTTCGTTATGAAGCACAGTCGCATGGTTTGTCTCCGCGTCATAAGAGGCATTTGCTTCAACAGCGGAAGCAGAAAATGCTGTTGCAATGAGCAGAGAAACAATGGACAAGAGGGCAACCACTTTTTTGATTTTTTTCATGACACTTTCTCCTTTCAGAATCTTATCGTTATGAGCAAATGTGCTCAAATTAATGTATGTACGTCTTTATGATGGTAAATTAAATCAATCAGCGCTGAACCAAGCAATGGCTATGCGTTAGCACTTTTAGAACCTCAGTAAACGTACTGGATATTTCGATGAATCAGTTATAAAAATCAACTTTTGTATGTTGCATAGCTGGTGTCGGTTATGTATTCAACCGTAGCTGCGGTTAATACAAATTGCGACGTTGCCCGATATTGCCCCACATTATCAAGCGCGACAATGTATTCTTGACTAAAAGATTGGCTCGTAGTAGAATATGTCCAAGTATTATTTGGTGCTGGAATATTCACCCGAATCCACGTACCGCTGACCTTTTTTTCAAGATACGTTGTCACATACGCTGATTTTAATCCGTTTGTCCCGTAACACTTAACAACAACAACTGCTTTTCCGGAGCTACTGATAGAAAGAAGAACCTCCGCCTGTCGAGCATTTGCGTATTGTGGCCGAATGCTATCTGCCCGAAGTGCTTGCACATTATATGATATTGAAATAGTAACAATAATTGCAATTAGAAAACTGAATACACGCTTCATTATTTCACCTCCTATTTCTGTATGGTGTATGCTACGCTTACCATTGCCTCTATTTTCTAAGACAGCTGCTGGGGCAAAAATGATACAACTTTTTCGCTTTTTACATACATTTTGGACAGATGGGTTGCTTGACAGTGTGCGGCGTGCGGGGTATCATGATGAATAGTTGGGAGGTGCGTTTCCTTGCTGATGCTGTATTTTGCCCTGATTGACAGCGAAGCCGACCAGCTTCGCTTTTCCGATATTTACAGCAACTATCAGAAGCAGATGCTGCTTGTGGCGAAACGTATTCTGCACAGTGATGAAGATGCGGAAGATGCTGTTCAGATCGCATTTCTGGGCATCGCACAAAGGATAAAATCCCTGCCGGTTGATGATAGGCGTTTACGGGCTTATGTACTTACCGCAGCCAAAAACGCTGCACTATCGTTGCTTCCGCAGAAGAAACGGCAGGACAATATGCTTGACATTGATGAGCTTCCAATAGCCTCTGACGAGGATTTGTTTGTGAAGGTTATGCAATCTCAGGACTATGACACATTACTGCGTGCTGCGAGAATGCTGCCCGCTCCATATCGTGAGGTATTGCTGATAATCTGCGTAGAGGGGCAGACTGTAGCTGCATCAGCGGCCATACTGCATCGCAAGCCGGGGACAGTGCGCCAGCAGCTCAATCGCGGGAAAAAACTCCTGATTGATTTTTGTCGGAAGGAGGGAATGTGCTTTGAAGAGCAGGGCTGAAACGCCGTTTGAGCGGGCGCTGATCGATGCGACGCTGGAGGAGTACTCGGATGTACCAGATTGTGAGGATAAAATTGCAATTCAATTGTCGGATCACTTTATCCGAAAGACAGAAAAGCTGAACAGGAAGACAGTATCCAAAGGTTGGAAGTATCAGAATACAGTGTGGAAGCGAGTGGCCCTTATTGCAATCCTTGCGGCAGTATTGGCGGCAAGCGCAATGGCGATTCCGGCAGTCCGTGAAGCAATTATCAAGTTCTTCCTCCATGATGAGGGCACCCATTATGAGGTTTCATTCGACCCAATACAGGCGGCTTCTGCCCCGGATTCTATCGAGACAGTGTATCTCCCAACATATATACCGGATGGATATCAGCAGGAATTCAAAACAGTCAGCATTGCAGCTGTGTCAATCGGCTGGCACAATGCGAACAATTGGTGGATTTGCTTTGATCAAGTCCCCATGCCGGAGGACTACGAGAATGCAACAAGGGGAGGCATTAATTCGGAGGGAGCAACAGCGGAATCAACCGGCATAAATGGATTTGAGGTGATCAAAATTACCGATAATGAGGTCATAACCTACATCTGGACAAATCATGAGTATATGTTTACGCTGATGTGCGAAAAAGAAATCCCGGAATCGGAGATGTTGAAGATATTCTCCAGCGTGCAGGCGGATGATCATGCGATCATTGACGGCATGCAATAGGTGCTTTATTAGAGAATGATTGTTGGAGAGCGACTGCCTCCTTTTTGCGGGAACTTCCGGTGCTCTGCTGCGTCTAACCAGCAGAACATCTGCAAAGGAGGAATCACGCATGAAGCTGAAACAACTCATCTGCCTGCTGCTGGCAGCACTGCTGCTCGGGGCCTGCGGCAGTCCCGCCGCTCCGACGGAAGCAACGGAGGAAACAAAGCCGACTGATGCCTGGCTGGACCCGGTTGTTCCGACGGATGCTGCCGAATCGTTGGGAAAGCCGGAGCCGGTCGAGGATCTGACCGTGCCGGATCAGACCGCCGCTGTGGGTGGGGCGAATTTTGCACTCGATCTGCTGCGCGGCGCAGCAAAGCCGGATGCCACAACGATCCTCTCACCGTATTCCGCCCTGCTGGCCCTCGGCATGGCCGCAAACGGTGCAGGCGGCCGAACGCTGGAGGAGATGGAATACGCGCTTGGCGCAAGGCTGGAGGATCTGAATGCCTGGCTTGCTTCCTGCCGCGCGGCGGAGGACGGCGAGGTCGTCTCGGCGAACTCACTTTGGACCAGAGAAAGTCTGCAGCTTCTTCCGGAATTTCAAAAGGCCGTTGAACAGAATTACGGCGCGGAGGTCCATGCAGGAGAAATCAGCGCGGCGGCAATCAACGAATGGGTCAGTGAGAATACGAAGGGGCGCATCAAAAAGCTCCTGGAGCAGGACAATGAAGCGATCCAGACCTATCTGATCAACGCCATGACGTTCGACGCGGAGTGGGCCAGCCCCTATGAGCCGCAGAGCTGCAGCGAGGGCACGTTCCACGCGAGCGACGGCACGGAGCAGACCGTGACCTATCTGTCCGGCGAAGAGCGCGGCTATCTCGAGGTCGCGGGCGCGACGGGCTTTGTAAAGCACTATTCCGGCGGACGCTATTCCTTTGCGGGCCTGCTCCCGGCCGAGGGCAGTACCCCGGAGGCTCTGCTGGAGGCACTTGACGGCGAGACGCTGCTGCAGGCAATCTGTAATCCGCAATCGAAAACGGTCTACACGCGTATGCCGAAATTTACCGCTGCGACCACGGCAGAGCTCAAGCCGGTGCTGGAGCGTATGGGCATGCAGGCGGCCTTTACGGACGCTGCGGATTTCTCGCTGCTGTCTGACACGCCTCTGAAGATCGACGCCGTCCAGCAGAAGACCTATCTGCAGGTCGATGAGAGCGGCACGATCGGCGCGGCCGTGACGAGCATACCGATGATGGAGGCAACGGCGGTCCAGACCGAGGAGCCCAAGACGGTCTATCTCACGCGCCCGTATCTCTGCGCGATCTTCGACCATGAGACACAGAGCATTGTGTTCCTGGGCATTGTGAATCAGGTGTCCTGACGGAACCAAACCCGTGCACGAAAAAAACGTGCACGGGTTGACTTTTTATTTCCACGGTGGTATAACTAGTAATACAAGTTATACAAATCGGAAACGGAGGAAGAACCATGGGGAACAACGGCTTCCCGGCGGGGAAATACATGACGACCGTGAAGGTCGGGCCGAAGGGGCAGATCGTCATCCCGGCCGAGGTGCGCGAAATGTTCGGCATCGAGCCGGGCGACCAGCTTTTGCTGCTGGCCGACACGGAGCAGGGCAACCGCTTTGCCGAGGCCTCACGCCTGCTGGAATGGGGCTTTGACAACTTCCAGCGCACCACCCTGCTGGACGAGAACACCGAGGATGTGATCCGAGAGGTGGCCGTCACCCTGTCCGACGAGACGGACTTCGTGCTGGCCCAACCCGTGGGCTCCATCGAGGCAACCATGCCCACCGACTACGACCCCGCCCAGGCCGAACTGGTCATCGACCTGCCCCAGAGCATTGAGGCCCCGGTCACCGCCGGGCAGGAGCTGGGCACCATCTCCTTGGTCTATGATGGGGTTACCTACGGCACCCTGCCCATGGTGGCTGCCGATTCCGTGGTCCGCTCTGACTTCCTTTATACCGTGCAGGTCATTCAGGAATATTGGTCCCACTGGTGGGTCAAGGCCCTGGTTATCCTGACCGCCGTGCTGATCCTGGCGCTCATCCTCTATCTGGCGCTCATTCGGCCCCGCCGCCGCAGGGGCGGACGGCGGTACAGCTACTCCGGCAACGGACGGCGCAGAACCACTACCACCTACCGCGGCCGCCGAAGAAGATAACGGATCCCACTCCCCCGGCCGCGTCCCCTGCGGCCGGTTTTTCCTCTGGCGGAGTGGAGAACCCCTTCCCATTCATAAAAACTTCATAAAAGGTTCTCAAATTATCCAACATTCGCCCCTGATGCTCTGGTATTATAATGACGTCAGGAAGAAGAAGCCAGACAAATCTTTGAATCCTCCCTCTCTCTTTTCTCAAAACCGGGGCGCCCCAGCGAAGGCTGGGGCCCTCCGGACCAAAACTTCCGAAGCCTTTCTACAGGCTCCGTTCCGCCGTCCGCAAGGGCGGCTTTGTTTTTGTCTCTACAGGGCAGATCAAATCGCAAAAGCAGGACGGGCAAGCGGTTGGCTTGTCCGTCCTGTGCGTTATGCGCTTTTTGAGCGATTTGCAGGCCTTGCCCACAGGATAGCCCAGGCGATCCCCATGCCGATCACCATGCCGAGGAAATTGCAGATTAGATCGTCCACATCCAGGCTCCTGCCAAAAATCAGCTGGGCCACCTCAAAGCAGGCCGGCACGAAAACGGCGGCCAGCACCAGCCTTTTCCCGCCCTTTATCCCCGTGACCAGGGGGAGGAGCAGGCCGAAGGGCACAAACATGGCCACGTTGCCGATCAGCATCGTCCTCATCCAGCTGCCCAGGGAGAGCTCACCGGTCAGGCATTGCAGGAGGGTGGGGACAAGATTGACCCCGCCGAGCTGGAAGACCGGCCCCATCTCCTCCCACCAGCCGAAGAAGATCCCGTCATAGACATACAGCCAGAAGTTGGCAGGAAGGACGACCAGGCTGATCAGCCCGGTGAGATAGCAGACAAAGATCACCCGCAGGATCTCCTGTCCCCACTTGATTCGCCTGTTCTCCCTCCGCCGGAGGACAAGCCGGATGATCAAAAATACCACGCCCACGATACTGGCGATGGGGAGGGCCTGCAAAAAGTAGCCTAGGATGGTCCCGCTGTTCATCTCCATCCGAACGGAGTTGTATAGCGCTAAAAGCATGGCCTGTTTCCTCCAAATTTGTATTGATCAATTGGCTTGTCCCTGAGAATGATACCTCTCCCGCTCACAGGTCCCGGAAGGCCCGGACGGAGTACAGGGTCATCCCCCGGCACAGGTAGAAGCGCAGCAGCGGGCCCTGGCCCCGCAGCTGTCCCTCCACATAGTCCAGCAGCCGGCCTCCCAGGCCACAGCTTCGGTGAGACTGGTCCACATACAGCTCCTCCAGCTCGAACCATTGGTCCCCCGTCCTTTGAATGCTGCTGTCCCGGAAGGCGGTTTCCATCTGTCCGACGGCGTAGCCGGCCACTTCACCGCCCACCTCTCTTTGTCCCCGCCGGCAAAGTAGCCGTAAGTGATGTTCTCTTCCGCCCATGCCCGGGACAGGGCCAGCACCGCCTGCCGGTCCCTGTCCTCCATGGGACGAAACACCGCGTCCGGTCTGGCTGTCACACCCTCTCGCCTCCCATCATTCGCATCACTGGGCGCTGTCCGGGGTAGACAGCCGCTCCATCACCCACATAGGGCTGGTCTGGCCGGAGAGGGCCTCCCCCTTCCGCAGGTCCCGGAAGCCCAGGGCCTCCCAGAAGCGGTGTCCTGTCTCGTTGCCCTCCAGGCAGGCCAGGCGGATGCTGTCCATCCCACCGTCATAGGCCGCGCCCAGCAGGGCGGACATGAGCCGCTTCCCCAGGCCCTGGCCCCGGAGGGCGCGGTCCACCAGGAAAAAGCCGATCCACAATGTCTGCTCCCGGGGGTAGCCCTCCACCCAGTCCAGCACCGCCTCCGGCTTTCCATCCCTCCAGAAGCCCACATAGCGCTTCTGCTCCGGTGCGCACCGGGGAGGCAGGGCGGTCAGGTCCGCCCGGATGCTATTGAGGTCAGGCTGCTTGCCGTCCAGGGCGAAGTAGTCCGGGGCGGTGAGGAGCAGAGCCAGCACGGACTCCAAATCAGTTTCCTCCACTGGCCGAATGTCCCACTCCGGCAGGCGGCGGGCCAGTCCCTCCAAAATGGGCACGTCGGGCAGCGCCACCTTAGTACCCACACAGCGGTTGATGGGGGTGCCCAGGGCGTGGAACTTCTCCTCATAGTCGGTCATGACCCCCTGGACGCCGTTGGCGTGGAGGTCTCGGGTGACCTCGGACAGCGCATACCCCGCTTTGGGAAACTGGAACAGGGACCACTCGAACAGGTCATGATTGTCCGTCTTGAACTCAATACATCCCCCGTCCCGGAGTACCTTCCGGTAGCCTCGGAGGAAGGGCTCGGCAGTTAGGCGGCGGCGGGCGTGCTTCACCGACGGCCAGGGATCGCAGAAATTGATGTAGAGCAGGTCCACTTCGTCTGGGGCGAAATAGCGGTCCAACTCGGCGGCGTCCCCATCGATGAAGAACACGTTGGTCAGGCCCAGGTTTCGGCAGCGCTCCATGGCAATAACCATGGCATCGGGCACCCGCTCCACCGCCACATATAAGTCTTCCGGGGAGGCGGCGGCGGTCTCGGCAGTAAAGCGGCCCTTGCCGCAGCCCAGCTCCAGCCGGAGTAGCCGGGCATCCTGCTTTTTCTCCCGCCAACGCCCCCTCATCTCCGCCGGGTCCTTCACCCACAGGGCGGCGCAGGCCTCCATCCGGGTCTCCAGATTTTTCTTCTTTCTCATCCGCATGGCGTTCCTTCACCTCTCAAAAATGTCGGAACTCAGTATACTATAAAGGCTTGCAAAGGGCAAGTTTATCATGTATAATGTATAGGCTGTTTCTTGCAGTTTGACTCTTTTGTTTTGACCGCAGGAAATCTGGATAACCGGGTGTAGCGCAGTTGGTAGCGCGCTTGCTTTGGGAGCGTGAGGCCCGGGTTCGAGCCACACTTCTCCAAAATCCCGGAAAGCTCTGGGACGCTAAGGCCGACGGAGTTTTACCCCTCGCCGGGAACTGGTCAAAAACCGGCGCTGACCCCATATTTGACCACAGTTGGAAAATTTCATAACCGGGTGTAGCGCAGTTGGTAGCGCGCTTGCTTTGGGAGCAAGATGCCGGGAGTTCGAGTCTCCCCACTCGGACCAAATGGATGAGGGTAGGAGTATTGAACAGTTTTCTTGGACTGTCCAATGCCCCTGCCCTCGTTTTATGGGAGAAAGCCTTGTTATTTCAGGCTTCCTCCTTTCTCATGCACAGCATGGAAAAACAAAAAAATACCCAGCTTTGAAGCCTTTATCCAGATCAGCCTATCCGCTCCGCCGAACCGCACCTTGGGAGCACCCCGGAAAGGGTAGCTTTTTCTGTTTTGCTGCCGCGTTTCCCTCAAATCACATGGTATTCTCGCATCAGCTTCTCTACGTCGGAGCCGGAGATGGCTTTCAGTATCTCCTTCAAGGCCATCCGCTCCTTGAACCCCAGATTCAGGTCGGTGATCCTTTTCCCGTCCCGGAGCTTCACCGTGGCGTTCAGCAGATCCCGCACGTCATACATGCTGCCCCACACCTCCGGGACGCCCCGGTCGATATCCAGCAGAGTGTACACTGCCTCCATGCCAGTGCGCATGGAGTACTCGGTGGTAAAGATGGTGTCACGGGGCGTTTCGGCGAACTGGCCGATAAAGGCGAAGTTGACGGCAATGGGGTAGCGTTCCAGCAAAAAGCCGCCCAGAGCGGCCAGCACCACATACATTCTAATCCTTCCCAAACGTCTTGATCTCCCGGAGCAGCTTTAGCTCCCGGGTTTGTTCCCAGTGCTCCGCCTCCAGCAAAAACCCGCCTCCGTTTGGGCTCTGCCAGGAGAAGTAGTCCCGGCGGGGGCGGCCATATGCCTCTAAAATGGCCATCTGGGTACCCCCGTGGGCCACAATAACCAGCTGCTCCCGCTCTCGCTCCATAAGCTTTTCAAAGGCGGCACATACCCGGCGGGAAAAGCCCTCCCGGCCCTCTCCACCGGGACAGGGGGAGGCGCAGTTTCCCTC
>ERZ779866.4589-NODE-4589-length-10093-cov-11.720960_pt1 | contig 10093 bp, 10 predicted proteins | sample MGYA00511248_ERZ779866 | MGnify/ENA primary metagenome ERZ779866 (study PRJEB29588, sample SAMEA2155758) | human gut metagenome | biome: human gut; feature: human-associated habitat; material: faeces | place: Denmark | collected 2008/2010 ... | reverse complement strand
CAGAAAAAGGGGAAGTACAGGAAGAAAATGGCGTGAAATTCTCTTTTGACATTTATGAACAGAAATAAAAAGTGGTTTTACCCAGAAGTGAACCCCAAGGAGGAAGTCCAAAAGGAACCGAATATACAACAGGAAAAAGGCTATGCCTGCCCCTGCTGTGGATATCTGACACTGCCTATGCCGCAGAAAGAAGCGGTATCTTATATCTGTCCCGTCTGTTTTTGGGAAAATGATGTGTTTATACAGTCGGCAGCAGAGCCAAGCGACGAGAACCACGGCATGACCTTGGCAGAGGCGAAGGAGAACTTCCGGCAGTTTGGGGCTTGCTGTGAACAGATGCTGTCCTATGTGCGGAAAGCCTTTCCAGAAGAAATACCAAAAGACCATTCATAGAAGAAAGGGGCTGCGTGGTATGATGACCATTTATATTTATCGGAAGAAAGTGGCAGATTTCTTTTGCATGATGTATGTGATGCTTTTTTCACACCTGATTCATATTAGTAATCAGATGCGCGAATATACCTTTGATATGAAGTGGACATGGATTGCCTTTGGGTTCATGGCATTGTATGCTCTGGCGCTGTATATCTTCACACAGATCTGCCACTGGAAGATGGCAGCCATCAATCTGGTGGTATTGATGGTGGTACTGCTTTTCTCAAATCCGATCAGTGCCTTTTTTGGCTTTTGGGTGCATCCTGATTTTTCAACGATATTTTTTATGCTGATTATCCTTTGCCATCGGGGGTATCAGGCAAGAAAACAGGCAAAATTCGCCTCTGAAACGGAACAAGAATAAAATTCTGCAAAAAACAAAACAGCCGGAATCCTTTATCTGTAAGGATTCCGGCTGTTTTTGTTTTTTTAGAATGTGTCGGGATGGTGTCCGCCCCATCCTGTCTGGGGCATGCACATCAAACGGGACATGTCCTCAGGAGAGATGGTGAAATCGAAAACATCCAGATTTGCTTTCATGCGTTCCGCGGAACCGGATTTAGGCAAAGGCAATACCTGATTATCCAGAGCAAAACGCAGACAGATCTGTGCAGGTGTTTTGCCGTATTTTTCCGCCATTTCCAGTACCAGAGGATCTTCCAGCACACGGGTACGGCCCAGAGGGCTCCACGCTTCTACCAGAAGTCCCTGCTGCTGGGAGTAGTGGACAGCGTGTGCCTGACAATATCCGGGATGGTATTCCAGCTGGTTTACCATGGGAGTGATTTCCGCTTCTTTCATGAGGGGCATGAGATGGTGAGGCAGGAAGTTGCTGACACCAATGGAACGGATAACCTTTTCTTTGTAAAGCTTTTCCAGGGCCCGCCATGCGGACAGGTCTTTTTCCTGCCATTTGTCACGGTCTGTTTCGGGCATGGGCCAGTGGAGCAGGCAAAGATCCAGATAGTCTGTTCCCAAGTCCTTCAGGGAGTTTTCCACGCTTGCCATGGTGGCGTCATAGGACAGATCATCACGCCATACCTTTGTGGTCAGGAAAATGTCTTTTCTGGCGATGCCGGAAGCAGCCATACCTGCGCCCACTTCTTTTTCATTCATGTACATCCGCGCGGTGTCCAGATGGCGGTAGCCAACGGAAAGGGCTGTTTCCACAATGCCCTGGGCAGATTGGTCGATGACTTTATAGGTGCCGAAGCCCACTTTGGGGATTTTCACACCGTTATATAATGTAAAGTATTCCATGATTCATGTCCTCCTTATTTCTGCTGGAATGCCAGTGCTTTTTCCAGCAAATATTCTCTTTTGTTGTGTTCCGGCTGATGCAGGACGTCCTCCAGCAGCACCCCAAGGGTTTCGCCGACGGCTTTTCCGGCAGGAATGCCTGCGTCCATGAGGGCTTTGCCGTCCATTTCCAGCATTTTCAGATTCAGACAATCCCCGTCAGCAAGGACTTTTTCAAGGATTTCTCTTGCTGCCTGCACGGCGGCTTTGTCCTGCAAGATTTCCTGTAAAATGAACAGGTTTTCCGTCAGTTCTACCCCTAAAATCCCTGCCAGTTTCCGCACTTCATAAGGCGTTTGGGGGATGGGCTGGGATAAGTGCCGTAGATAGGTCTGAATCTGCTTGGCTGTGGCGTTGTCGAATTTCAGTTTTTTGCAGAAAGTCTTTGCTTCGGCTTCTGTGAAAGATTGCAGCACCAACGTCCACCGCAGCGGGGCGGAAATGGGAGCGGCTTTCAGCTGAGGCACCAGTGTTTCGCCAAGAGCCGTTAGACGTTTGTCCAGCAGATTGTCAATGTGGGGCAAAAGACCGCTTGAGAGCAGCAGGGACAGCTTTTCGGGAAATGGAGATTTCCAAAGTTTGTCCAGCTCCTCGTGGATACGCTCTACACTGATTTTTTCAATGAGTGCGGCGTTTTCCTGCAATGCGGTGTAGGTGGCATCATCCACCTGAAAGCCAAGCTGTGCCGCAAAACGGACACAACGCAGCATCCGCAGAGCGTCTTCCTGGAACCGCTTGGCAGGCTCGCCAACACCACGGATGAGAGAACGGGAAATGTCCTCCTGTCCGCCAAAGGGGTCACGGAATCCTTCGGCAGGGTGGTAGGCAATGGCGTTCATAGTGAAATCCCGACGCAAAAGGTCTTCCTCCAGATTGGATGTGAAAGAAACCTCGTCGGGATGTCTGCCGTCGGCATAATCTCCGTCAATGCGGTATGTGGTGATTTCGTAGTTGGTTTTGTTCAGAACAACGGTGATGGTGCCGTGCTGGATGCCTGTGTCAAAGGTGTGGGGAAATAACGCCTTTGTCTGCTCCGGCAGAGCGGATGTGGTGATGTCCCAGTCCTGGGGAATACGCCCAAGGATGGAATCCCGCACACAGCCGCCTACAATGTAGGCTTCGTAACCGCCGTTGTTGAGGGTTTGCAGAAGGGCGTTCACGTCTTCCGGCAGTGTGATGTGTTTTGTCATGTAAAAACCTCATTCCGGTTGTAAATTTCTGTTTTGCCGTTACAGTATACCATATTCCGGGAAAAATGAAAATTTTTTTCGGCTTTTACGGAAAAAGAGTTGACATGCCTTCGGGAGCGTGATATTATATTTTACGCAATCAAATAACATATGCGCCCTTAGCTCAGTTGGTAGAGCAACTGACTCTTAATCAGTGGGTCCAGGGTTCGAGTCCCTGAGGGCGCATCATTTATAAAAGGCAGCGTTTTTCGACTTCGAGTCGGGGGGCGCTGTTTTTTTGCTTACCTGTAAGCCATGCGGCTGGTAAGAAAACAGGGCTGGAAGTGCTTGCATTTCCAGCCCTGTTTTGTTGGCAGCCATAGGGCGACAGCCCACAACCGAGGCATTTTCAATGCCGAGGTTGTGCATGGCTTACAGGTAAAATGCGTGAGAGAAGGAGTGCGACAGCCCACAACCGAAGTACTCGAAGAGTGCCGAGGTTGTGCAAGGCTTACAGGTAAAAGCCGAGATAGAAAGAGGGCGTCAGCCGCATAGAGAAGTACTGGCAAAGAGCCGAGGTTGCGCAAGGCTTACAGCCTTTTCCCATTTCTTTCATATTTTCCCCCTCCCCGCCATAAACTGATACAGAGAAATTTTTCGGGAAGAAGGATTGGGGGAAGGATTTTATGGAGGATACATACGGGAAAATCTTGTGGGAGGGCTACGGGCTGAAGTATTACGGCGGTACCCGTACCCGCACGGGGCTGATTTGCAAAACAGATGTGGGATTGAGAGAACTGAAGAAGGCTCGGAGCCGCCGGGAAGACCTGCTTTTTGCCCATGAGGTGAAAACCTGCCTCTACCGCAACGGCTTTTCTGCCCTTTCTCTTTTTTATACAGCACAGGACGGACAGCCTTTTTTTGCTTGGGACGGCAATCTTTATCTGCTGGAAAACCCCATGCCCACCAAAGGTCTGGAGGAAGATAAGGCGGAGGATTTTGTAGCTGGTGCGGCTCTCATGGGGCAGATGCATGGGGCGGCGGCAGGCTTTCCGGCACAGGAAGGGCAGGAGGAACGTCCAGCTTTGTGGCAGCGGCGGTATCGGGAGTTTGTGAAGATCCGCAGACACATGGAGCGGCAGGGGAAGTATTCCCCCTTGGATTTGCTGGTCATGCGCCATTATGGCACTTTTGCGCCTCGGGCACAGGAAGCCCTGAAAGCCTTGGACGATGGCGGCTATGGTGACATTGCCCATGGGCAGAAGCAGGCAGGGACTTTTTGCCACAACCAGTTCAAAGGCAGCAATCTATGCCGGAAAGAGGACGGCAGTCTTTGGGTAGGGGGCTTTGAACAATGCACCGGAGATATTTTCGCTGTGGATTTGGCGGCGTATTTGAGACGGTTCTGGCGGAAAGTGCACGATGAGCGGGAAAAGCTGGAAGAAGTGCTGGCAGCTTACGAAGGGGAACGTCCCATGACGGAGGCAGAACGGAAGCTTTTGGTACCATTGACAGCCTTTCCGGAAAAATTTCTGCGGTTGGTGCATGAATCCTACAACCGCCGGAGAGTCTGCGTTTCCCCTGCCATGGAGGAGCGTCTGGCGGATGCGGCGGCGGAAGAAAGTCAAATGGGCGATCTTTCACAAGCCTTGGAAAGGCTTTTTTGAAAATTGTTGGAAAAAGGGGTGTAAGGCAAGGGGGTTTTCAAGAAAATGCATCTGAAAATACTGTAAAAATGAGAAAACCATAAAAATTTCGGTGTTCTTTGTTTTCTTATGAAGAAACCCCTAGCTTTGCGCCATGAATTTCTCTTGCAACTTCGGGAAGAAATGTATAAAATGAGACTAAGACAGTCTGCAAATCATTCCCCGAAGGAGGAGAAACGGTATGAAGGACTATCATTTTGAAAATGACGATAAAGAATTTGACACTACCATACGGTTGGATCATATAAATGAAAAAGTAAAAGAACTGGAACAAAATCAGACAGACGAGGACGACTTGGGGGACAAGGACGAGTTCCTCAAGGCCTTTGAATCAGAAAAATTTGAAGATCCACTGCCGGTGCAGCCGGCGGAGGAGCCTGTGACATTCGTCACAAGAGAACCCAGAAAACAGCCTGTCTATGACGGGGGAGAACCGCCCAGAGGGCCAAAAGACGAGGAACTCAAGGAGGACGAGCCTTTCTGGAACAAAAAGACCATTGGGCTTATCACCATTGCCGCCCTTGTGGTGCTGGGCATCTGCTTTGGCATCGTGAAAATGGTGTTTTTCTCCAATCCTTTGGACAAGGCGGCAGAAGCGGCACCCATGCTGGTGACGGATGTGCTGGATGGGGAAGAACTGCTGGTTTATGACATCAACGAGGCCAAGCAGAAAACGGTAAACCTGACGCCGGAAACGGTGGTCTATAACGAAGATGAGGTACAGATACAGCCGGACGTCATACAGATGGGCGATCTGCTCATGATACAGATGGATCAGGACGGCGAATTTGCCGTGACCATTTCTTATGACGAAAGCATCAAAAAAGAGGAAATCACCGGGCTGAAAGCCGATACTTCCGTTAAGGAATTACAGGGGGAAGACCGCTCTTTTGCCTATGACAAAAAGACCATTTTCTACTACGATGGGGAGGAAATCCGCCCCGAGGATATCGAAAGCTGTGATGTGCTGGAAATCAGCGGCATCGGTGATGTGGTATGGTCTGTGAAAGTATTGGAATATCACGGTTATATTACTGTGGAAAATACCCAGAACATCAAAAACGGCACCTTTACATTGGATGAGGAAGAACCTGTGCCCCTCAGCGATGTGGAAAAAATCGCTGTGAAAGAAGGCGCTCATTCCATCACCATCAAAGGGGACAACATCGAAAGCCGCACAGACAGTGTGCTGGTACAGGCAGGAGAAACGACGGTTTACGACTTGTCCAAAGCTCAGCAGAAAATGGGTGTGCTGGCAGTCAATGCCAATGTTTCCGATTATAAGCTCTACATCAACGGCGCATTGGTGGACAGCGCCAAGCCTTCCGTACTGCCCTTTGGGGAATACGATGTGGTGATCCTGAAAAACGGCTATAAAGAATGGAGCCAGACTGTAACACTGAATCAGGATGCCGTCAGCGTTACCGCCCAGCTGGAGGCTGAAGAACAATTGGCAACGGTGATCGTCAACTGTAATGAAGCTGACGCCAATGTGTTCATCAACGGCGAGGAAAAAGGCACTGCGCCTTTGCAGGTGACACTGCCTTATGGCACTTATGAAGTGGAAGTGTTCAAAGACGGCTTCACTTCTTATCACCAGACTGTGCAGATTGAGAGCAGTGTGGTACACATTTCCGCAACATTAGGTTAAACCCTCTTTTTTGCGGCAGAGCATGCCGAAAACTGCCGCGGCAGGAGAGGATACAGCATAGACAAACAACGGCAAAGAACAAAGGGAGGAATCAAATTGGATCACATGGAAAGATACCATCAGTGGCTGGCAGATCCTGCCATTGACGAAGCAACAAAAGAAGATTTGCGCAAGATTGCCGCAGACGAAAAGGAAATCAAAGAACGTTTTTACAAAGACCTGGAATTTGGTACAGGCGGTCTGCGTGGGATCATTGGGGCAGGCAGCAACCGTTTGAACCGTTACACCGTAGGCCGTGCCACACAGGGCTTGGCAAACTACATCCTGAAAGAAGGCACACAGGACAAAGGCGTAGCCATCGCTTATGACTCCCGCCATATGTCCCCCGAATTTGCTCAGATCGCTGGTTTGGTACTGGCAGGCAACGGCATCCGTGCTTATGTATACCCTTCTCTGCGTCCCACACCCATGCTGAGCTTTGCTGTACGGGAACTGGGCTGCACAGCTGGTATCGTTATCACAGCCAGCCATAACCCCCCCGAATACAACGGTTATAAAGTTTACTGGGCAGACGGCGCACAGGTTGTTGCACCCAGAGATAAAGACATCATCGCGGAAGTAAACGCTGTGGCAAGCTTCGGTGAAATCAAAGAAATGGCAATGGACGAAGCACAGGCAAAAGGTCTGTTCCAGTATATTTCTGAAGATGTGGACAACGCTTTTGACGCAAACGTGCTGGCACAGCGTCAGGCACCCGAAATCATCGAAGAAATGGCAGATCAGCTGAAAATCGTTTACACACCTATTCACGGCTCCGGTAACCTGCCCGTCCGCAGAGCACTGGAAAAAGCAGGTTTCCATCAGGTATATGTGGTAAAAGAACAGGAAATGCCTGACTCCGATTTCACAACTGTTGGTTATCCCAACCCCGAAGACCCGAAGGTATTCGTGCTGGCACAGAAACTGGCAGAAGAAAAAGGCGCGGACATCATCGTGGGCACTGACCCTGACTGTGACCGTGTAGGCGCAATGGTGCGCAATGATAAAGGCGAATATGTGGTGCTTACAGGCAACATGACCGGCGCACTGCTGACAGAATACATCCTGTCTCAGAAGAAAGCAAAAGGCACACTGCCCGCAAACGGCGCAGTGATCAAAACCATCGTAAGTACAGAAATGATTCGCCCCATGTGTGAAGCTTACGGCGTGGAACTGATGGACGTGCTGACAGGCTTCAAATTCATCGGTGAAAAAATCAAAGGCTTTGAAGAAACCGGCAGCCATTCCTATATCTTCGGTTTTGAAGAAAGCTACGGCTGTCTGGCAGGCACATATGCCAGAGATAAAGACGCCGTTGTGGCAACACTGCTTATCTGTGAAATGGCAGCTTACTACAAGAAACAGGGTATGACACTGTATGACGGTCTCATGGCACTGTATGAAAAATATGGTTACTACCGTGAAGGCGTAAAATCCCTGACCATGAAAGGTCTGGACGGCGTAGAAAAAATCCAGAAGATCATGGCTTCCTTCCGTGCGGAAACTCCCGCGGCATTCGCAGGCGTAGCTGTGGAATGGGCAAAGGATTATAAGACACAGGTATTCAAAAACCTGACAACAGGGGAAGAAATGGCAAGCCCTCTGCCTGTTTCCGACGTGGTTTACTACACACTGGCAGACGGTTCCTGGATCTGTGTACGTCCTTCCGGCACAGAACCCAAACTGAAATTCTATATCGGCGTGAAAGGCGATTCCCTGGCAGACGCACAGGCGAAGATCGACGCCCTGGAAGCAGATATTGACGCAAAAGTAGCGGCAGTTTAATTCAAAAAAACGAAAACAGGCTCTTTTAGAGCCTGTTTTTTTGCAGGAGGGGAAACGATGGCTGATTTTGTGAATCTCACAGCGGAAAATCTGGAAACGGAGCATCTTTGCTGCATCATTCGCACCAAAACGAAGCATCCCGGCGTGGAAGCGAAACGGAAATGGCTGGCGGAACGGCTGGAAGAGGGGCATATGTTTCGAAAACTGGATGTGAAAGGAACGGTCTTTATAGAATATGCCCCTTTGGAGAAGGCATGGGTGCCTGTGGAAGGGGAGAATTATCTGTATCTCTACTGCCTGTGGGTGCTGGGAGAATATCGTGGCAAAGGCTATGCCAAGGAATTGCTGGAATATGCCATTAACGACGCTAAGGCAAAAGGAAAATCCGGTATTTGCATGTTGGGGGCAAAGAAGCAGAAAGCGTGGCTTTCCGACCAAGATTTTGCTAAGAAATATGGCTTTGAGTCTGTGGATACCACGGAAAGCGGCTATGAACTGCTGGCGCTTTCCTTTGACGGTACCTATCCCCGTTTTGGGGCGCAGGCAAAGGCGGAGAGAATGGAAAGTCAGGATTTGACTATCTATTATGATATGCAGTGTCCTTTTGTCTGTCAGACTGTGGAGAAACTGCGGGAATACTGCGACGAAAACCAGATTCAAGCAGACTTTGTGGAAGTGGATACCTTGGAGAAGGCAAAACATCTGCCTTGTGTGTTCCAGAACTGGGCAGTGTTTTACAAAGGCAAATTTGAGACGGTGAATCTGCTGGATGTGAAGGCATTGCAGAAACTATTGAAATAAAGAAAAAAAGAAAGCCGAAATCCTTAGAAAAAGGGGTTTCGGCTTTTTTTTATAGCTATGTAGTTTTTATGGGCTAATCCGGTAATGCCCCACAATGTCATGGCGTTTTTCCAGAATATCCTGTTCATAAGCGGACTGGAAGGGGTCATTGTGGTGGATGACATAGGGAATCCCCCTGTCGTTGCGCTGGTCAGACACCATGCCGATGTGATTAGAAAATATGACAATGTCGCCGCCCTGCCATTGGTCGATTTGGGAAATGTCTGTGGTCAGGGGGATGGCAGTATGGGCAAAGTATACTTTCAGATTGCGGACACGGCGGAAGTCGATGTTGGGATTGGGTTCGTCAATGTCATATTCCTCCGGATGGGCGGCAACGTCCTCCGCCACTAGCTCTTTCAGGTCATAGCCTGCGGATAACATGGCATTGGCAATGACGTCGGTACAGACACCATAGCCATCGTTAGGATAGCCTGTTTCGTAATACTTGCTTTTGTAGCGGGGCTGGGTGGCAATATAGGTGCGGGCGCCCTGCAAAAGGTCTGTCTGGTCGTCTATGCCGTCTGCGTCTTTGTCCGTTTGGCTGTGAAAATCGGGAATCTGAAAATCTGCATTTGTTTTGGCGTTGACGGGGTCACTGCTGGTGCCGAGGAAGTAAAAACGGCAGAAGAACAGGACACAAGCCAAAACCACGGCCAGTATCAGCAAGAAGATGGTTCTTTTTCTCATGGAATCCCTCCTGAATGCAAAAACTGCCCGGGGGCAGAGCTGTTTTTTCTAATGACAGCGTGGTTCCCCGAGCAGTTATTTTTTTTAGCGGTATGCTTTTTTGTAAATAGCCAGACAGTCTTCAAAAGGCATGTCCGCAGGGTCTACCTGGAACAGACCGCCCATGGTGTCGTAAGCCATTTTGGTGTACATTTCCAGATCTTCTTCTTTGATGCCGTAATCGGACATTTTCAGGTCGTCTACATGGCAGGCAACTTTCAGATCGCGGAGGGCGTCTACGAAATCCATAGCTTTTGTTGCGTCTGTTTTGCCCAGTGCTTTTGCCATGGCAATCATGCGGTCGTCAACCACACCGCGTTCCGCCCAGTAGGTGTAGTATGCTTCGCAGAGCATAATCAGACCAGCGCCATGTTCCAGTTTGGGGTTTTTGCCGCTGAGAGGATGTTCCATGGCGTGTTCGGAAGTACATCCGCCGATGC
>ERZ779866.4588-NODE-4588-length-10097-cov-3.673073_pt1 | contig 10097 bp, 9 predicted proteins | sample MGYA00511248_ERZ779866 | MGnify/ENA primary metagenome ERZ779866 (study PRJEB29588, sample SAMEA2155758) | human gut metagenome | biome: human gut; feature: human-associated habitat; material: faeces | place: Denmark | collected 2008/2010 ... | reverse complement strand
CGCTGCTTGTAGAAGAACCGGCTGACCGCGTTTTTCCGCAGCTCCGGGTGCTCCTGGGCGGCCATGCGAAATTGATACTCCGCTGTGGCCTTGGTGAATTTGGATTGCGCCCGCTGTGCGGCCTTGGCGGGGTGCTGCCGCACCTTCCGCTTGACGAACCGCACCCCTTTCCGGCCAGCGGTTTCCGCTGCCAGCTCGGAGCGGTGGCCGCCCTCGATACCGACATTTTCGTGCTCGTTCTCATAAATCTTGCCATGTACATATCCGTGGACGCCCCATCCGGCGGTCCCCAGGACGCTCCGAACAGGGCCCTTGGGCTTGAGGGGCTTTTGCTTTGCCAGCTTGCGGTTGGCCTGATCTAGTTTGCCCTCCCGCTGCTCCATGCGGAACTTGGCCCGGTTCACCTTGTCCTGGTTGCTCTCCTTTCGGAACTTGCCGCCGGTGCCGCGCTGGGGGCTGTCCTTCGGGACACTTTGTCCCATACTGGCCCCGGCCTCCTGGGACGGAGAAGGCCCCCGGCCAGCAGGCCGGAGGCCTTTGGGGGCCGCAGCCTTGTCCGGCTCCGGCTTGACGGTATCAGACTCCTTGTCAAAGCGCAGGCGGGACGCCGGGCCGCCGTGGGAATCGGGATGATCCGGCCCACGGGGGCTCTCCACCTCCTGGGGGGGTGGCGTCGGGCTCCTCCTGTTCCGGCTCCGGTGTCGGGTTGGGCGTGGGCTGGAAAGGATCATCTTGCAAAACCGGCGCGGCCTGCTCCGGTGGGGGCTGGCCGCCCCCCCGGCGCCCCGGCTCTGCCGGTGCTGTGGTTTCCCGCACCTTCCGGGCGGATGCTTTTTTCCAGTCCGGGCGGCCACCTTTGGGGGCGTCCTCCTGGGGCTCTCGCTCCGGCCCGAACCGCAGGGGCTCCTCCGCCTTGCCGTCCCGCGCCCGGTCAGGGGTCAGCCGGTCCACCGGCTCCTTCCGGGGCTCCCGACCCCCGTCACGCTCCCGACTCATTCCGCAGGTCCTCCGGGCGGGTGGTCAGAAGGTTGTAAATCTCCCCCTTGGGGAACCGATCCACAAAGGGGATCGTGGTGCTGCCGTAGAACAGCAGACCCTCGCCGGAATTGGCGTGGGTGATGTAGGAAAGCTGGTGCTCGGAAATGCCGATCTGTTTTGCCAGAATTGCCCGGTCACTTTGGGCCTGGGACAACAGGATCATAAAATCCGTATTGTCCAGAATGGCCTCGATCTCCCGGCTTGCCAGCAGGTCCTTGACATTCTGCGTCAGGGCCGAGGGGACGCAGCCCTTTTTACGGAGCATCTTCCACACGGCTACAAAGTAGCTGGCGGTGAGGGCGTCCCGGAGCAGGATATGGAACTCGTCAAAGTAACACCATGTAGCGATCCCGCTGTGGAAGTTGGTGTTGACCGCCGAGGTCACAAAGTCGTTGGTGATGTGCATGGCGATCTTCCGCAGGTTTTCGCCCAGCCCTTTGAGCACGATACACACCACACGGGAATTGAGGTCTACATTGGTGGGGAAATTGAACAGGTTGAGAGAGCCGGTGCAATAGAGCTCCAGGGCCGTGGCTACACGCTTTGCCTCCGGCTCCGGCTGTTTCAGAAGTTCCTCATACAAGTCCTGGAGCAAAGGCGGTTTGCCGTCCCCGATCCCCAGAGCCAGCTCCCGGTAGACCAGCCGCACACAGCGGTCAATCACCGTTTTCTCAATGGGCTGCAAGCCCTCCTTGCCGCCCACCACCAGCTCGCACAGGGAGAGCAGGATTTTTTCAAAGCGGCGGTAGAGGATGACCGGTGCGTGTCCCAGCAGCTCGAGGGAGATTGGCTGACCGGAGGGCATCCCTGCGGGAAAAAAGGAGGCAGCTCCGGCGGCAATCATCGGCTCGGGTGAGAGATAGAGGCAGTTGAGCTGGTCATTATGAAAGGGGGTGCGCACGATGGCAAGCTCAATCAGCCCGGATTCCAGCATTTCCATCAGCTCAAAGGTGTTGCCCTCGTGGATGGCAAAGCCGATCTGCGGATGCTTCTGGTGGAAGGCGGGGATGCGCCAGCCCAGCAGAGAGGCGCCCGAGGAGGACACCGTCCCGATGTGCAGGGTACCGGTGAAGCCGGGTGCCATCGCAAGCATCTCCTTGCGGGTCAGCTCGCTTAACTCCAGAATGCCCTGCGCGCGCTTGTAGAGCACCCGTCCGGCTTCGGTCAGCGCAATGCCGCGGGCGCTGCGCTCGATCAGCGGCAGGTGAAGCTCTTCCTCAAGCAGCTTCATCTGATAGCTCAGCGGCGGCTGGGAAAGGTGCAGCTTTTTGGCAGCGGCACTGATGCTGCCCTCCTCGGCGATGGTGGTAAAATACAGCAGCTGACGGATGTCCACTCGCTTGCCTCCTTTCCGAACAGGCATACAGAAAAGATATGTCAGCCATAGAAATAAAATATTTTTTATAGGGGAAAAAGTATGCTATAATCATATCATATCGCACGATGCGGATGCAATGGAGGAAGAGGGAAGAACCATGTTAAAGTTAGCAAAGTTTTTAAAACGATTTCGCAAGGAAGTCATCATCGGACCGATTTTCAAGCTGACCGAAGCCATCTTCGAGCTGATCGTTCCGCTGGTCATGGCAAAGATCATCGACGTCGGCATTGCCAACGGCGACCGCGCCTATGTGCTGAAGATGGGCGGCGTGATGGTGCTGCTGGGACTGGTGGGACTGGGCTGTGCGCTGATCTGCCAGTACTGCGCAGCGCGCGCCAGCCAGGGCTTTGGGACGGTGCTGCGCTCGGAGATGTTTGCTCATATCAACAGCCTTTCCCACGGGGAAATCGACCAGATTGGCACCCCTTCGCTGATTACCCGAATCACCAACGACGTCAACCAGCTCCAGCTGGCGGTCGCGATGCTGATTCGTCTGGTGGTGCGCGCGCCGTTTCTGGTGATTGGTGCAGCGGTGATGGCGGTGATGCTCGACTGGCGGCTGTCGTTGATCTTCTTTATTGCCGGACCGCTGGTGGCGCTGGTGCTGTACCTGGTGATGAGCCGCTCGGTGCCGTTTTTCAAAATCATCCAGCGCAAGCTGGACCGCCTGTCGCTGATTACCCGCGAAAATCTGTCGGGTGTGCGGGTCATTCGCGCCTTTTCCCGACAGGAGCAGGAGAAAAAACGCTTCCATGAAGCCAACACCGACCAGATGGAAACAGCCATCTCGGTCGGACGGATTTCTGCGCTGCTCAACCCGTTGACCAGCGCTATCGTAAACCTTGCCATCGTAGCGGTGGTCTGGTTTGGCGGCGTGCGGGTGCAGGCAGGCGGGATGACACAGGGCGAAATCATCGCCTTTGTCAACTACCTCAATCAGATTCTGGTTGCGATGATCGTGGTGGCAAACCTAGTGGTCATCTTTACCAAGGCATTTGCTTCGGCAGCGCGTGTCAACGAGGTGCTGGAGATGCACAGCTCGATTGTCAACAAAACAAATCAGCCGGTGCAGCCGGTGCAGGACAGCCCGAAAATCTGCTTTGAGCAGGTCCGTTTCTGCTATCCTGAGGCGGGCGCCGATGCGCTGTCGGACATCAACCTGACCATCCGGCGCGGGCAGACGGTGGGCATCATCGGTGGTACCGGCTGCGGAAAATCTACTTTGGTCAACCTCATCCCACGCTTTTATGAGGTGAGCAGCGGCAGCATCCGGGTGGATGGGACCGATGTGCGCAGCTATCCCATCCCACAGCTGAGAAAGAAAATCGGCATGGTGCCGCAGCGGGCAGTGCTGTTCTCCGGTACCCTGCGGGAGAATATGCAGTGGAACAAGCAGGATGCCGGCGATGAAGAGATCTGGCAGGCGCTGCGGGTGGCACAGGCGGAGGAATTTGTGCGCAAGCTGCCGGACGGGCTGGACACCCGCATTTTGCAGGGCGGCGAAAACCTTTCGGGCGGACAGAAGCAGCGGCTGACGATTGCCAGGGCGCTGGTCGGCTCGCCGGAGATTCTGGTGCTGGACGACAGTGCCAGCGCACTGGACTTTGCCACCGATGCTGCGCTGCGGCGCGCGATTGCCGATTTGGATCAGGAGATGACGGTGCTGATTGTCTCCCAGCGTGCAAACACAGTGCGCTACGCCGACCAGATTGTTGTACTGGACGACGGAAAAGCGGTGGGCATCGGCACCCACGAGCAGCTGCTGGAAAGCTGCGAAGAATATCAGGAAATCTACTGGTCGCAGAATGAGCGTGTTTTGGCAAAGGAGGAAGCATAATGGAAAACAGAAAAGAAACCCTTGCAAGGGTCCTCCGGTTTGCAAAGCCATACCGCTGGTATCTGCTGGCAGCTCTGGTCAGCGCAGTGCTCAGCGTTTCGCTGACCTTGTATGCGCCGGTGCTGATTGGTCGGGGAATTGACCAGATCGTCGCGCCCGGCAAGGTGTATTTTGACAACCTGCTGCCAATTTTGATCGAGCTTGGCATCGTAGCAGTGCTGGCAGCAATCTTCCAGTGGCTGCTGACCCTGTGTACCAACATCGTCACCTATAAGACGGTGCGCGACCTGCGTTCGGCTGCATTTGAACATATGGAGGAGCTTCCTCTCTCCAACATCGACAGCCGCCCGCACGGCGACATCATCAGCCGCATCATCAACGACATCGATTCGGTCTCGGACGGGTTGCTTCAGGGCTTTTCCCAGCTGTTCACCGGAATCATCACCATTGCCATCACACTGGTGTATATGCTGGCAATCAATTTCAAGGTGGGTCTGGTTGTGGTGGTCATCACGCCGCTGTCGCTGTTTGTGGCATCCTTTATTGCAAAACATTCCTTTGATATGTTCCGCCGCCAAAGCGCCATCAAGGGTCAGCTGAGCGGCTGCATCGAGGAGCTGGTGGGCAACCAGAAGGTGGTCAAAGCCTTTTCCTATGAAGAGCGTGCCCAGCAGCAGTTTGACCGGATCAACCATCAGTTGTACGACGTAGGGGTCAAGGCTCAGTTTTATTCTTCGCTGACCAATCCCTGCACCCGCTTTGTCAACGGAGTGGTCTACGCAGCGGTTGCCATCGTCGGTGCGCTCTCCTGTATTGCAGGCGGATTTTCGGTGGGTGCGCTGTCCAGCTTTTTGACCTACGCCAACCAGTACACCAAGCCGTTCAACGAGATTTCCGGCGTCATCACCGAGCTGCAAACGGCAATCGCCAGCGCCAAGCGGGTGTTCGACATCATCGATGAGCCTGTCCAGCAGCCGGACGAACCGGATGCGGCTCATCCAACCGGCTGTGAGGGTCAAATCGAAATCGACCGGGTCAGCTTCTCCTATGAAAAGTCCCATCCGCTCATCCGTGATTTCCATTTGCAGGTAAAGCCCGGTCAGAGAATCGCGCTGGTCGGTCCGACCGGCTGCGGCAAGACCACCATGATCAACCTGCTGATGCGCTTTTACGATGTGGATGCAGGAGAGATTCGGGTGGACGGGCAGCCAATCAAAAAAATCGGCAGAGACTCGCTGCGCTCGCTGTACGGTATGGTGCTGCAGGACACCTGGATGTTCAAAGGCTCGGTGCGGGACAACATCGCCTACGGCAAGCCCGATGCCACCGATGAGGAGGTTGTTGCAGCGGCAAAGGCAGCCCACGCACACAGCTTTATTATGCGTCTGCCGCAAGGTTATGATACCGTGCTGGCAGAGGACGGCGGAAACATCTCGCAGGGACAAAAGCAGTTGCTGTGCATTGCACGCGCCATGCTGACCAAGCCTTCGATGTTGATTTTGGACGAGGCGACCTCGAGCATCGACACCCGAACCGAAATTAAAATCCAGCAGGCATTTGCCCAGATGATGGAGGGTCACACCAGCTTTGTGGTGGCACACCGACTGTCCACCATCCGGGAGGCGGACTGCATCCTGGTGATGAAGGACGGACAGATCATCGAACAGGGAACCCACCAACAGCTGCTGGAGAAAAAAGGATTTTATCATCAATTATATAACAGCCAGTTTATCCAGACAGAAGCATAGAGGACAACAAATCACAAAGGGTCCCGACCATCCGGTCGGGACCCTTTGTCCTTTTGCTTTTTAAAAGAGCGATATTCATGTTATGTTGTCCTGCGACGGCTCTGCTTACTGGAAGAAATAGGGGATTTGTCATTTTCCCCAACAAACGGGCGACGGGATAGGGCAACTTTCGGTGAAAAAATGAAACGACAAGCAAGTATGGCAGAGAAAACGAGCAAAAACGAGAGATTTTAAGCGTGAGCGGGATATAAATTAAATTTTCGACTAAAAAGACCTTGACAACCTTTTATCGTTTGTTTATAATAGAGAACGTTGATTTGTCATCATTGGATTTTTACGGAAAACCGATGATATAAATTGTATTCGATACAAATGAAACAGGAGGTACCATTCATGTCTACAACAATGCCAAAAGCACAGAACATCACCCGTAAATGGTATGTTATCGACGCTGCAGACAAGCCGCTGGGACGCACCGCTGCCAAAGCTGCTGACCTGCTGCGCGGCAAACATAAACCGATTTTTGCTCCACACGTTGACTGTGGTGACCATGTCATCATCATCAACGCTGAGAAAGCTGTCCTCACCGGTAAAAAACTGGTTCAGAAGGTTCACTACCATCACTCCGGCTGGATTGGCGGTATGAAAGAAATCCGCTATGACAAGCTGATGAAAGAGAACCCGGAAAAAGCAATGATGCTGGCTGTTAAAGGTATGATTCCAGACACCACCATCGGCAGACAGGCTCTGACCCGCTGCAGAATCTACAGAGGCAGCGAGCACAACCATGCTGCACAGAAACCAGAACAGCTCTAATTGGGAAGGAGGACAATGAATCATGTACGAATCTAAAGCATACTTCTACGGCACCGGCAGAAGAAAACACTCTGTTTCCAGAGTAAGACTGTACCCAGGTACCGGTAAAGTTACCATCAACGACAGAGACATCGACGAGTACTTCGGTCTGGATACCCTCAAACTGATCGTTCGTCAGCCATTTGAAGTTACCAACACTGCTGGTAAATTTGACGTTGTCTGCACCGTTCGCGGCGGCGGCGTTTCCGGTCAGGCTGGTGCGATCCGTCACGGTATCTCCCGTGCTCTGCTGCAGAACGGCGATGAAATGCGCCCACTGCTCAAAAAAGCAGGTCTGCTGACCCGCGACCCAAGAATGAAAGAGCGTAAGAAATACGGTCTCAAAGCCGCTCGTCGCGCACCTCAGTTCTCCAAGAGATAATTTCCCTTTCAGGGTTTATATCTGCCAAAAGGCCTTCCTTATGGGAAGGCTTTTTGTATATCCGGGGATTTTGTGCAGCTCGCCAGGGCTTTTCACACAAGAATTTAGAATATGATAAAAAGGAAGAGTAGAAATCGGTTAGGTGGAAAACCCGCTGTAGGAGTGGAGATGAATATGATAAAATATCTTTTAAAGCTAAAATACATCATCGTATTTCAAGTTTTTACCGCACTTCTTTCGATCGTCGGTATCGCTAGTATGCCATACGTTGTCAAGCTACTCTTTGATTATGACTTTTCAAAAGGAGCGGGCGGCATGATATGGATTGTTTTCCTGTATCTGCTGTCCATTGCGCTGGGTATGTTCTTTGAATATTGCAGTCAAAGAAGCGTATGGAAATTCCGTCAGCGCTTCTACTGCCTTGTAAAACAAGATCTGTTCGAAGCCCTACTACGGAAGCGGTATGTCGATTTTAAAAAGCACGATCTGTCAGATTATCTCTCCTTTTTTCAAAACGATGTCGATGTTTTCCGTCAATACCTGGAGTCCTGCATCACCATCTTTCAGACTGTTCTCCAGCTGTTCGTCTATGCGTTTTTCCTCTTTTCACTGGATGCGCGTCTAGCAATTTTGATTATCCTGAGTTCTTTTGTAAGCCTGCTAGTGCCGAAATTGACCGGAAAGCAGCTCTCCCAACGCAAGGCACTCCACCTCACCGCTATGGCAAACTATACCGACACCATCCGTGACCTGCTGTCCGGCTTCCGTTTGGTCAACCACGAAACACGGGAGGCGATTTCTCAAAGACATCTCGACAGCATCGAGCAAACCGAGGAAACAGAGTATCAGTTTGGGAAATATAAAACACTCACCAACGTTGTGACGGGCAGTAGCATGTATTTTTTGCAAAGCATTGTTTTTGCGGTGCTGGGGTATCTGTTATTCCAAAAACAGATCACGGTCGGAACTGCGAGTGCCGCACTGGGATATATCCAGGATTTCTGCTATCCTGTTTCCTATATCCTCAAAGACATAAACAATGTAAACGCTTCCCGCGCAGGTAAAGACAAGATTTTAAAACTGCTCGCGGAAGGCAAGGAAAAAGCACCGGACGAGTGTATTGAACGCTTTCAAAAAGACATCCAGTTTCAGGATGTATCGGTGCAGCTGGGGGATTTTTGTTTTTCCCATTTTACCCATACCTTCCAGAAAGGGAAAAAATACGCGATCATTGGTCCGAGCGGCGTAGGGAAATCCACTATTTTGAATCTGTTGATGCAGTATATTGTGCCGGACCAGGGCAAAATCTGCATGGATGGAAACAGCATATCGGGAAAAGACACCAGCAAAATGATCGTCTGTGTCAACCAGTTTGAGCACATTTTTCACGCTTCCTTTACACAGAACGCGACACTGTTTGAGAGCTACCCGCTGTCCAGAATGCGCTCCGCGTTGCGTTATTTTGACAACGAAAAACTGAACAGCCTGCTGCAAAAAGACAATGCCCAGGAACTCAGCGGCGGCGAAAACCAGATGATGCAGCTGATTCGTGCAATCACGGCGGATAAACCAATTATGCTGATGGACGAATCCTTTTCTGCGGTGGATGTGAACAATACAAACCAGTTGCGGGAAAAGCTATTGTCGCTCGATAAAACGATCCTTTTTGTCACCCACGATGTTTCCGCGGAACATTTAAAGCTATATGACGAAATCATCGTTTTACAGCACGGCAAAATCGTGGAGCAAGGCTCCTTTTTACAGCTGATGGAAAAGCAGCAGTATTTTTATCATTTGTACCACACCAGCGAGAAGTAAGTTCCATGACATGGGAAAAGAGCCGGATAAACAGTTGGAGGTTTATCCGGCTCTTTTTATTATTTTGTGAATCGGAAAAAGGGAAGGAATTAACGGGATTTTATTAAAATATCACTTGACAGCATTCGTCATTTTTTATACACTGAAAAGAAAAGGAGGGGATGTCATGTACTGTAAACATTGTGGACAACCGATGGAAGATTTTGCACAGGTCTGCCCGAGCTGTGGGGCAAGACAGGATGACAAACCACCGGTCATCGACAACGGAGGCTTCGGCTGGGGACTGCTGGGCTGCTGTGTACCGGTGGCAGGGCTGGTGCTGTATCTGGTGTGGAAGGATACAAAACCTAGAACCGCCAAAGCAGCCGGAATCGGCGCGCTGGTCTCGGTGGTGCTGGTAGTCCTGTACTATCTGTTTATCATCCTATCCGCAGTCACCTATGGGGTGTTCTCCTAAAAAATGATAAGATGGTTATACCGCTGGCTGCCCATCTTTTTTGGCTGTCATTGCCGCAGCGACCGCTCGTTTTTTTTTCGCAGCAAACAGTTTCCTTTGTGTGCCCGCTGCACAGGAGAATTGATCGGAATTCTTCTGGCTCCGGCGGCGTTTTGGATGTTCGGTCTGCCGGATGGTAAGCTTTGCTTGTGGTTGCTGCTGCCGCTGGTGCTGGATGGCGGAATACAGCGGTTGACACGCTATGAAAGCGGCAACATCCGCCGGTTGCTCACCGGGATGCTGTTTGGCTATGCCCTCGTGGGTCTGTTGGTGCTCAGCACGATCGGTGCTGCCCGCTGGGGATACCAACTGGGAAAGCAGTTGGCTGTTTGATAAAAATGCTGAAAAGAAAAACGCTCTGCGACAATTTTGTCGCAGAGCGTTTTTTAGATGGATTGCGGAGAAACGGTCTGGTGCTTGACGCGGTCGTGCTCCTCCGCGCGTTTGGCGTTGTTGAAATGTTCCAACGAGCCGACCAGATAGCCGGTGATGCGGCGGATGCGCTCCATCGGTTGCTCGGCAGTTTCGTGGCGGTGGCAACGGGG
>ERZ779866.4585-NODE-4585-length-10103-cov-2.442178_pt1 | contig 10103 bp, 11 predicted proteins | sample MGYA00511248_ERZ779866 | MGnify/ENA primary metagenome ERZ779866 (study PRJEB29588, sample SAMEA2155758) | human gut metagenome | biome: human gut; feature: human-associated habitat; material: faeces | place: Denmark | collected 2008/2010 ... | reverse complement strand
CTTATTTGACTGAAATGTGGTATAATGTAAATAATCAGCAAAGCTGATGTACATAATCCACTGAGAAGGAAAGGAATGGGAATTTTGAAGCGCAGAAGTGACATCGATGGGAAAATTTTCTCTATTGATTACCGGAGACATGTCTGGGACTTTATGTCAGAGAAAGACAAAATCATGACTTTCAGACGACTGGATGATGAGTCCAGGATTGGCATTATCATAGAGATTGTGTCAATCGAAGAGGCAGCAGAAATACTAGCATTTTGGGTGAATGAAGAAGAAGGAAGAAGGCTGTTCTTTAAACTTCCCGTTTTCATTCAACAACAGATTCGTCGAAACGGAGAAAAGTGGATACGGAGGTTCTATCGTTGAACTTCCCAAGGAAACGTTGGATATTTGCAATTGCAAACTCAATGTTTCCTTTTTTTGTGATCAAAACTATTAAACTGACCCGTCAGTCTATTTAAAACCTAAAAATTTTATGATATATATAATTACGATAAAATAATTTTAGGAGGAATAGGATGACAAATTTAAAACAATGTATTGAAGTTACTGATTTAAAAGACATGTTAAAAAAGACAGGAGAAATATATGGTAATAGACCAGCTTATAAAATAAGAGAAGGAGAAAAAAAATATAAAATTTTCACACATAAAGAAGTAAGAGAAATGATAGATGCATTAGGAACAGCATTAATTGATTTAGGATTAAAAGGGAAAAGAATTGCTGTTATTGGTGAAAACAGATACGAATGGGAAATTGCATACCTTTCTATTGTATGCGGGACGGGAATTGTAGTACCATTAGACAGATCATTACCGGAAAATGAGTTAAAAAAATTAGTAGAACGTTCAGAAATAGAAGCAATTTTTTATTCTCAAAAATACGAAGAAAGCCTAAAAAAGATTATTCATAGTGGGACTGGGAAACTAAAACATTTAATTTCTATGGATTTATCAGAGCATAAAAATGGAATTTATTCTGAAAAAGAACTAATAAAAACGGGTAAAAAATTAATAGAACAAGGAAATAGAGAGTTCTTAGATAGTAAAATTGATGAAGAAGGAATGAGTATCATGTTATTTACATCGGGAACAACGGCAGAATCTAAAGTGGTTGCCCTATCTCACAAAAATATAGTGATAAATTTAATGGATATTGCCTCTATTTTAGATGTAGATAGTAATGACAGAATTTTATCTTTCTTGCCAGTACATCATGTTTTTGGCTGCACAGTTGGATTTTTATTTTCCTTATATTTAGGTGCACAAACATCATTTTGTGATGGAATAAAACATATTGTAGATAATTTAAGAGAATATGAAATCACTTTCTCTTCCTTTGTACCAGCAATTTATGAAAATATTTATCGAAATATACTAAAAAAATTAGAAAAAGAAGGAAAATTAGAACAAGTACAAGAAGCTATGGTAAAACATAGAAATGACAGTATGGAAGAAAAGAAAAAGGTATTTAAAGAAATACATGAAGCTTTAGGAGGACATATTAGATTACTTTTAAGTGGAGCAGCTGCTTTGGACCCAAAAGTAGAACAAGGCTTTAGAGACTGGGGAATTAATCTATGCCAAGGTTATGGACTTACAGAGACATCTCCAGTGGTTGCAGTTGAAACCAATACGGAATTTAGAGTAGGTTCTATTGGGAAAGCAATACCTCATGTTCAAGTAAAATTAGAAGATGTAAATGCAGAAGGAATAGGAGAATTGGTGGTAAAGGGACCTAATGTTATGCTAGGATATTATGGAAATGAAGAAGCAACAAAAGAAGTTTTAAAAGATGGATGGTTTCGTACAGGTGATTTAGCAACAATTGATGATGATGGATATATTTTTATTAAAGGTAGAAAGAAAAGTGTTATTGTACTAAAAAACGGAAAAAATATTTTCCCAGAAGAAATGGAAAATTTAGTAAATAAAATTGTAGGAGTAAAAGAGTCTTTTATTTTTGGAAAATCAACTAAAGAAGATAAAGATGATGTAAAAATATATTCTAAAATAGTATTTGATAGAGAGGTAGTAAAAGAGGCATACAAAGTAGAGAATATGGACGAAATATATGAAGCAATTAATAATAAAGTAAAAGAAATTAATCATACTATGCCACCATATAAAGCAATTAAAGGGATTATTCTTTCTGAAACACCACTTATCAAAACAACTACATCAAAAATAAAAAGACAAGAGGAGTTAAAAACAATTGTATAAAATAGTACTTCCAAAATTAAATACGAAATGGCTAGGAAAAGAAACAATCTATTATAAAGAAATTGATTCCACACAAAAAGAGATTTGGAGAAGAATAGAGAATAAAAATATAGACAATGGGACATTAATTTTAGCTGACATTCAAACTGATGGGATAGGAACACATGGAAGAAAATGGTATACTTCACAAGAAGAAAATATAGCATTTTCTTTTGTGATATATCCCAATATTCAGATACAAAAAATAGAAAATTTAACGGTAGAAATAGCAGAGATTCTTTTAGAAGTATTCCAAAAAATATATTCTATTCAATTAGCAATTAAAAATCCGAATGATATTATCATAAACAATAAAAAAGTAGGTGGAATATTAGCAGAAACAAAGTTAAGAGGAGAGCAAATAGAGTGTTTAGTGATTGGAATAGGCATCAATACAAATCAGCAAAAATTTACAAAAGAAATAGAAAATATTGCTACTTCTATAAAAAATGAGTTTCATATAAAAGTAGATAACTTAGAAGTGATTACAGAATTTTGTAATCTTTTCGAACAAAATATGATAAAAAGGATGGAAGAATAAAATGAAAATAGGATATTTATTTCCAGGGCAAGGAACCCAAACTGTTGGAATGGGAAAAGATTTATATGAAAAGTATGAAGCATACAGAAACATATATCAAAGAGCAAATGACTTAACAGGATATCATTTAGAAGATATTACTTTTCATGGACCAGAAGAACAATTAAATCAAACAAAATATACACAAATAGCGGTTTTAACAATGAGTTTAGCACTACTAGAACTATTAAATAAAGAGAGAATTGAACCAGCGGCATGCTTAGGACTAAGCTTAGGGGAATATAGTGCATTAATATGTGGAAAAGCATTAACTTTTGAAGATGGTATCAAAATTATAAAAAAAAGAGGAATTTTAATGCAAGAATTGTGTCCTAAAGGAGATTGGCATATGGTAGCCATTATGGGGCTAGATGAAGAAAAAGTAACAAAAATTTGCAAAAGTATTACTTCTGGCTTTATTGCTCCGGCAAATTTCAATTGCCCAGGACAAATTGTAGTATCAGGTGAAAAAGAAGCAATTGAAGAAGCAATTCAAAAAGCAAAAGAAGAAGGAGCTAGGAAAACAGTAGAATTAAATACAGCCGGTCCATTTCATACGGTTATGTTAGAAGAAGCAGCTAAAAAGCTAAGGGAAGAACTAGAAAATATTACAATTCATAAATTTGAAACCAGTGTCATAAAAAATATAGATGGAAAAGTATATCAAAATAATGATAATATAAAAGATATTTTAGCAAACCATATCATGTGCCCTGTTAGAATGGAAGAAGGAATTAGAACTATGCTAGATATGGGAATTGACACTTTCTTAGAATTAGGACCAGGAAAAACATTGTCCGGTTTTGTAAAAAGAATTAATAAAGAGGTAAATGTCCTAAATATCAATAACGTAGAAACTTTAGAAAATGCAATCGCATTTATAAAAGGAGGTAATGCTTAAATGGGTAAAGTAGGATTTATAACAGGAGCAACTAGAGGAATTGGAAAACAAATTGCAATTACTCTAGCAAAACAAGGATATGATATTGCCATCAATTATAGAGAAGAAAATGAACAATTACAAGAAACAAAAAAGGAAATAGAAGCATTAAATGTAAAATGCTTAGCAGTTAAAGGAGATATTTCTCACTATGAAGATTGTGAGAACATGGTAAAAAAAGTGATAGAGGAATTTGGAAAAATAGATGTATTAGTCAATAATGCAGGAATTACGAAAGATATGTTGTTACTTAGAATGAAAGAGGAAGATTTTAGAAAAGTAATTGATGTAAATTTAATAGGAACATTTAATATGTGTAAAAATGTTACTTCTTATATGATGAAAGAAAGAAATGGAAGGATTATTAATATTTCTTCTGTTGTTGGTATTTCTGGAAATAGTGGTCAAGCAAATTATGCAGCATCTAAAGCAGGTGTTATTGGCTTTACGAAAAGTTTAGCGAAGGAATTAGCTAGCAGAAATATATTAGTAAATGCTGTTGCACCTGGTTTTATACAGACAGACATGACCAATGTATTAAAAGAGGAAACGAAAGAAGATATTAGAAAAAACATACCATTAAAAAGAGAAGGAAGAGCAGAAGAAGTAGCAAATGTTGTTAAATTTTTGGCATCAGATGATAGTAGTTATATTACAGGGCAAGTGATACAAGTAGATGGTGGAATGTTAATGTAGATAATGTAAAATAATCTATAAAAAATGTAGGAGCGATTTTAATTGCCTGCGCTTCGAAGAAATTACTTAAAGAAAAGCGAGGAAAGGAATGAAAAAATATGACAAAAAGAGTTGTTATAACAGGACTTGGAGCAATTAGCCCAATTGGGAATACGGTAGAAGAAACTTGGAAAGGAATCAAAGAAAAAAAGTGTGGAATTGATGAAATTACATTATTTGATACCAGCAATTTAAAAACAAAATTAGCTGCAGAAGTAAAAGATTTTGACCCTTCACAACATCTCGATCCAAAACAAGTAAAAAGGTTAGATAGGGTTTCACAATTTGCAATTGTGGCAGCGAGAGAGGCTTTTCAAGATAGCAAAATTACAAAAGAAAATACAGATTATGAGAAAATTGGAATTTATGTAGGAACAGGAATTGGAGGATTAATCACACTTCAAAACCAATGTGAAGTAAGACTAGAAAAAGGAAACAATAGAGTATCTCCTATGTTTATTCCTATGGTAATTGCAAATATGCCAGCTGGGAATATTGCAATGGAATTAGGATTAAAAGGTGAATCTGTGGCAATGGTAAGTGCATGTGCATCTTCAAATCATGCAATTGGAGAGGCATACAGAGCAATTAAACATGGATATGAAGATGTAATTGTTGCAGGAGGTGCAGAAGCAACTATATGTCCAATTGGAATTGCAGGATTTGAAAATATGAAAGCATTATCTCATGCTACAGATAAAAATAGAGCAAGTATTCCATTTGATAAAGAAAGATCAGGTTTTGTCATGGGAGAAGGTGCAGGAATCCTTGTATTAGAAGAACTAGAACATGCTAAAAAAAGAGGAGCAAAAATCTATGCAGAAATAATAGGATATGGAGCTACCTCAGATGCTTATCATATTACATCTCCAGACCCAGAAGGAAATGGTGGAGCAAGAGCAATGCAAAGAGCAATGCAAGATGCTAATGTAAAGCCAGAAGAAATTGACTATATTAATGCACATGGAACTTCTACTAGCTTAAATGATTCTACTGAAACTTTAGCAATTAAAACTGCATTAGGGGAAGCAAGTAAAAAAGTAAAAGTAAGTTCTACCAAAAGTAATACAGGACATTTATTAGGTGCAGCAGGTGCAATAGAAGCTATTATTACAACAAAAGCAATTGAAAATAAATTCATTCCGCCTACCATTCATTATGAAGTAAAAGACGAAGCTTGTGACTTAGATATTGTACCAAATGAACCAATTGAGCAAGAAATAAAAATAGCTATGTCAAATTCATTAGGCTTTGGTGGACATAATGCAAGTATTATGATAAAGAAATTTGAAGATTAAATATCTAAATAACAGAAAGGAGTATGATAAAATATGGAATATGAGCAAATCAAACAATTAATAGAAGATATGGGAAACTCAAAATTAACTGCGATTGATATTGAATTTCCAGATGGCATCAAAATAAAAATGGAGAAAAAAGAAGAACCAAGAGTAATCGTACAAAAGGAAGAAGTAAAAAACCAACAAGAACCATCAAAAATAGAAGAAAAACCAAAAGAACAAGAGATAGGAAATATAGTAAAATCACCTATGGTGGGAACCTTTTATATAAAACCATCTCCTACTAGTAAACCTTATGTTGAGCTAGGCTCTGCCATTAAAAAAGGAAATGTACTCTGCATTATTGAAGCAATGAAATTAATGAATGAGATTGAATCCGAGTTTGATGGTAAAATTGAAGAAATTTATGTAAAAGATGGGGAAACCGTAGAATACGGAAAACCATTATTTAGAATTGTATAAAAGGGAGATTAAAATGTTAAATAAGGAAGAAATAAAAAAAATTATTCCACAAAGAGAACCATTTTTAATGATTGATGAAGTGGAAGATTATAAACCAGGAGAGAGCTGTGTTGCTTATAAAAATGTAGACCAAAATGAGGGATATTTTAAAGGACATTTTCCAGGGAACCCAATTATGCCAGGAGTACTAATTGTAGAAAGCTTAGCACAAGCAGGTGCAATTGCTATTTTATCCATGGAAGAAAATAAAGGAAAAAATGCTTTATTTGGAGGAATAGATAAAATGAAATTTAAAAAAATGGTAATACCAGGAGATAGATTAAAATTAGAAGTAAAAATCATCAAAAGAAAAGGACCTATTGGTATAGGAGAAGCAGTAGCAACTGTTGATGAAAAAATAGTAGCAAAAGGAGAACTAACTTTTGCAGTAGTGTAAAAAGAAGGAGTCAATATGAATAAAATTTTAATTGCCAATCGTGGAGAAATTGCAGTACGCATCATAAGAGCTTGTAAAGAGATGAATATTAAAACTGTTGCTGTTTATTCGGAAATAGATAAAGATTCTATGCATACAAGATTAGCAGATGAAAGCATTTGTATAGGACCAGCAAATTCTAATAAAAGTTATTTGAATTTTAAGAATATTATAGAAGCTGCAAATATTACTGGGGCAGATGGTATTCATCCTGGTTTTGGATTTTTATCTGAAAATAGTAAATTTGCTAAAATCTGTGAAGAATCTAATATTAAATTCATTGGTCCATCTTACAAGGTGATTGAAGCAATGGGGAATAAAGCCAAAGCAAAAGAAATGTTTAAAAATGCTGGGATTCCTGTAATACCTGGATCAGATGGAAGCATAAAGGGAATATCAGAAGCAATGAAATTGGCAGAAAAAATAGGGTATCCTGTTATGCTAAAGGCGGCAAATGGTGGAGGAGGCAAAGGAATTCGTATTGTAAATAACCAAGAAGAATTAGAAGAAAATTATGATATTGTAAAACAAGAAGCAAAGGTTTCCTTTTCAGATGATGAAATATATATGGAAAAATATATTGAAAATCCTAGACATATTGAAATTCAAATTTTAGCAGATCAACATGGAAATGTTATTCAATTAGGAGAAAGAGATTGTACAATACAAAGAAAAAATCAAAAAATATTAGAAGAAACACCATCACCTGTTATTGACCAAAAACTAAGAAATAAATTAGGAGAAATTGCGGTAAAAGTTGCTAAAGTTGCAGAATATACCAATGCAGGGACAGTGGAATTTTTGGTAGATAAAAATAAAAATTTTTATTTTATGGAAATGAATACAAGAATACAAGTAGAACATCCTATTACCGAAGAAAATACAGGAATCGATTTAATAAAAGAACAAATTCGAATTGCAGCAGATGAGCCATTACGATTTAAACAAAGCAAAATCAATCCAGTGGGACATTCTATAGAGTGTAGAATTAATGCAGAAAATCCTTTGCTACAATTTAGACCAAGCCCAGGGAAAATTACAGGACTTAATTTGCCAGGTGGAAATGGAATAAGAATTGATACTGCTATTTATGAAGGATATCAAATTCCACCAAATTATGATTCCATGATTGCAAAATTAATTGTTCATGGCAATAGTAGAAATGAAGCAATTGCAAAAATGAAAAGAGCTCTAGAAGAATTTGTAATAGAAGGAGTAGATACGAACATTGATTTTTTATTACGAATTATTACGAACTTAAATTTTATAAGAGGAAATTATGATACGTCTTTTATTGAAAAAGAAATTTTAAATAAAACAGGAGCAGTTAAATGATAGTAGATAAAATTAAAAAGCGTGAATCAAAAAATATAAGACCTACGAATAAGGTAGATATTCCAGTTGGAAAATGGATGAAATGTGATAAATGTAAAGAAATTTTATATAAGGAAAATATAAAAGAAAACGAAAGCATATGTCCATTATGTGGTCATTATTTTAGAATGTCTAGTAGGAGAAGAATAGAGCAAATTATTGATAAAGATACTTTTGAAGAATTTCAAATACCAATTGACACTGTAAATCCATTGGAGTTAGAAGACTATGAAAAGAAATTAGAAAGTCTAAGAGAGAAAACAGGATTAACAGAAGCTGTAAAGTGTGGCACAGGAGAAATAGAAGGAAAAAAAGTTGTTATTTGTGTTATGGATAGTGCTTTTTTTATGGGAAGCATGGGGAGTGTAGTAGGAGAAAAAATCACCATTTCCATTGAAAAAGCAATAGAATATAAGTTACCACTTATTATTTTTACAGCATCTGGTGGAGCGAGAATGCAAGAAGGCATGATTTCTTTAATGCAAATGGCAAAAACAACACAAGCACTTATGAAACTTGATAAAGCAGGGATATTATATATTTCTGTATTAACTGATCCGACTTATGGAGGAGTAACAGCTAGTTTTGCCATGTTAGGAGATATTATTTTAGCAGAACCAGGAGCAATGATTGGATTCGCTGGGCAAAGAGTCATTGAACAAACAATTGGAGAATCTTTACCAGAAGGATTTCAGACATCAGAATTTTTATTAGAACATGGTTTTATTGATAAAATTGTAGAAAGAAAAGAGTTAAAAACAACTTTATCTAAACTTATTTCTTTAAACTCTGGTAGCTATGGAGGTGAAAAATAGAATGCCTAAAAATTTATCTGCATGGGAAAGGGTAGAAATAGCAAGGAATTCTAATCGTAAAACTGCCTTAGATTATATTGAAAAAATATTTGATGAATTTATTGAATTACAAGGTGATCGACTATATGGAGAGGATGCTTCTATTGTTTGTGGATTAGCAAGGTTAAAGAATCAAAATGTAACCATTATTGCAGAACAAAAAGGAAGAAATACCAAAGAAAATATGAAAAGAAATTTTGGCATGCCAAATCCAGAAGGATATAGAAAAGCTATAAGAATGATGAAACAAGCTGAGAAATTTGGAAGACCAATTATTACTTTTGTAGACACGAAAGGAGCATATCCAGGAATTGGTGCTGAAGAAAGAGGGCAAGGAGAAGCTATTGCAAAAAGTATGTTTGAAATGTCAAAATTACAGGTGCCAATTATTGCTATTCTAATAGGAGAAGGATCAAGTGGTGGAGCCTTAGCTATTAGTATTGCCAACAAAATTTATATGCTAGAAAATGCGATTTATTCTATTTTATCACCAGAAGGATATGCCAGCATCTTATGGAAAGATTCTTCAAGAGCAAAAGAAGCGGCAGAAAAAATGAAGTTAACTGCAAAAGATTTATATGATTTTAAAATCATTGATACCATTATAAAAGAAAACACCTCTGATGAGGTAAATGAAGAAGAATTTGAAAAAATAGCTCAGAATATACAAGAAGAAATGGTAAAAGATTTAACAAAACTAGAAAAAATGTCAAAAGAAGAAATACTAGAAGATAGATATCGTAAATTTAGAAATATAGGAGAATATAAGACAATAAAAAGTGAATAATTTTTGAAGTTTATTGAAACATAATGTTATTTGATAATCACGTAGGGGTCGCCACGATTTAAGTGACCCACACTTCAAAGAAATTGCCATATATGTAGGGGCTTGTCTTGACAAGCCCAAAATACAAAAAAGAAAATAATAGTGTAAAGTAATTTATGAAAAATGTAGGGGCGATTTCAATCGCCCGTGCTTCATAGAAATTACTTAAATCAAGGAGGTAAAAGGATGATATTAACAGGTAAAAAAATATTAATTATGGGAATTAGAAATAAATGGAGTATTGCATTTGGAATTGCAAAATCTGCTTATGAAAATGGAGCAGAACTAT
>ERZ779866.4579-NODE-4579-length-10115-cov-3.226740_pt1 | contig 10115 bp, 7 predicted proteins | sample MGYA00511248_ERZ779866 | MGnify/ENA primary metagenome ERZ779866 (study PRJEB29588, sample SAMEA2155758) | human gut metagenome | biome: human gut; feature: human-associated habitat; material: faeces | place: Denmark | collected 2008/2010 ... | reverse complement strand
GTCGGCCCATCCGGCGACTGACTGAAGCAGCCGACGGACAGGGGGCGTGCGGATTGCCCCTCCCTGAAAGGAGGAATTGCAGAAAAGGTTTTCATCGGCTTCGCCGTCGTGTCAGCCGCTCTTTTCCCCCTGAAGGGGGAGGTCTCAAACCACAAGGGAATTTTTGATGAAATATACGCTGCTGAAGCGGCAATCGGGCATCGGCTTCGCAATCATCGTTATCATGGCAAAGGGTTTCGGCTGGCTCGATTTCTGATTTTCCCTTTCCTTCCTCCCTTCCCCCAGCCGCCTCCGGGCGGCTTTCTGCCGCCCGGCAAACCTTGCCGCCCTCCCGCAAATTCCCCCTGTTTTTATTGAATTTTTCATTTTGGCATACTCCTTGAATATCTCCCGGCACAAGGAGTCCGCCATGCAAATTATGCCGGAAAACAATCTCGCCCGTACCGCGGCCGGAACATCGGCATCAGCCAGCCCCTATGCCGATCAGGCGGGGGATCTCTTCGGGCTGGAAATCTCCAGACTGCTGCAGGATGACCCGCAGGGCAGCCTGCCCGCCGAGACGGCGGAAATGGAGGAGGATGATGAAGATGAGCGCACCGAGAGTGCGGCGTCTTCTCCCTACAACCCCGTTCTCCGGCCTGTTTCCCCCTTTGAGCCGCAGGAAGTGCGCCTTACGCCCGGTGAAGCGGACAGCATCGTCGAAGCCATGCGCGAGGACGGTGTCCCCGCCAATGTGCTGAATGCGGTGAAGGACGCGGGCAGGACCGCGGGCGGCGCCACGCTGGACATGCTCATGAACGCGGTCCGCAAGGCTCTGAACGGTGAAAGGGCTGAACTGTCAAAGGCCGACGGGGCGCAGCTTTCCTCCCTGTCCGGCAAGCTGGCGGGAGCGCAGAGCCGTGAACTCGCGCAGCTTCTTGCCTCCGCCTCCGAATCAGGCTCCGCCTCCGATGCGCGGAATGCGCTTGCCGCCGTGCTGAACAGCCTGAACAACGCTTCTTCCGTCAGCATGAACAAGGAAGAAATGAGCGCCCTGCTCAAGGCTCTCGGCATCTCCGGGGATACGAGCAAGGGTATCCTTGCGGCATTTGACGACCATCGTTCCCTGACCATGAAGGGCGGGGATTTTGCGGAACTGCTCAAGCCCGCCGGGGCGGAGCTTGCTTCCCGGGTCAATCAGCTTGACAGTGCGCTCGCCAGCCTTCAGAAGCAGGCCGCTCCCGTCATGAAGGAAGCCCGGCGCCGTGAAGAACTGGAACGCATGGCCGGAATGCGCGAGGATCAGGCGGTATCCCGTTCCCGCATTCTGATCAGGGATACCGCCACGCAGGCTGCTCCCGGACGCGAAGATCAGATCGCGCAGGACAAGCAGACCCGCGCGGCAGCCCTGCGCGATACGGCGCAGACCAGAGCCGATGCCGAAGCGCATCTTGAAGCCGGACGGGATGTCCGGCAGCAGCAGGAACAGACCGCCTCCCACAGGGATGCCATGGCCTGGGGGCAGTTGCGCGATGACGAACGTCTCGGACGCGACGCGGGCGGACGGGAACGCGGACGGAATCTTTCCGCAGCCATGACCGGCGCGGAAAACCGGAACGCATCACGCGCGACGGCATCCTTCTCCACAGGTTCGCCCTCCGGCATTTCCGGCGGAATGTTCGCCGCCATGCCGCAGGGAGCCGATTCCGCCGCGCAGGCAGGCAAGACCGGCAGTCTGCCCTCCACCCTTCCTTCCCAGACGCTGAACCAGATTGAACAGGCTATTCTCGGTTCTTCCCGGAACGGGGTACAGCGTCTTGAAGTCAAGCTCAATCCCGTGGAACTCGGCGCCATGACCATAGCTCTCGCCACCAATCGCCAGGGCGAAGTCAGCGCCGTGATCCGGCCTGAGAAGGAGGAAACTGCCGCCCTCATCAATCAGCAGGTGGATCAGATTCGTGCGGAACTGGAAAATCAGGGCTTCAAGGTGGACAAGGTGGAAGTCCAGACCCGGCTTGCGGATCAGGGCGGGCAAAACTGGCAGGGTGCGCAGCAGCACAATGCCTCCCGCGATCTTGCGGAAAGAGCAAGTATTCTTGAGCAGTTGCGCAATCTCGGCCGCCTCGGCTCCGAGCCGGAAAATGTTTTGGCACGCGGTATGCATGGAGTGGACGGCAACGGACGTGAAGCGGCAAATGCTTCCGCCCGGGGGCTGCATCTCGTGGCCTGACGCATTCTGAAACTTCACCGAGGATACCATGTCAACCACTTCCGCTCTTGACTCCGCATACAGCAACGCTCTCGGCAGCGCAATTTCCAGCTCCACCGGCGGCTCGGATCTGGGCAAGGAAGAGTTTCTTCAGCTCCTGGTCACCCAGTTCCAGTATCAGGACCCGCTGAACCCCATGGAAGACAAGGAATTCATCGCCCAGCTCGCCCAGTTCTCCAGCCTTGAGCAGAACATGCAGATGAACAAGAATCTGGAGAAGCTGCTCTTCCTGCAGCAGCAGCAGACAGTTATCGGGGCGGCCAACTATATCGGCAAGACGGTGTCCGCGCGCGGCTACGGCCTTTCCTGGGAGCCGAACTCCACGGGTACCGGCGGCAAGGCCTCCACCGTGGACTGGGCCACCGGCGAAAATGCGGCCTCCGTCACGGTGAACATCCTTGATGCCTCGGGTTCACTGGTCAACACCTACGATCTTGGCTCTTCCACGGCCGGTTCCATCAATACCTTCAGGTGGGACGGCAAGAACTCCATGGGCGGCTTTGTGAACAAGGGCGTGTACACAGTGAGCTTTGTGGCCAGGACCGAGGCGGGCAAAACCACCTTTGTGGACACCCAGGTTTCCGGCGTGGTCACCGGCGTGTCCAATTACAACGGCGTCCAGTATGTGCGCATGGCCGACGGTCGCACCGCCACGCTGGACAATATCCGCGAAGTTGTCGCGCCGGACGAGGCCACGGAAAAACTGACCGGCCCCGACGTCATCAACGTCACGGACGGCAAGGCCACGGTGATCCGGTATTGCGTTCCGCAGGAAATCCGCGGATGCAGCGTGACCATTACCGACGCCAGGGGCGAGGAAGTGTACAAGAACTCGGATCTCGGCGTTCATTCGGAAGGCACCTTTGAATATGAATGGGACGCAAGGAATTCCGAAGGCAATGGCGTGGAAGACGGTCAGTACCGCGCCCGGTTCTTCGGCATCGATGCGGACAACAATATGGTTGCCATCGAATGTGTGCCTGAAGACGTGAACTGATAACCGGTTTTTCCGGCGGGAAAAATATTCCCGCCCTCCCAGTCGGGAGATCCGGCCGTCTGAGGGGACGGTCGCAAGGCAAACGCAAGGATTGAAGGAGAAAAATCATGAGCCTCAGCGCCAGCATGTGGACAGGTGTATCCGGCCTTCTCGCCCACGGGGAAAAGATGAATGTGGTGGGCAACAACCTCGCCAACGTGAGTACCGTGGGCTTCCGCGGCCAGCGTATGGACTTTGCGGACTTCGTGTACGCGAATACCTATACTTCCGCCGGAACAGGCCAGATCGGGCGCGGCGTCAAGGTCGGGGCGATCATGGGCAACTTCGCCCAGGGATCCTTTGAAACCACTACCGAAGCCACAGACCTTGCCATTTCCGGCTCCGGTTTCTTCAAGGTCAACAAGATCGGCAAGGATCAGGGCTTCTACACCCGCGCGGGCAACTTCCGTTTCAACAACGAAGGTTATCTGGTGGATCCCAACGGTTATGCCCTGCAGGGCTGGATGGTGGACAACACGGGCGGCATCTCCCGCGCCTCCGGCGGTCTGAACCCCGATTCCGTGACCAGCCAGGATACCTCGGACATCATCGGTTCCGGCACGCCCACCGATATCAAGCTGGATACCTGGACGGTATTCCCGCAGCAGACCACCAACATGACCTTCAAGGTCAATCTGCCCTCCGCCTCCTCGGATCACGCCCGCTCCAACACCAACCCCTTCGCCTCCCTGATGGAAGCGTGGAACGGCACGCAGCCGCAGAGCAACGAGAACACGCCGTACATCGCCTCCAGTTCCTATGCCTCCTCCACCACGCTCACAGTATACGACGAGGCGGGCAGCAAGCATACCATCTCCATCTACTACGACAAGGTGGATAAAAACGACGTGGAGGGGCTGGGCAACAACTCCATGTGGGAATACATCGTCACCATGGATCCCGCCGAGGATCAGCGCCAGTTTGTCGATGCAAATGGGGCTTTGAAAAACGTCAATGAAACAAAAATGGGCGGCGTGCTTGCCTCCGGCACCATCACCTTTGACGCGGCAGGCCGCATGACCAACCAGAGCTGCTATACCTGGGGCGGCACCCAGAGTCCGGATACCAATCCCGGCAGCTTCACGGAAATGGCCGACCCCACCAATCCGCTGAATCCGCTGCAGGTGATCAACCTCGACCCCACGAATCTCAACAACTGGTATCCGGCGGAAATTTCCAGCAACGGCTACCCCATTGTGGTGGCCAACTTCTCCGGCGTGCTTGATGCGCAGACCTCCGGTTCCACCAATGGCGAACGCTACGGGATTGAACTGAACTTCGGCGTCAAGGTGGGGAATTTCGACGCGCCGTGGGAAAACACCGCATCTCTCGGCTCCCTTGCCGTCACGCCCTATGCGCAGAACGGCGCGGGCAAGTCTCCGAAATACTACGAGATCAACCCCGACTACGATCCCAAGGCTCCGTGGGATAACCGCAACCACTATCAATGGAAATTCAAGGGGGTGAACTACGGAACGCCCGGCACCGCCGCAGGTGACACCGCACTTCTCAGCGTTATCCAGTCCATGTACGGCAATATCCCCGTCACCAGCGGCGCTCTCGGCACTTATAACGATGCGGGGAACGTGCCCCAGCCGCTTCCGCCCGATACGGTGTACTTCAATATTACCGACAAGAAGTTCTATCAGGCCAACGGCGCCCCGTATACACCCGGCTCCATGGAGGAAACAAAAACACTGAATCTCTTCACCAACGACTGGGGTACCGCACAGGGCTCCAAGAATGTGATCATGAAAGACCTGGTTGGAGAGAAGCTTGCCTCAATGACTCCCAAGGACACCTCCGTCATGGTTGCGGCCACTCCGGCCAATGCCAACCATGTAGCGGAATTCAACAAGCCCATTGTGCTGGAATCCTCCGCCTGCACCAGCCTGAACAGTTCCTTCACCGCCAACCAGGCGCAGGACGGTTACGGCTACGGCGATCTTACCAGCTACAACGTCGACGCGAACGGCATTCTGTACGGCGTGTACTCCAACGGCGTCACCCTGCCCCTGGCCCAGGTCTGCATGTATGACTTCACCTGCCAGCAGGGGCTGCGCCGTGAAGGCAACAACCTGTTCAGCCAGACCCGCGCCTCTGGCGAACCCAAGTCCGGCGCGGCGGGGGTGGCCGGACTCGGCACCATCAACAGCTACTCGCTGGAACAGTCCAACGTGGACATGTCAACGGAATTCGTGCAGATGATCACCACTCAGCGCGGTTTCCAGTCCAACAGCAAGCTGATCACCACCACCGACACCATGCTTGAGACAGTCATCAGCATGAAGCGTTAGCCTCAGACTGTTCTTCTGGAACGTCCAGTCAGGTCCCTGTGTTCCGGCACGCAGGCTTCACGCCGCCATCGGAGCTTGACGCCGCAAGTCAATTGCGGCTGCTCCAATGTCGCGGCGGAGTCTCGCTTCGCTTGACTCCGGGAGCATTTTCAAAACGAAAATGCTCTAAAAATTCCTTTATGGTTTGAAGGCTCCCCCCTTCAGGGGGAAAATGGATTTGCCAAAACGGCAAAGCCGATGAAATCCCTTTTTGCAGTTCCTCCCTTCCGGAAGGACATCCGCACGCCCCCTGTCCGTCGGCTGCGGAATCAGTCGGCGGATGGGGCGGCGATGGATTGAAAAAATGAAACAGCATCTTGAAACTCTGGCCGTTCATGGGGGGCAGGCGCCTGATCCTTTCACGCTGTCCCGCGGTGTGCCCGTGCATCGCACCACAGCCTATATGTTCCGCAATGCGGAGCATGCCGCGCGGCTGTTTGGGCTGGAGGAGCCGGGCAACATTTATACCCGGCTGGGAAATCCCACACAGGAAGTTCTTGAGCAGCGCATGGCCCTGCTGGAAGGAGGAAGCGGAGCTGTCGCCTTCGCATCCGGCACTGCCGCAATTTTTTCCGCGCTCATCAATGTTGCGGGGCAGGGAGATGAGATTATAGCAGCCGGCAACCTGTATGGCGGAACCTATACCATGCTGGATGCCATCCTGCCCCAGTTCGGCATCAAGACCCGCATGGTTGAGGTCAATGATTTCAGCGCAATGGAAAAGGCCGTTAATGAGCGCAGCCGCGCGGTATATGTGGAGGCCATCGGCAATCCCGGTCTGGATGTGGCCGACCTGAGCCGCACGGCGGAGCTGGCGCATGCCCATGGTCTGCCGCTGCTTGTCGATGCCACCTTTGCCACTCCCTGCCTGCTGCGTCCGCTGGAACACGGTGCGGACGTGGTCATCCATTCCCTGAGCAAATGGATATGCGGACACGGCACGGCCATTGGCGGCATCGTGATTTCGGGCGGGGCCTTTCCCTGGGGAAACGGACGCTTTGAGCTTTATGAGCAGCCTGACGCCGGATATCACGGCCTGCGCTGGGGGCATGACGTTCCGGAAGGAGCGGATCCGTTTCTGCTGCGTCTGCGCACGGTGCCGCTGCGCAATCTTGGCGCCTGTGTTTCACCCGACAACGCCTGGATGTTTCTGCAGGGGCTGGAAACGCTTCATCTGCGCATGGAGCGCCATTGTGAAAACGCGCTTGCCGTGGCCGGGTTTCTGCGGGATCATGCGGCGGTGGACTGGGTTCGTTATCCGGGCCTGCCGGGTGATCCGTCGCATGATCTGGCATTGCGCTATCTGCCGCATGGGGCAGGCGGCATGGTCGTATTCGGCGTGAAGGGCGGCAAGGCAGCCGGGCAAAAGCTGGTGAATGGGCTGAAACTCTTTTCCCATCTGGCCAATGTGGGTGATGCCAAGAGCCTGGTCGTCCATCCCGGCAGTACAACGCACTCCCAGCTCAGCGATGAGCAGCAGCTCGCGGCAGGGCTGCGGCCCGAACTGGTGCGGCTGTCCATAGGCATTGAGCACAAGGATGATATTATCGCCGATCTTGCGCAGGCGCTTGACGCGTGCTGAATGCCCCTTGCAGGGCTACCGCATGCCGTCTTTGCGTATAAAGGCATGGAAAAGAATATCCTGTCCCTCTTCCTCGGACGAAGCAGGCAGGACGAGTTCCTGTTCTTCCAGGCGGGCATCCCCGGCACGCGCGAGGAACGCGTCAATCTGGTCCTCGTTTTCGGCCCGGTTCACGGCGCATGTGGCATATGCCAGCAGGCCGCCCGGCCGGAGTGCCGGCCATACCGCATCCAGCAGTTCCCTCTGCAGCCTCGCCGCCGCTTCCAGTTTTTGCGGGGTCAGGCGCAGACGCAGTTCGGGGTTGCGCGCCAGGGTGCCCGTGCCGCTGCATGGCGCGTCCAGCAGGATGCCGTTGAATGCCTGCGGATGTGCGGCGGCTATGGACTGCGCCTCTCCTGCGACGATTTCGAGCCTGTCCAGCCCCAGCCGCTCCACATCGGTGCGCAGAAAGGCAAGCCGCCGTTCCGAGGGATCGGAACACAGCAGCGGAGCAATGCCGCGCTCGCGCAGGGCACAGCTTTTTCCTCCCCGACCGCAGCAGGCGTCCCAGAACGGACCGTTCATCATCCGCATTTTCTCCGCCGCGCGCAGGGCCAGCCTCTGTGAGGCAAAACCCTGACGTGAAGCAAGGCCGTTGCGGCTCGCATCAGCCACAAAAGCCATCAATCCTTTACCCTGAGACGGCTCCGGTTGTTCCGGCGTTTCTCCGGGCATACAGGGGCCTTTAAACCGGGAAGAGTCCGTCGGAGGCAGAAAACAGCCCCCGGCGCTGAAAAATTTCGCTCCCGCTTCCGCAAGAACCGTGCGCAGTTCTTTCAGGCACGTTTCATCACGGGCGGCGTTAAGGCGCAGAGCGGGGAGTGGACGCAGCGTGGAAAGCAGGGAGAGACGCTGTGCCGTTTCCCGTCCGTACTGTTCCCGCCAGAGTTTTGCCAGCCAGAGCGGAAGGGAGCCTGAAAGGGCGATGTCCGCATCCTGATCCGCATTGCGCCCGCCGGATTTCGTCAGAGCGTTTTGTGACGGAACAAGGGCGGCCGCGCGGCAGGCATTGCGCAGTACCGCGTTGACCAGCCCGGACAGTCCCCTGCCGAATTTTCGGCGGGCAAGTTCCACTGCCTGATCCAGCGTGGCGCGGGCGGGGATTCCGTTCAGCTCCGTCAGCTCAAGGGCCGCCATGATCAGGATGATCCGCAGGCGGGGCGGCAGTCCTTCCGGACGTGGGAGAAAGGGGCGCAATGCGGTGAAAAGACATGCCTCGTTGCGCAGCACTCCATAGATGATTTCCGCTGCGAGAGCCGCGTCGCGTGAAGACAGTGTCTTTCCGGATTCTTCCAGCAGAACGGGAAGCGGCGTCTGATCGTCCGGTTTTTCGTGCAGGCGGCACAGAATGCGGAACGCCGCCGCCCTGGCCGGGGAGATTTCAGCCATGCCGCGCTCCGTCCGCCTTTGTTGCCTGCGCGCCCAGCATGCCGTACGGAGCATCCATATTTCTGAGTCTGCCGTTGAAGAAGTCCGCCGCGCTCATTTCCTGCCTGCCTGCCGGTTTGAGTCTGGTGATGCGATATGCTCCCTCACCGCAGTTCACAATCAGCCCTCTGCCGTCAAAAGCCGCTACGGAACCCGGCGCGGAATTCGCAGGAAGCTTCATCTCTCCGGCGTCCACAACTTCGCCGGGAAGCAGACGCAGCGGCAGTTCCTCTCCGTCCGTGCGGCGGAACAGGGTTTTTGCGCCGGGAAAGGGGGTAATGCCTCGTATGTGGGCATGAATTTCCCGCGCGCTTCTGGTCCAGTCCGGATACTCCTCGGCAGGCGAAATTTTGGCTGCGTAGGTAGCCAGTTCGTCATTCTGGGGCACAAAGGCCGCGCGCTGCTCCGCGATCATGCCCAGCGCGCCGACCATGAGCCTTGCGCCGTGTTCGGCCAGAAGCTCGAACAGAGACCCTGCCGTTTCGTGTTCTTCCAGGGAAACCGCCTGCTGAAGCAGAATGGGACCGGTATCCAGCCCTTTTTCCATACGCATGATGGTCACGCCGCTGATCTCGTCCCCTTCCATGATCGCCCTCTGGATAGGAGCCGCGCCCCTGTGCCGGGGCAGCAGGGAAGCATGCACGTTGAAGGCGCCGTATGCCGGAATATCCAGCACAGCCTGCGGCAGGATCAGCCCGTAGGCCGCCACCACCAGCACATCGGGCTTCAGCGCGGCCAGTGCGGCCCGATCCGCCTGTTCCCGGAAGTTCGGCGGCTGAAGGACAGGAATGCCCAGTTCCCGCGCCGTGACCTTGACATCCGGCTCCCTGAGCCTGCGTCCACGCCCGGCAGGGCGATCCGGCTGGGCATAGGCGGCCAGCACTTCTCCGCCTTCCCAGGCCGCCACGGCCCGGAGAATCTTCGCCGCGAAATCCGGCGTGCCCATAAAGACAATGCGAAGTCTGGAATCTGTCATAGCATGCGGCGGAGAAGACGTCGTCTCTTCCGCATCCCCCTTTTTCTGAAGAATGTTGTGATCGAAAGTCGCCGCCGAGCAGAACCCTGCTTTCCGGCCCGCAGGTTTCACGCCTGATGCCGGACCTTGCTCCGCCCGGTTCCGGGAGCATGTTCATTTTGAAAATCCCCTGAAACATGACACGGCATGTTCCGGACATCTTCCGGATACGGAAGATGGGCGGGGCGGCGCGCTCGGCAGGACTTTCGCATAAATCGCGCATGAAGGCGAGAGGGAGAGGAAGGATGGAACATTTGGCAAGAAGTTTTGAATATGAAAAAAATACTTTTAAAGTATTTTATGAAATGAATATGCTGCGTTAATGAAAAAAAATGGGGCTGTCCTAGTTAAGACTAATGTTTTGCTTGTTTTACCCAATAAGTTAGCTGAGTTAGGAGCTGTTTATGATTGCCTCCATTGAAACGCCATTC
>ERZ779866.4575-NODE-4575-length-10124-cov-2.034363_pt1 | contig 10124 bp, 10 predicted proteins | sample MGYA00511248_ERZ779866 | MGnify/ENA primary metagenome ERZ779866 (study PRJEB29588, sample SAMEA2155758) | human gut metagenome | biome: human gut; feature: human-associated habitat; material: faeces | place: Denmark | collected 2008/2010 ... | reverse complement strand
CAGTTCGAGCGTTTCGGGAATTTCTTTTTTGTCCCAGCTGTGGCAGGTAATCACCGTCCGATAGGTGGAAAGCGCCACCCTGCCCACTCCCGGCGGCGCAAGATACAGCCGGCGGCTCCACTCAATCTTGCGGTAGGCGCTGCCCTCCAGCTGCGGGTCGTGGTTGCCCGAGATGGCAACGATGACCGCGTGTTCCAACCGGTCGATGACAGCATTGATATTGCGCAGCTCCTCCACCCGCAGCTCCTCGCTGTTGAGAAAATCCCCACAGCACAAAATAAAGTCGATTTGGTTGTCGTTAGCAAAATCGACCAGACGGCTGAAGGTATCCAACAGCTCCTGACGGCGGCGGCGTGCAAACTGCTGCCCGTAGCGGGAAGCGGAAAAGGTCTTGCCCAAATGAAGGTCACTGATGTGCAGGAACCTCATCTTCATCCTCCTTACAAACAAAATGAACAAAGATTTTCATTATTTTCTGTCATTGATTATAACACATCTCCTGCTGTGAATCAAATGTAAGAGGAAAATGCCCTTCCACTTTCCGTTGTTTTTGCGTTTTCCTTCCTATTATATAGCGGCAGCAGCTATCCAAAGTTACGGCTGACTCCAAAATCGGTCGGACAGCTCCTTTTGCTCCTGAGGGCAAACGACATACCCCACACTGACACGCTCGCCTGTTGCGTGGAACATCCGCTCGGCAAGCTCCTTTCCAAAGGCGCCGCACACTTCGATTGCACCAAAGCCCTGCTGTGCCAGCTGTCCTGCCAGCTCCACTGCCTGCTCCGGGGTATTGACGGTAAAAATATGGGTCTCGGTCGATTCCGTCTGCATCACAACATAATCCTTTTTGGTGTTATATTCACTGCCCATCAGCATCATTGCAAATTTTTTTGATGTTTTCATTCTCAGATTCCCATTCCTTTTCCTGGTTTATGATTTTCGTAAGCGCTCGGTCCAATCGTTTCCTTCCCACTCGCGGGAAAGATTTGCCCCCATCAGCGAGGCGATGGTCGGCGCAAGGTCCATCAGATTCAGCCCTTCCAGCTGTTTGCCCTTTTCAAAGCATCTTCCGTAGAAGAACATCGGGATGGTCATGTCCTCCGGGCAGTCCTCTCCGTGGTCGCGCCCGTGTCCGCCGTGGTCCGCTGTCACAAAAATATGGTAGTTTTCACCTGCTGCCTCAAATACCCGCTGCACACAGTCGATGGCGTTGGCTACCCGACGCAGATATTCTTCGGTCATCCATCCGCAGTCGTGTCCACCCTTGTCGTCGGTCTCCACCAGATACAGATAGACAAAATCCGGCTGCACCCGCTCAATCAGGTCGATGGCTTGACCGGTCAAAAAAGCATCTGTGTTCTCCTGCTGGTAGGCATCCACATACAGACTGTACTTCATGCTGCCCGACTGCCAGACGTGGCGCATCGGCTCCCAGTTATAAAAAGCCGCATTGATGCTGCCCGCTGCCTCCAGCTGCTCTGCCAGTCCGCGGATCGGACGAACCGGCGGATGGTACTGATTGGTGATGATGCCATGTCGGGCTGGCTCCACCCCGTAAAAGATGGAGGTGTGGCACGGCAGGGTGACAGGCGGAACCACCGACCGCGCCTGTAAACAGAAGCTGAACTGCTCAAGCATCTGCTTGACAAAGGGGTGTCCGCACTGCAAAAAGCCATCCGGTCTCATCCCATCTATTGAAATCAAAATCACTTTCTCTTTCATCCTGTCCTCTCCTTCTGTTGCAAAAGTGGTTTGCTGCTTTTATTCTATCATTCTTTCCGGTCCGATTCAAGAAAGAGGCGCCGACTCGTGTATGATTTTTCTAAAATCCCAACTTTTCATCTGTTGTTTTTTACAGAGTATGGTATAATAAGGATGGATATTTTTGCGCTTTCATCCTTTGTAAAAACATCAACTACAAAAAGGAGTCTACAACTTATGAAAAAACTGCTTGGCATTGCTTTGGCTTCCGCTGCTGCGGGGTTGTGCCTCTCTGCACTCAAAAAAGCCTCTGACGAACAAACGGTGGAGCTTTCCCCTGTAAAACGCTCCTCTCCAAACAAAAAAGCCATTCTGGTGGTCAGCTTCGGCACCAGCTACGCACAGACTCGGGAGAAAACCATCGGCGCCATTGAGGAGGACTTCCGCAGCGCCTTCCCGGAATACACCATCCGCCGTGCCTTCACCAGCAAAATGATTATCAAAAAGCTGCGTGAACGCGATGGCATCGAGTTCGACACAGTAGCGCAGGCGCTGGAAAAGCTGGAAGCAGAAGGCTATTCCACCGTCATCTGCCAACCGACCCATGTGATGGGCGGATTTGAGTTCGACGATGTAAAACGCGAGGTAGAAAACTGGAAGGGTCGCTTTGACCACATTGCCTGCGGCTGGCCGCTGCTGACCTCCTCTGAGGACTACGAGCAGGTGACCGAAGCGCTGGTGCAGGAATTTTCCGACATCCCGTCCGACGCCGCTCTGGTGCTGATGGGTCACGGAACCGAGCATCCTGCCAACGCCACCTACCCGGCTCTGGACTACCGTCTGAAAGCCCGCGGCTGCAAAAACTTCTTTGTCGGCACCGTCGAAGGCTACCCCTACCTGCAAACGGTAATGCAGGAGGTGGCAGCCATCCACGCAAGCAAGGTCTTTTTGGCTCCTTTGATGGTGGTTGCCGGTGACCACGCCATCAACGACCTGTGCGGTGAGGAGGAGGACTCCTGGAAGAGCTGCTTTGAGCAGGCAGGCTACCAGACTGAGCCGATTTTAAAGGGCTTGGGTGAATATCCTGCTTTCCGCCGCATCTATCTGGAGCATTGCGTACAGTGCATCCAGTCGCTGGAATCCGAGCAATAAAAAATTTTCATCGGATGCTGCATTCCATTTTTCGTAAAAATATGCTATGATGAGTGTGTTAAAATAAAATCAATCAATGGAAATGGAGGAATTGGCATGATTCTGGTCGATAACAGTAAAAAAGCCGGTGCGGTTGCACACTTGGTATCCCTTCCCTCTTTGGAATGCTGCCCGCCGCAGATTCAGCAGGTGTTTGATGCACAGCGCCAGACCCAGTTTTGCAGCTTTGTGGACGATGTGCTGCACCTGTGGATTGGACTGGGTGATGAAGAGAGCATGACCCTTTCCCATGTCAAAAATGCTGCTGCCGCCGGATGAAACAGACCGAATATCAGGTGGACTGCGCCGATGTTGTCAAGCTGTTCGGCATCGACAGCGTTTACCACCTGACCACCGGCATTGCACTGGGTCTGTATGAATATGCAGGATTTTACAGCAGTCAGAAACCGTCGTATGAATATACCGCCTATCTTCAGGGCTTTGAGGACGCCCATCAGCAGGAGATTCAGGAGATTGTCACCAAATCCCTGGTCGTTGCAGACTGCACCATGATGGCGCGCGATTGGGTCAACACCCCCGGCAACTACATGAACCCGCAGATTCTTAGCCAGCAGATTGCACAGGCAGGTCAGCAGGCAGGCTGCCAGGTCAAGGTGGTGGATGCCCAGCAGGCAAAGCAGCTGAAGATGGAGCTGTTTTTGGCAATCGGTCAAAGCAGCGATTCGCCGTGCAGCGTGGTCGTGCTGCGGTATATGGGCAATCCCGATGACAAAGAGGTCACCGCTCTGGTCGGCAAGGGTGTCACCATGGACACCGGCGGTTACTCGCTCAAAAGCGGCAAAGGGATGGCAGCTATGAAGTCCGATATGGGCGGAGCTGCCAGCGTTGCTGCTGCCGTCTGTGCATTAGCCCGCAACCAGGCAAAGACCAACGTGGTAGCGGTCATTCCGATTGTAGAAAACCGCCTGTCCAACTCCGCCTGCACACCGGGCGACGTGCTGACTGCGATGAACGGCAAAACGGTCGAAATCCTCAGCACCGACGCCGAAGGCAGACTGATTCTTGCCGACGCCCTGACCTATGCGGTGCGGGAAGAAAAAGCCGACCGCGTCATCGACGTTGCCACCCTCACCGGAGCCATTGTACAGGCATACGGCAGTGTGCGCGCCGGTGTGATGACCAACGACGACCTGTTTGAGGACGAGCTGCTGCGTGCAGCGGCAAGAGCCGGTGAAAAATTTGTCGACCTACCCACCGACGAGGAATACTTTGAAATCGTCAAAGGCGACATCACCGACCTGGTCAACTCCTCCCGCGCAGGCTGCGGAAGCATCGTTGCCGGTCTGTTCCTGCGCGAATTCTGCGAGCAGCGCCCATGGATGCACCTGGACATCGCCGGAACCGCATGGCTGGACAAGGCTGCGCACGAATATGACGGCAAGGGTGCGACCGGTTCCCCGACCGCTACCCTCTATTTCCTGTTGGACCGCCATTTCACCGCGGCTGACCGATTCTAAAAATAAAAAGGAAGTTTTATCAAGATGAAAAAACCATTGCTTGAATGTTGTGTCGACACTGTCGAATCCGCTCTTGCCGCCAAAGAAGGCGGAGCTGACCGTCTGGAGCTGTGTGCCAACCTGCTCATTGGCGGCACCACACCCGACATCAATCTCTACCACCGCATCCGGGAACGCTGTGACATCCTCATCAATGTCCTCATCCGTCCCCGCTTCGGCGATTTCTGCTACACCGACGAGGAATTTGAAATCATCCGCCGCGATGTCAAAATGTTCCGCGAAGCCAAAGCGGACGGTGTGGTCATCGGCATCCTCAAACCGGACGGCAGTCTGGATGTCGAGCGCATGGCAATTTTGATGGAGGAAGCCGGTCCGATGAGCGTGACCCTGCACCGGGCATTCGATGTCTGCTGCGACCCATATCAGGCGCTTGAACAGGCAAAGCAGCTGCACATCGACACCATTCTGACCTCGGGACAGAAGAACACCGCCCTTGAAGGCAAGGAACTGCTGACCGAGTTGGTGCAGCTTGCCAAAGGAGAGATCGACATCCTCATCGGCAGCGGTGTCAAAGCCTCGGTCATTGAGCTGCTGGCTAAACTGACCGGCGCGACCTCCTTCCATATGTCCGGCAAAGTTACCCTGGACAGCCCGATGACCTACCGCAAGCAGGAGGTCAGCATGGGTCTGCCGCTGGTCAGCGAGTATACCCTCTGGCAGACCAGTGCCGAGGAGATTGCAAAGGCAAAAGCGGTATTGACCTCTGCGGTCAATCAATAAGCTGATTCACAGCAGCCAATCATCCAAAAGGTACTGCTGTGCAGATAGAAATGTAAATCCATCTTGAAGGAGGAACCTTTGTTTTATGAGTTGTAATCTCACCTTTACTCCTCTGCTGTGCAAAAAGGCGGAAGAATATTTTGAAGCTGCCCGCCCGTTTTTTGGCAGCCGCGCACAGGAAATCGAAGACAGACTGGCACAGTGCTCTGCGGCACAGCAGGTCTGCATGAAATATCTGTATGGCACCATGCCCATCAGCGATATTGCAAACTATGATTTTTCCCTCTTTTTAAAATATGTCGACCACGCCCTCTTCCTGCGGGAGAACACCCCGTGGTGCAGCAGCATCCCGGAGGACATCTTCTTTAACCACGTCCTTTACTACCGCATCAACACCGAGGACATCGTCGATTGCCGCCGCACCTTTTATGACCTGTGCTGGCCCAGACTGGTGCAGTCCGGCAAGACCGGCAGCATGAAGGAAGCGGCACTGGAATTAAACTACTGGTGCGACCTACCGCACCACCGACGACCGCACCGCCAATCCGATGACCGTCCTGCGCTGTGCTTACGGACGCTGTGGAGAGGAATCCACCTTTGCAACCACCGCCTTCCGCAGTGTGGGCATCCCGACCCGTCAGATTTACACCCCACGCTGGCCGCACTGTGATGACAACCACGCCTGGATTGAGGTCTGGTGCGACGGCGACTGGCATTACTTAGGCGCCTGCGAGCCGGAAGAGGTTCTGGACAAGGGCTGGTTTACCGCAGCTGCCTCCCGCGCCATGATTATCCACAGCCGTATGTTCTCCGACTATGTGGAGAATGAGGAGATTGTTACCCACGAGGGTCTGACCACCGTCTGCAACGAGCTGAGCCGCTACGCAGATACACAGACCTTCTCGGTCACCGTCACCGAAAACGGTCAGCCGCTCTCCGGCGTGACCTTGCGCATCGAGCTGCTCAACTACTCCGAGTTCTTCCCAATCTCTACCCTGGTCACCGATGAAAACGGAAAGGCTTCCATCACACTGGGCTTGGGCGACCTGCACATCCATGCGCTCAAGGACGGACGCTTTATCACCCGCCTGGTCGACACCCGCAAGGAGCCATCGGTACAGATCGACTTCACCAACGCTTCTGCCTGCCAGACCACCGAGCTGGACGGAGCCGAATACGATGTCGTTCCACCAAAGGACAACATGAAATTTGCCGTTCGCCTGACCGATGAGCAGAAGGCGACCCAGCAGCAGCGGTTTGACCATGCCGCTTCCCTGCTGCACCGCAAGGAAGGCACCTTCCACACCGAGCAGTCGGCGGCACAGGCAGCACAGGCGCTTGGGTTGGACGGAGTCTGCGCCGAATATGCAGCCAAAGCGCTCTTTGATGCAAAGGGCAACGCCGATGAGGTACACACCTTCTTGCAGAATGCTGCTGATTCTAAACAGATGCAGCTGCGTGCAAAGCTGCTCCATCAGCTGACTGTTAAGGATAAAACCGACCTGAAAGCGGACATCCTCGAGCAGCACATCCAGCTGGCACCGGCTCAGGGCGACCTGCCGGAGGAAATCTACATCCCATATCTGCTCTCCCCTCGCGTTGAACATGAAACACTGACCGCTTTCCGCCAGGGATTGCTGGATGCCTTCTCCGCCGAGCAGAAGGAGCTGTTTGCTGCCGACCCGCATCAGCTGTGGGCTTGGATTCTCCAGCACATCTCCTCCAACGATGACCGCGAATACGGTTCGCTGACCACCACACCAAATGCGCTGCTGAAGGTCGGATACGGCTCCCACAACTCCAAGAAGGTTTTGTTCACCGCTATCTGCCGCACCATCGGTGTGCCTGCACGAATCAACCCGGAAACACACGCAGTCCAGTTCTACCGCGATGGCAGCTTCCACAATGTAGAACAGTCCGAACAGGGCAGCGTCCTGCCGTTCACCCTGCTGTCCGGCGATGACACCAAATGGGTCTACTTCCAGAACTGGAGCCTTGCCCTGCTGCGCGACGGTGTTTACACCACCCTCAACCTGAGCGAGCGCGAATGGAAGGACGGTCGTCTGGACTGTGAGCTGACTCCCGGTGACTACCGCCTGATTACCGCCAAGAGAATGCCAAACGGCAGCCTGTTTGCCAAGGAGTACCGCTTCACCGTTGCACAGGACAAGCCGCAGCAGCTGACCATCCGTCTGCGCGACACCCGCATCTCGGATATGCTGGAGAATATGGACATTCTGCCATTCTCGTTGCAGGATGAAAACGGCGGCAAGATTGCAGCCCAGCAGCTGACCGAAGGTCGTTCAAACATCCTGTTCTGGCTGGAGGAAGGCAAGGAGCCGACCGAGCATATCCTCAATGAGCTGATTGAACACCACGAACGCTACAATGCACTGGATGCACAGCTGATCTTCATCCTGCGCAGCCAGCAGGCAAAGAGCAACCACACCCTTGCCCGCGCACTCGAGCTGCTGCCGAAGGTGACCATCTGCTACGACGACTTCCGCGACAACGTTTCCTCTCTGGCAAGAAGGATGTATGTCGATCCAGACAAACTGCCGCTGATCATCGTCACCAAACCCGGACTCAACGGCATCTTTGCAACCAGCGGCTACAACGTTGGTATGGGCGACCTGCTCATCAAGATTCTTTCCGAATAATATCCCGGTATATTTGCTCCCAAGCCATTTGGCTTGGGAGCTTTTTTATCCTCTGTTTTACCTTCCGTCAATCAAGATTGGCTCCTGTCGGGCAATGTCCTCCCGGATGGTGTAGCTAGCCTCGATGACCAGCATCCTTCCCTTTTGCGTTTTTCTCAACAGCCGCCGCTGCACCTGATATTCCGGGTGCTGTGCTTCCCACTCTTCCAGCTGCTGCATGGCAAAATATTCTGCCTTCTCTTCGCTCAAAGCAACGGTCTGCGTCTGCATCCCAATCGACTGCCGGACGGTTAAATCAAACGGCAGGACCATTCCGCACAGACGGACCGGTCGGACAAACACCCGTTCAAAGCGCTCCTCCCTTTGGGATAAAAAATTGCCTCCTGATAAAAAGAGCGGGAAGCGCTTGCCAAAGAGGTTAAGGTAGCGGTAGTTTTTCACCTCCCCCACCGGTACCTGCACAGTCTGCTCCATCGGGATTGACACCGTTTTGCTCATCCCATATTCTGCCACCACCTTTGCGCTGGCGTGCCGCAGGATGGTCTTGCCCTTTTTGCTGGAAACCACGCCGCTGACCAGAAGGTCCCCTTTTTTCACCGTCTCCCCTTTTTTGCGAAGACCTTCTCCGTCATACACCTCCATCTGCACGATCTGTCCTCCTCGCGCCGCTACGATATTGCAGGGTTCGGTGTCCTGCATCTCTTCCTCCCCTTCGTTGCGCTCGCTGATTTCCACCTCGGCAACGCTGCCCACCAGATTGACCGCTGCCCATCCCACCTGATGATACTCCTGCCGCAGCCGGATTGCCATTTTCTGCACATCTAAACTCTTTTTCCAGCTGCCGCGGTGCAGACCCATCTCCTCGAGTGACTGCAAAATGGCGTCGTCGCTGACCGTTTGGTTGCCGTTTAGCTCGATTGACCAGACAAACTGCCCGGACAACCCTACGCACAGGCAAAACAGCCCGATGCCGACCAACAATCCCACCCGCCGACGATACCGCTGTACCCAAAACGGCAGTCCGTTTCGCTGCACCACCCGCACCCGCACATGGGTCTTGCGCACAAAGGGTCGAATGCGGCGGTAGTGCTTCACCGTCGTCTGCGCGGTATATCCCTCCGGCGTACACCGCGTATGAAAGACCGGGATTTCGTTGCGACTGAGCAGATTCAAAAAACGTTCGGCAAAGGCTCCCTTTACCGTAAAGGTGACCGTCCCGCGGGCAAACCGCAGCAGAGAAACCAAAGACATACTTTTCACCTCAATTACAATATTCCAATCCTGAGAGGAAGCCGCGCACGATCAGGCTATCCTCCGACATACAGGCAATTTGCAGCTCTCTTCCGCTGACCTTCAGCTGACCTTCCGGGATGTGCAGGCGGATGAGGGTGTCGTTGTACTCCACGATGCCTTTGCAGCCGTCCACCAACAGCTCCCGATTGGAACAAAGCTCCAGGTGACTTTCCTGACCCAGCAGCGAACTGCCCAATGTATTGCGCTCGGTTAAAAGCTGCTGTTTTTGTTTTTTGATTCGCATAAGCAATCTCCCTTTCCCTTTTTCCCTATCCTATGAAGTACAAAAAACTTTTAGCAGTCAATTCCTGCTTTTCCTTTGCATACAAATAAAGTCAAGAGGGGAAGGTTGCTCTGTAACCTTCTCCTATAAAAAAACAGGAAAGGTGAAGAACCATGAAATCCATTCAAAAAATTTTCCGCTTCCTTCTTTGTCTGCTGTGTCTGCTGTTTGCCGTTCTGCTCATCCAAAATGCGCCGGTGGTGGCAAAAGGCGCTGTGCAGGGAATTCGACTGTGCTTGCAGACGGTCATTCCCTCGCTGTTTTGCTTTATGGTATTGACCTGCTTTCTCATCAACAGCGGACTGTACCGTTTTCTTTCCCTCCCCCTTGCCTGGGTGACCCGCAGGCTGTTCTTTCTTCCCCCTGAACTGGGCAGCATCCTGCTGCTGGGGATGGTCGGCGGGTATCCGATGGGCGCCAAAGCCATCGCTTCGCTGCTCCAGCAGCAAAAAATCGACCCAAGAGATGCCCAGCGGATGATGCTCTACTGCTGCTGTGCCGGTCCTTCCTTCATCATCTCTGCGGTGGGTGTCCAGATGTTCGGCAGTTTTTCTGTCGGCGTCCTGCTGTTTGCTGTCCAGTTGGGTGTTTCTGTACTGTTTGCCCTGGTTTGCGCACTCCACTGCCGTCTACATTCCTCCCGTCCTGCCGCTATCGCCGACCCGCACCCGGTTTCTTCTGTTCGACCGCTCGGACTGGGAGAAGCCTTTGTCCTGTCGGTCGCACCAAGCGTCGAGG
>ERZ779866.4571-NODE-4571-length-10127-cov-16.967832_pt1 | contig 10127 bp, 8 predicted proteins | sample MGYA00511248_ERZ779866 | MGnify/ENA primary metagenome ERZ779866 (study PRJEB29588, sample SAMEA2155758) | human gut metagenome | biome: human gut; feature: human-associated habitat; material: faeces | place: Denmark | collected 2008/2010 ... | reverse complement strand
CCGGAGGCGGCCGCTGGTACGGAATCTTTCCGCGACTGCGGGACCATCGCCTCCTGGGCGCTGCCCATGGCGAATGCCATGTCCCGCAGGGGGTATATCCAGGGAAACGGCGGCCGCTTCCTGCCGGAACAGGACATCACCCGGGGAGAGATTGTTACCATCCTGGACAACATGGTGGACTACTACATTGATGCCCCTGGTCCGTATACAGTCACAGGCAGCAACTTTACCGTGGTGGCTGCGGAGGACGTGGTCCTGCTGAACGCTGGATATACCGGCACCGTACTGACCGCCGGGAACGGCTCCTTTACCCAGGAAATTGCTACATCCAGGAACTCAAGTCTTGTGGCGGAGGCCGCCACTGGCACCTATGTGGGCAGCATGTTGGAAAACGGGCTCATCAAGTACTCCAATATCGCTTATGCGGAAGCGGAGCGGTGGCAGGCCCCGGAGTCCGTTCCCGCCAGCGACGCCGTGATCCCCGCTACCGCTGGGGTGACTACCGTCTCAATACAGAGCAGGGCGCCCGGCAAGCCGCAGGAGGAGGGCCCCCTTACGCTCGATATTTACGTCAATCCCGCCGGCACCAGCGATAGCAAGGGCGTGCTGGTCTGGAACACCTGCGGCGGTGGCACGGCCAGCGACAGCAACAGCTTTGATCCCACCACCCTGGTTTTGGAGCATCCGGATGTGATCGTCGTCGTCGCCAATATCCGGGTCAGCTATTTTGGCTGCATCGATCTCTCCCTCTTTCCGGACTATGACGATGTGCGGGACACCTATCAGTATAGCAACAACTTAATGCGTCTGGACTATCTCGCCGCCTTGAAGTGGGTGGCTCAGAATATCGCCGCTTTTGGCGGCAATCCTGAAAATGTCACCATCGGCGGCCAGTCTGCCGGGGCGGCCAACGCATCTTCCATGCTTCTGATGAAGGAAGCCCTGCCCTACTTCGACAAGGTAATCATGGAGAGTGGAGTCGCCCTTGACCGCATCTCCCTGGCCACATTGGAGGAGAGCCGGAAGGCTGCAGAAATCTTTATGGAGAGCACAGGTGTGCGCACTCTGTCCGAGGCGCTGGAGCTGGAACCCCAAGCCCTGCTTGATGCCGAGGCCGCCCTGACGGAAAACTGCATCGGCGCCTATCTGCCCGGCAGCCAGAGCAAGACCTTTACCACTGTGATCGATCACGTTGTCATTCCCCAAGACTATTGGAGCATTATGGAGCAGGCCGCCGAAAGCGGAGTAAAAATCCTAGTGGGCACCACGAACGGCGAATATGACCGCGATCTGGCCGGGAAGTCGGCTGAAGAGGCGCTCTCAGACATCATTTCCGCCAACTGGGGAAAGCTGGACCCCGCCCTCGGCGGCGCTGCCAATGCGGATGAGATCATCCAGGGCTATGTGGACCGGAGTACGCAATATGGACGTGATGTGATCACTGCCTACAAGGATCTGAAAAACGACATCAACCAGAAGGTCAGCGCCGTTCTGATCGCAGAGGCATTTTCAAAGACCTCCACCTCCTACCTGTTCTCCTACGAGTGGTACGCCGGGAACGATCAGGGTATGCGCGCCACCCACGGCTCGGAGAAAAAGGCGCTCTATCCCACGGACAACAGCGTACCTGAAGCCCTGGCCAGCTCCATGCGGAGCGCCTGGGCCAGCTTTATCCTTTTTGGAGATCCCAATGAGGGCAACGCAGACTTTGTACAGGCCCGCATTCAGTGGAGGCCCTATAACGCCTCCGACCGCTGGATCATGGCGTTTGACCAGGCCATGCGCCTGGACGCCGGACAGCGTGTGGACGACATCGAGGCCCTGATGCCGCTCTTTGCCGAGTATGGATATCTGCGCGGCACTGCCAACTGACGTTTCCCATTCCATTAAAAAACGCCGGACCAGAGAACTGGTCCGGCGTTTTTGATCTGCTTACTTTCTAGGCGCGGGGGCGTCCTTCTCGTCACCCTCCAGCAGGACCTTGGCCGAGGCGCACAGGCCGGCCAGGGCCTGAATCTCGCTGGGAATGATAATCTTCGTGGCCTTGCCGTCAGCGGCGGCCTGGAAAGCCTCCAGGGCTTTGAGCTTCACTACCGCCTCACTGGCGTTGGCCTGGTTCAGGAGTTTGATGGCCTCGGCGGTGGCCTCCTGGACCTTTCGGATAGCCTCGGCCTCGCCCTCGGCCTTGAGCCAGCGGCTGACCGCGCCCTCCGTCATCGTGAGGCCGAGCTTCGGCATCACTACGAGTTTTGCCATTTAAGATCCCTCCTTCTTCTGCCGGAACATACCGAGCCTTACGGCCTCGCTGAGCGCGGCTCTGGGCAGCACCCGCCAGGGGCCGTTCCTGTGTACGCTGAAGCTGACCTCGTTGCCGGGGTCAACGCGCAGCTCGCGCTCGCCGTCCAGGGCGATCATGTACCGCTGCGCGGCGGTGAAGCCAAACTCCTGGCCGAGCCTCAGCTCGTGGACGCCGGAGATGCGCACCTCGGTGAGCACGCCCGCGGCTATGGGCGCCACCACGCTGCCCGCGCCCCCGCCTCCGAGCTCGACAGCCAGGGCTCTGTCCTCCGTGTCCTCTACCTGTCCGCAGACACCCGCCACAGCGGAAAAACCTATCGTCGCCGGGTGGCAGCGCGAGGCCACTATCAGCCGCATCCGCTCCGCGTCCCAGATGGCCCTCGCGCCCGCGAAAAAGTCGTCGGAGACGACGGCGTCTATGAGCGCGATGTCGCGCAGCCGGCCGTTCACCCTGACCTCTATGCGCTTGTCGCGTATGCAGCAGGCATAGGGCTCTGGCATGAGCGCAGCCGAGGCTGCGGCCATGCCGGCCACTGTGCCCTCCATAAGCGTCGGGTAAACGTTGTTCGTACCGGTGGATACAGACAACAGCGGCACGCTGTCTATGCCCTTGGCCGCGGCGCGGCTCGTGCCGTCGCCGCCGAGGACTACCACGCAGCCGACCCCCATCTGCTCAAACATACGCGCCGCCCGAGTCGTGTCCTCCTGGGTCGCCTCGATCTCAAAGTCCAGCAGCCCGACCTCGGCCCTGAGCACGCCGTCGCTCTCGAGCCCCTCGCGCACCGCCCAGCCTATCATGAAGGTCTCGGGCATGAACAGTACACGCTCTATGCCCAGGCCCTGGGCCGCGAGCACTATCCGTTTGCAGATGTTCACCTTTTCGTTGTTGTCTATCGTCGTCGCATAGGAGACGAGGCGGCGGATGTCCTTGCCGGACGCGGGGTTGGCAATGACGCCGATGGTCCTTTTCATACGCAGCACCTCTCAAAAAACGGCCCGCAGGTACCCAGTGAGCGCCTGCGGGCCTCGCCTTGCCTGCCTTAGAACAGCTTCTTCGCCGCGACCAGGATGTCCTGGGCGTTGGGTATGTAGTACTGCTCAAGATTCGGGGCGAAGGGCACCGGTGTGTCCAGCGCTCCGATGCGGATTACGGGCGCGTCGAGGTAGTCGAAGAACTCCTCGCCGATTATCGCGCTTATCTCGCCGCCGTAGCCGCCGCGCTTGACCTCCTCGGTGATGACGATGGCCTTGTGCGTCTTGGCGATGGTCTCGCCGATAAGCTCCTTGTCCAGCGGGTATAGGCTGCGCAGGTCGATGACCTCGACGTCCACGCCCTCGCCGGCGAGCTTGTCGGCGGCCTCCAGCGCGTCGTATACCTGCTTGCCATATGTGATGATGGAGAGGTCGGAGCCGGGCCTCGCCACACGGCCCTTGCCCAGGGGGATGGGCTCGAGGCTCGTGACCTCACCCTTGACGCCGAAGAGCGTTTTCTGCTCGAAGTACATAACGGGGTCCTCGTCGTCTATGGCCGCGAGCATGAGGCCCAGGGCGTCCTGTGCGCAGGAGGGGTAGACGACCTTGAGGCCGGGGACGTGGGTCAGCCAGGCCTCGAGGCTCTGCGAGTGCTGCGCTGCGGCGCCCGTGCCCGCACCCGCGGGCAAGCGCACAACCATGGGCATGGAGATCTTGCCGCCGAACATATAGCGCATCTTCGCCGCCTGGTTCACGAGCTGGTCCATACCGACCGTGAGGAAGTCGCAGAACATGAGCTCGGCTATGGGCCGCAGGCCCGTTGCCGCCGCGCCGACCGCGCAGCCTATGATGGCGCCCTCGGAGATGGGCGTGTCCCGCACCCGCTCCGGGCCGAATTCGTCAAACATACCCGCAGAGACACCAAAGCAGCCGCCGAAGGCGCCGACGTCCTCGCCGAACAGGACCACGTTCGGGTTCTCGCGCATCCGGATGCTCATGCCCTCCCGGATGGCCTCGCCGTAAGTCATCATCGTCATCTCTCGCGCACCTCCTCAACTATGTCGGAATAGACGTCCACGACCGCGCTCTCCAGGCTCGGTATGGGCTGGGCGTCGGCAAAGGCGATGGCGTCCTCCACTTCTTTGGCCACCTGGGCGTCTATCGCTGCTACCTCGTCGGCGGAGCAGACGCCGTTGTCCACGAGGAAGGCCGCAAAGCGCGGCAGGGGGTCCTTTTCCATCCAGGAGGCCTGCTCCTCCTTGGGCTTGTAGGTCGCGGGGTCGCCCTCGAAGTGGCCGCGCTGGCGGTAGGTCTTGCACTCGAGCAGCGTCGGGCCCTTGCCGGCCCGCGCCCTTGCCACGGCCTCGGCGGCCGCCTCGTAGACGGCCAGGGGGTCGTTGCCGTCAACCGCGATGCCGGGGATGTTGTAGGCCGCGCCGCGGTCTGCGACGTCCTTTATGGCCTGGTGCCTGTCCTGGCTCATCGAAATGCCGTAGTGGTTGTTCTCGCATACAAAGATGATGGGCAGCTTCCAGATGGAGGCCATGTTGAGCGACTCGTGGAAGGTGCCCTGGTTCGTGGAGCCGTCACCGAAGAAGCAGACGCAGACCTGATCCGTGCCGCGTATCTTGGCGGAGAGGCCCGCGCCCGTGGAGATGCAGTGTCCCGCGCCGACGATGCCGTTGGCGCCGAGGATGCCCTTGTCCCTGTCCGCGATGTGCATGGAGCCGCCCTTGCCCTTGCAGTAGCCTGTCTCCCTGCCGAAGAGCTCAGCCATCATGAGGTTGAGGTCGCCGCCCTTGGCAATGATGTGGCCGTGGCCCCTGTGCGTGCTGGTGATGAAGTCGTCGTCGCGCAGGCATTCGCAGACGGCGGGCGCTATCGCCTCCTCGCCCAGGTACAGGTGGACGAAGCCGGGTATCTTGCCCTCTGCAAACAGCCGCGCAGCCGTGCTCTCGAAGTCCCGTATGCGGCGCATCTTCACATACATATCCTTCATTTGCTCTTTGCTGATCGCCATTTTTGACCTCCTTTATTCAGTGATGAATACTTCAACGGCGGCCAGCGCCGCCTCGATGCTGCAGTCCCTGTCGCCGAAGGCCTCGATGCACAGCCCATCGACCGTGAGACCGCCCTTAACCGGCCTCACCTCGACCGTGCCGACGGGCAGCGCCGAGGCCACCTCGGCACAGTCCACCTCCTCCGGCCGCGAGACCGCCACCGTCGCCAGTATCCGCACCTGCCTCGTGAAGTCCGTCAGACCCAGCACCTCATCGAGCCCGCACAGGCAGCTGCGCGACACCGCATCCTTCACCGCCTTCTTCGCAGCCTTGGTGACATCCTGGCCATGAAAGTCCGTCCCCATCCCGAATTCAACGATGAATTTCTTCAAATTCTCACCTCCGTGATAACTCCTTTCCGAATCCACTTTGAGTATACACTACTGTCTCATTATTCTCAAGAGCAGAAGGAGAAATTTCCTCATTTCAGCATCAGAGACAAACTCTACGCCGTGATTTAGGTCCATTTTCATAAATCGTGAGAATAATGACATAATAAACGAGACGAACCCCGGGAGTTCGTCTCGTATTCTTGAGAATATTATCAATTTGTATCAAACAGCTGAGAATTACCTCATACTTTTCACATCAATGCCGCAGCGCTTGATTTTCCTGTATAGGGTCGCACGGCTCATGCCGAGGCGCCTGGCGGCGTCCTCAACGCTGCCGCCGGAGAGGGTGAGGGCGGAGAGCAGCTCGCCGGCCTCGCTGGCGGGCTCGGCGGGGGGCTTGGAGCTGGGGCAGAGGGAGAGCCTGAGGCTCTGCGCGTCGAGCAGGGCGCCGGTCGTGGAGTAGTAGGCGCGCTCGATGGTGTTCTGCAGCTCACGCACGTTGCCGGGCCAGTCGTATTCCATGAGCCCGGAGAGGAACTCCGGCGCCATGCTGCGCTCCGCCTCGGGCGACATCTTGTTGAGGCGCTCCAGGAAGTGCCCGGCGCACAGGCCGATGTCCCCGGGCCGCTCCCTGAGGGGCGGTATCTCTAGCTTGAGCACGTTGAGGCGGAAGTAGAGGTCCTGGCGGAAGCCTCCCTCGACGGCAAGCTGCTCCAGCTTGCGGTTGGTCGAGGCGATTATCCGGATGTCGAGGTCTATCTCCTGGCTGCCGCCGACCCTGGTTATCCTGTGGGTCTCAACGGCGCGCAGGAGCTTGGACTGGAACTCGATGGGCAGCTCGCCGATCTCGTCGAGGAAGAGGGTTCCGTGGTTGGCGAGCTCGAAGCGGCCGGGGTTGCCCTCGCCGGAATGGGCTCCGGGGAAGGTGCCGGCCTCGTAGCCGAAGAGCTCACGCTCGAGCAGGTCACGGGGGATGGAGGCGCAGTTGATGGCGACAAAGGGGCCCTCGGAGCGGCTGCCCTCGTTGTGCATGGACTGGGCGAAGAGCTCCTTGCCGGTGCCGGACTCGCCCTCGATGAGTATGTTGCCGTCGTATTGGGCGTAGCGCCTCGCGAGGGCGATGGTCTTTTTCATCGCCGGGTCGCGGGTGTAGATGTCCTGGAAGGTGTAGATGGCCCGGTTTCCGCTGACCTTGTTCACGGAGTCGAGGAGGTGCTTTTGCTTTTTGAGCGTGACGCAGAGGGTGCGCACGTCGTAGTCCATGGAGGGGCTGACGGAGGCAGAACAGTGCAGCAGGTCATCGCCGCTGATGAGCCTGGTGTCGTCGGAGAAGCAGCGGCTGCCCCGGCGCCAGTCCATGGCGTCCCAGCCGATGTCGGGCATGAGCCTGCGGAAGTCGCGGCCCTTGAGCTCCTCGAGGCTGAGCCCAAGCAGCCTGCCGGCGGCGCTGTTCATCCAGATGGCCCTGTAGTCGTCCTGGCCGAGCAAGACGATGCCGTCGGCGCTGCCCTCGAGGGCGGCGCGCATGATCTCGGCGTTGTGCAGCAGCGAGAGCTTGCCCTCGATGCCGTAGACGGCGGCGAGCACGACGGCCAGGGTGTGGTCGTGGACGCCGGAGGCGTCGCCGGACATATTGAAGCAGCCGATGACCTCGCCGTTGATGCCGTGGATGGGCGCCGCGGAGCAGGTCCAGCTGTGGTGCGTGCGGCAGTAGTGCTCCGGCCCGACCATCTGTATGGGCGTGTCGCAGTCGAGGGCGACGCTTATGGCGTTCGTGCCCACGCTGAGGTTAGACCAGAGCGCCCCCGGCACAAAGCGCAGATCCTCGGTCCGCTCCATGATGGACTCGTCGCCCATGGTCTCGAGCACGTAGCCCGCGCTGTCGGTGAGCACCATGAGAAAGCCCGTGCGCCGGACGATGTCAAAGACGCTCTGCATGATCGGCAGGGCGATCTCCATGAGGGTGCTGTTGGCTTCCCTGATGGAGCGGAACACGGCGTCGTCCACCCTGCGGCCGATTCCGCCGTTGGGGTCCACCCCAGCCTCGCGGCATTTTCTCCAGCACTCGGCCACGGCGGGCTGCACGGAGCTGTCGAGCCTGCCCTCGTATACATAGGCAGCCCAGATCTCCTCAAGCCTTCTGAGATCCTTCATTTTCAACCCCCCCAAATATGATGAGCATGAGCTCCTCCGCGCCTATGCCTCCGAAAAACTCGTATAGCGGAAAGGCCCTCAGCCTCTCCGCGAACTCAGCCGGCTCAAAGCGGCAGCCCCTGAGGGCCTCACAGAGCTCCGAGCAGTCCCGCAGGGAGAGGAAGTCCCCGACGAAGGCCGCGGCCTCTATCTTGCCAGCAACGAGCTGGAGCTGCGCCTCTATACTTCCGGCGGGGAAGCGCCGGCGAGCGCGGAAGGAGAAATCCGGCGAGCGGCCCCGGTTCCAGTCCCAGCTGCGGTATTTTGCGTTCGCGAGCTCCTCGACCCGTGCCAGCTCCTCCTGCCCCAGGCTCTCGCACACGAGCCCGCCCTGCGCCAGCTGCGCGAGTATGGCACGCCGAAAACCGTGCACGTCCAAGTCCCCGCCGAGGAAGTCCCGAATGTTGCCCGTCCGGCTGCGCACGGATTTTGCGGCCTTGGATTCGAACTTGTCCGCCCTGGGTCTGAGCGCCGAGGCGAGGGCGTCCGCGTCCGTGTCGAACAGCAGCGTGCCGTGGTGGAGCACCCTGCCGCCACTGAGCCTCTGGGCGGTGCCGGAGACCTTCCGACCGTCAATGCAGATGTCGTTCCTGCCGGAGAGCTCCGCCCTCAGCCCGAGCGAGCGTAGTGCGGAGCAGACGGGCCTCGCCAGCGCCTGCATACTCAGCTCCGCCGTGTTCCCGGCTTCGGTGATGAACGAGTAGTTGAGGTTCCCAAGGTCGTGGTAGACCGCGCCGCCGCCGGTCATGCGCCGGACGACGCGGATGCCGTGCGAGCTGACATAGGCCTCGTCAACCTCCTCGGAGACGTTCTGGTTGAGGCCTATTATCACCGAGCTCTCGTTCTGCCATAGGATGAGCCAGTCGCCCTCCCTCTTGTTCTCGAGCACGTACTCTTCAAAGGCCAGGTTGAACTCCGGCTCGGTGCTTCCCGTTTCGAGGTAGTGCAGGGCCATGATGCGCCTCCGTCTCATGTGTTGAGAAAAGTATAGCAGATTTTTACGCGCAAGGCAAGCGATTCTCAAAATATTCTCAGGCGCAGCCCGCCGGGCGCGAAAAAAGCAGAGCCCCGGGAGAGGCTCCGCCCAAGCTTTAAATTTCAGCAGGCCGAGCTGGCGGAGGATGAAGGGCGTGTTCTTGCTCGAGGAGCCGATTGCGAGCCTGAGGCCCATGCGGTTGTTGATCTCGCAGCCGAAACAAACCCCCAAGCTGTCGGCCATCCACTTCCAGGCTAGGTAGTGTTACTCGTACGTAAAGCAGATAACGCCGTCCAGGTCAAAGATAACAGCCTGATATCACATAATCCAGTCCTCTTTCCAAATCAAAGAATCCAGCACAAAGGCATCCCAGGGGTCAAGTTCGGCTCGGCCGCCGCCTTAATAGGCACACTGGTACCCGCCGTGTATTCGCCGCCTCTGAGTTCCAGCGTGCCGCTTTTGACTTCGATGACGGGTTCATCCGTTGTTTCCACATCTGTGTAGGTATCAAGGTTGTTAGTGAATAATCCATCTCCAGTAACTGAAGCAGCTAATGACGAAAACGGAGTCAAGCTGCCATAATATGTGCCCTTGTTGACAATGACAGTGCCGCCGTCTACCTCAATGCCCGTACCTTCAAATTTCGCCGCATTTACAGCGAGGGTGCCGCCTTCTTCAACAATTATCGCGGGGCCATCGTAGCCGTCAACCATCTTGTAGGTAGTGGCAATGTTCCGGTTATAATCCTTAGCATAAGCATCAAGAACAACAAGTCCGTTATTTTCAACAGTAATGGGATTGCTAAGTGTTACTGTTAAGGGTGTGGTTGGCATATCCATCTCGTTTGTCAACAGCAGTCGGCCCCCGCTGCTGACCGTAACAGGGCCTGTTATATAGTAATCGCCATAATATTTGGAGTTGTGACACGGTTGAGTTAACTGGATTCCTATAGTAAAGTAGGACGTACCTATAAAATCCCGAAAATACATATCTTGAGCTATCTGAGAGTTTTCTCTCGAGCATAGCCGTATCCTTGTGCATATCGAGGCCTCTGTTTATACTGGTATAGTCAACGGCGGGTAATACGTCTCACTCGGAAGGAGGGCACAATATGGTAGCCGGACACACGCAAGAAAAGCGCGGATACTTCTATATCGTCCTCAGTTATAAAGATTCAGCCGGGGAGCCGAAACCGACAGCGCCGGCCATGGCCGTCCCTCACGTCGCTGACTGGCAACGTGCTGTTTGCGGACTTTATGCTGAGCTGGCTGGACGTCATCAAACGCTCCGTTTCGC
>ERZ779866.4568-NODE-4568-length-10132-cov-3.252853_pt1 | contig 10132 bp, 6 predicted proteins | sample MGYA00511248_ERZ779866 | MGnify/ENA primary metagenome ERZ779866 (study PRJEB29588, sample SAMEA2155758) | human gut metagenome | biome: human gut; feature: human-associated habitat; material: faeces | place: Denmark | collected 2008/2010 ... | reverse complement strand
TCGGAAGAGACGGTGGAGACGAGTTTATTGCAGTGTTAAAGCAGGTGGATCATGAGCAGGTGAAAGACTGTCTGCAGATGATACGGGAACAGACGGAGCGTTATTCAAAGAATCATCCGGATATGCTACTTAGCTATGCAGTGGGATATGCATTGTCTACAGATTTTCCGGGAAGTAATATGAAAGACCTGTTCCGATATGCGGATAAGAACATGTATGTAGACAAGAATCGGGCGAAGATGAAAGAAGCAGCTGACAAGCGGAGAATTAGGAGTCGGCTGTTACAATCTGTAAAAGAAAAAGGATTTCATTTTACAGATTGTCTGTACTGTGATGCGATTGTGGATCAGTATGTTGTTCTTCGTGCAAGCTCAGAATTTTTCCTTGCAGATGATGGTAGTTATTCTGGTGCAGTAGAGCAGATTATACAGGAGCTGGCGGAGGAAGAGAACCGCAGGGAACTCTGGGAGAAACTTCAGCTGTCGGAAATCCGGGAAACACTGACAGAGGAACATCAGGTAGAGGAATATTTTTATTGTCACAAAGATGGTGACAGAGTTTTGCGTGGCCGGATCACACTTTTACTGCCTGACTTTGCTGAAAATGGAAATCTGCATCATTTTCTTGTTGGGTTTGATGTTTATCAGGACAGGGACAGATTGATCGTAAATGAGAAAAAGCAACTGACACAGTTCTATGAACAGCTGACGCAGTCCATTTTGGAAAACGGAAACTATATAGAAGCATTGATGGATACAGCAGAAATAATCCAAAGTGTTAATCTGACACAGAATTTATTAGAAAAGATATTTTGGCAAAACAGGGAAAACAGGCAGATTCCAGACATAAAACTTCCATGTCCTTATGATACGTATTGTAAGACCTGTCAGCCGTTCGTGACAAAAGAGACGAGAGAAAATTATCGTATCACAGAAAATCCGGCACAGCTGATCGAACGTTTTAAAGCAGGCGAAAAGCAGGTGACTGTGGAATATCAGGTAGAGCAAAGTGATGGAAGCAGATGCTGGTGGCAGGAGACAGTCCTGATGTCACAGGAGATGGTTTATGAAAGTAAGACGAAGCAGACAAGTACTGTGATCGGTGCAATTATTTTGTTCAAGGATATTTCAGAGTTCCATGAGCAGGAAGACAGAGAAAGAGAACGTCTGCAGGTTGCATACGAAAAAGCGGATCTCGAGAGCCGTGCGAAGACAGAATTCATGAATCGGATGAGTCATGATATCCGTACACCGATCAATGGTATTCTCGGAATGATCCAGATGATCCGTAAGAACTATAAGGATCAGGAAAAGATAGAAGAGTGTGTTGATAAAATGGATCTGTCTGTCCAACATCTGAGTGAACTGGTCAATGATGTACTTGATATGAGTAAAATAGAGTCAGGATATTTAGAGTTGCAGAATGATACGTTTGATCTGAATACGTTGATAGATCAGGTAGAAGTTGTGGTCAGTGCACAGGTAGAGGCAATGGAAATCAGCTATGAGAGCCATCGGGAAAAGGTGAATCATATGATGCTGAGCGGAGATACGCTGCAGATCAGAAGAATTATGCTGAATCTGTTCAGTAATGCAATCAAATATAATAAGCGTGGAGGAAGGATAGACACTTATGTAAAAGAACTTTCTTTTGATGGAATGTGTGCGGCATTCGAATTTCGTATTACGGATACAGGTGTCGGGATGAGCAGAGAATATATAAAAGAAGAATTGTTTAAGCCTTTTACACAGGAAATAAATGATGCAAGAACGCAGTATAAAGGAACGGGGCTGGGAATGTCAATTGTAAAAGGACTGGTCGAAAAGATGGGTGGAACAATTCGGGTGAGCAGTACGCCCGGCGTTGGAACGGAGTTCCGTTTTTATTTGAGTTTTCCAGTAGTTCAGCCGGAAAAGGAAAGCCAGAATAAAGAATGTGTGCAGAGAACAAAACAGGATATGAAAGAGGATAAACCGCTCAGAGGATATCATATTCTTCTTGCTGAAGATAATGAGATCAATATGGAGATTGCAGAGTTTTATCTGGAAGAAGCTGGTGCACAGGTGACAAAGGCATGGAATGGACGGGAAGCTGCGGAACTATTTAAACAGTCGGGGCTAAGAGAATATGATGCTGTTCTTATGGATATCATGATGCCGGAGTTGGATGGAAAAGAGGCATCACGAAAGATCCGCTCTATGGCAGACCAAAGGGAAGATGCAGCCGAGATTCCGATTTTGGCAATGACAGCACAGGCGTCTACCGAAAGTATACATCAGTGTAAGTCAGCCGGAATGAATGAGTGTATCTTTAAACCTGTGAACGCAAAAGAACTGATCAGATTACTTCAGGATATAGTTGCAAAAATATAAATTGAGAGGGAAGGAAAATGCACGAATTAGGTGTTGTTTTTTATGTTGTAAAAGATGTAAAGAAGGTTGCGGAGGAAAATCATGTGGAGAAGGTTTCTGCCGTGACACTGGAGATTGGGGAAGTGTCAGGAATACTACATGATTATCTGACGGATTGCTGGAATTGGGCGAAGAAGAAAGAACCGCTTATGGAAGAAGCCGAACTGAAAATCGAGCAGATAGAAGCAGTAACATTTTGTGAAGAATGCCAGAAAGAATATCCAACGGTAGAACATGGGAAAATCTGTCCGTACTGTGGAAGTGAAAATACCTATCTGCTTCGTGGGAATGAATTTTTAATAAAAGAGATAGAAGTATCGGACTGAAAAATCAGCGTCTTACCTATTGTCAACCGCTTTGATAGATGATACAATACGAAAGACTTAAAAGAATCACAGGTGTTGCTGATCACAGCAGCCCGTAAACATTTCTTACAGTTTCTAGTAATACACGAGTTAAGCGAGGAAAAGAATTATGCGTCAGATTATCTATGATAAAGTGAAATACATTGCAGACAAATACAAAGGATACATTGATACGGAAGATTTGATGAAGGAAGGACTTACAAATCGTCAGATCGGTCTGTTGACAGCAGAAGGAAAGCTTGAGAAGGTAGCACATGGACATTATTGGATCATTAGTCCGGAGTTTTCCAAACCGGAAGATTATAAGGCAGTGGAAGTGGCACGAGTAAATAGAAAAGCGGTAATCTGCGCAGACAGTGCATGTTATTACATGGGCCTGATTGATAAAGAGCCGGAGATTCTTTCAATTGCAACAAGAAGAAGTGACCGTCACAAGATGAAGATGAATTTTGAAGTCAGCAGACATTACTTCTCAGAGCAGGCTTTTGAGGATGAGAAGCATGTGTTTGATACAAAGTACGGTTCTTACAATGTATATGGAATTGACAGAAGCGTGTGCGACTGCATCCGTTTCCGTGAAGACATTGATAAAGATATCTTTGAACTTGTTATTGAGAACTACAGAAAGTACGATAAGAAGAATGAAGAACGTCTCATGGCATATGCAAAAGCAATGCGTATCGGAAGACAGGTAGAGAGAATCGGATTGGATAGATAGTCTATAATAATGATATAAGAGAGTCTGTCATTTTGACAGGCTCTCTTTAATTAAAATAAGAGAAAGGAAAGAGCACATTATGAAGACATTACTTGCATATCTGAAAGATTATAAAAAAGAATCCATACTTGCTCCGTTGTTCAAGATGCTGGAAGCATCTTTTGAGCTGTTTGTTCCGTTGGTAATGGCGGCAATTATTGATGTGGGAATTGCAAATCAGGATAAGCCATATATTGTGAAAATGTGTTTTGTACTGATCGCGCTGGGAATCATCGGACTTGTCTGTTCCATTACAGCACAGTATTTTGCAGCGAAGGCAGCAACAGGAGTCGGAACGGGAATAAGACATGGATTATTTGAACATATCCAGAAATTTACATTTACGGAAATGGACCAATTAGGAACATCCACATTGATCACACGAATGACAAGTGATATCAATCAGATCCAGTCAGGTGTGAATCTTGTTTTACGATTGTTCCTGCGTTCGCCGTTCATTGTATTTGGTGCAATGATCATGGCATTTACAGTAGATGTGAAAGCAGCACTTGTATTTGTTGTGACGATTCCGCTTCTTTCACTTATTGTGTTTGGAATCATGCTTGTGACGATGCCGATGTATAAGAAAGTGCAGGCAGATCTAGATCAGGTACTTCTTGCAACGAGGGAAAATCTGACAGGAGCAAGGGTTATCCGTGCATTCAATAAAGAAGAGGATGAGACGAAGCGGTTTGAAAATGCGAATCAAATTCTTACAGATGCGCAGAAATATGTGGGACGCATTTCCGGAATGATGAATCCGCTGACATATATTATTGTAAACGGAGCAATCATAGCATTGATCTATGTCGGTGCAGTCCGTGTTGATATCGGAGATCTGACCCAGGGACAGGTTGTGGCACTTATTAATTATATGTCACAGATTCTTGTTGAACTTGTGAAGTTAGCGAACTTGATCATTTCCGTGACGAAGGCAGCAGCATGTCTGAACCGTGTGGAGAGTGTGCTTGCTGTGAAACCAGATATGAATGAGGGCGATGTAAGATGGAAGAGCAATTCTTCCGAAACAGATTGGGATTTGAAAAATAAAATTCCGGTCGTAGAATTCTCTCACGTATCTTTGACCTATAAAGGAGCTTCAGATACATCCTTATCTGATATAAATTTCTGCGCCAAGAAAGGACAGACGATAGGAATCATCGGGGGAACAGGTTCAGGAAAATCGTCTCTTGTGAATCTGATTCCGAGATTTTATGATGCAACAGACGGTACAGTGAAGATCAATGGACGTGATATCAAAGAATATCAGACAGAGAACCTAAGAGAACATATCGGTGTCGTTCTTCAGAAAGCAGTGCTTTTCAAAGGGAGTATTGCGGACAATCTCCGCTGGGGAAAGGAAGATGCAACAGAGCAGGAAATGTATGAAGCATTGGACATTTCTCAGGCAAGAGAATTTGTTGATACGAAACAAGGTGGATTAGAATTTCAGATTGAACAGGGGGGAAGAAATCTTTCCGGAGGTCAGAAACAGAGAATGACGATTGCGCGCGCACTGGTTCGGAAACCGGAGATCCTGATTCTTGATGACAGTGCATCAGCGTTGGATTTTGCTACAGATGCGGCACTTCGCAAGTCGATCAAAGAGATGAAAAACCAGCCGACCGTATTTATCGTATCTCAGAGAGCAGCATCTATTCAGCATGCAGACCAGATCATTGTGTTGGATGATGGAGCAATGGCAGGAATCGGAACACATGAAGAACTGTTGAAGGATTGTCCAATCTATCAGGAAATCTATTATTCACAATTTCCAAAGGAGGCGGTAATCAATGGCTGATAAAAGAAAGACAAGTAGTGAGAAAAAACAGAAAAGTCAGGCGGCAACATTGAAAGAAGTAATCTGCCGACTTGGAAGATACAGAATTTTTCTCGTATTTTCAATTCTGCTTGCGACTGTGTCCGTTGCGCTTACATTATATATTCCAAAGCTGACAGGACATGCAGTTGATTATGTGATTGGAAAAGGCAAAGTGAATTTTCCGGGAGTAATTCAGGTGATGATTCAGATTGGTGTGTGCACACTGATCACAGCATTGGCACAGTGGCTGATGAATGTGTGTAATAACAAGATGACCTATCAAATGGTTCAGGATATCAGAAATGAAGCATTTGATAAAATAGAGCAGCTACCGTTGAAATATATTGATGGACATCCGTATGGTGAAGTCGTAAGCCGTGTAATTGCGGATGTTGACCAGTTTTCAGATGGACTACTGATGGGATTTACACAGCTTTTTACCGGTATTGCAACGATTGTCGGAACATTTTGTTTTATGTTATCCGTAAATGTATCGATTACATTTGTTGTGGTTCTTATCACACCGGTATCATTCTTTGTAGCAAATTTTATTGCAAAGAGAACATTTCGTATGTTCCGCCTGCAATCTGAAATACGTGGAGAGCAGACAGGATTGATTGATGAAATGATCGGAAACCAGAAAGTGGTTCAGGCATTTGGGCGCGGAGAAGATGCAACAGAGCATTTCGACGAAGTGAATAAAAGATTGCAGGAGGCATCCTTGCGGGCAACATTTTTCTCATCCATCACGAACCCGGCGACACGATTTGTTAACAGTCTGGTTTACACAGGAGTTGGAATTACCGGAGCATTTGCAGTTGTACGCGGTGCAATGAGCGTAGGACAATTGTCCAGTTTCTTGAGCTATGCAAATCAGTACACAAAGCCATTTAATGAGATTTCCGGAGTCGTGACAGAATTTCAGAATGCGATTGCATGTGCGCAGAGAGTATTTACATTGATTGATGAAGAACCGCAGATACCGGAACCGGAACATGCAGTTCATCTGACGGATATTGATGGAAATGTGAAAGTAGAGGATGTTTCATTCTCTTATCTGCCAGGTCAGCATCTGATTGAAGATTTTAATCTGGAAGTTAAGCCAGGACAGCGTATTGCGATTGTCGGACCGACCGGATGTGGAAAGACAACCTTGATCAATCTGCTGATGCGTTTCTATGATGTGAATGCAGGAAGTATTAAAGTAGAAGATATAGATATTCGCGAAATGACAAGAAAAAGTCTACGTGCAGGGTACGGAATGGTGCTTCAGGAGACCTGGTTAAAAACGGGTACAATCCGTGAAAATATTGCTATGGGAAGACCGGATGCAACGGAAGAAGAGATTGTCGAGGCAGCGAAAGCTTCTCATATCCATAATTATATCCGTCGTCTGCCAAAAGGATATGATACATGGATCACAGAAGATGGTGGCGGGCTTTCACAGGGACAGAAGCAGCTGCTTTGTATTGCAAGAGTTATGTTATGCAGACCACCGATGTTGATTCTTGATGAAGCAACATCATCCATCGATACAAGAACGGAGATCAAGATTCAGCAGGCATTTGCAAAACTGATGGAAGGAAGAACAACTTTCATTGTTGCACACCGTCTGTCAACCATCCGTGAGGCGGATGTGATTCTCGTAATGAAAGATGGAAAAATCATTGAACAGGGAAATCATGAAGTACTGATGAAGAAGGAAGGTTTCTATCATCACCTGTATGAGAGCCAGTTTTCAATGTAGGATAAGGTATGATGCGAGATAGTGAGATACGTTGTAGGTCGCATGAAATGTAAATAGTAACGAAATGAAAAAGGAAGGCTATTAACTACGATAACAGTATAAAGCGTAGTTGATAGCCTTCTTCTTTTCGCTTCAATAAATTATATTTACGGTAGAAGGAATGTATACATTACTATAAAGTGACAGATGCTTCCGCCCATTACGAACAGATGAAAGATTTCATGGCTTCCGAAATTCTTATGCTTGCTGTTGAAAATCGGGAGCTTCAGTGCGTAGATGACACCGCCAACAGTATAGATGATACCACCGGCTAAAAGCCATCCGAAAGCAGCAGCTGACAGATTATCAAGGATTGTAGAAAATGCAAGCACGCAAGTCCATCCCATGCCAATGTATAAAACGGAAGATACCCATTTCGGACAGAATACCCAGAAGGCTTTGATAAGGATGCCGACAATCGCGAATGCCCATACAATACATAGCAGTGTGATACCTTTGCGTCCGCCGATTACTAACAGGCAGACAGGTGTGTAGCTTCCGGCAATCAGAACGGAGATCATCATGTGATCGATCTTTTTCAGAACAGTGTTTACTTTTTCTGAAATATCAAATGTATGATATGTTGTACTTGCCGCATAAAGCAAGATAAGGCTGGCTGCGTAAATTGTAAGCGATACAATATAAAGTTTGCTCGGTTCACGAGCTGCTCTGTATAGAAGTGGTATTGCAGCGATAATTGCCATGATCATTCCAATAAAATGTGTAATTGCGCTTCCAGGTTCTTTGATATAAAGTCTTTTTTCCATAATATATACCTCCAATTCATCTATATAACAATATATAGTTTTTAATACTACATCTCGAATATGTATATACTATAGCACACATTTCTAAAAAATCAAGAGATATTTTGAAATTAAAAGTATCTTATTCCACAAAAAAACAGGATGAAAGAAATCTGTGATGGAAAGTAAAAAACAGGCCGTGATTTCACAAAATTAAAATGTGAAATCACAGCCTGTTCCAGGTTATGTTTCTAATAAGTTCAATCTGTCAATCTATTCGATTACTGTTCCGGTCTTACCATTCAAAGCATCAGCAACTTTATCAAAGGAAGTAATGTAAGCTTTGCGGCCTTCGTGTCCTTCTACGAATTCAACTGCTGCACGGAATTTTGGAAGCATGTTATAAATTCCAAAATGTCCCTCTTCCATGTAAGTTTTTGCCTGATCAACAGTAATTGTATCCAGAGGCTCCTCATTCGGTTTGCCAAGGTTGATACATACTTTCTCAACATTTGTAAGAATGATGAGAAGATCAGCATTAATTCCTTCTGCAAGCTTTCCGGCTGCGAGGTCTTTCTCGATAACAGCACTTGCGCCACGTAAATGATTATCCTGCTCAAGTACCGGAATACCGCCGCCACCTGCTGCGATAACAATCTGATCTGCATCAAGAAGAGCTTTCACTGCGTCGAGTTCAACAATCTTGACCGGATTCGGAGCAGAAACAGCACGGCGGAAACCTTTACCTGGTTCTTCCACTACGAAGTTACCTTTCTTGCGTTCTTCATTTGCTTCCTCAGCGTTCATGTAACGACCAAGAACTTTTGTTGGTGTGTAGAAAGCATCATCATAAGGATCTACGATCACCTGAGTAAGGACTGTGCTGACTGTACGGTAGATACCACGGTTGAGAAGTTCTTCGCGGATTCCGTTCTGAAGGTCATATCCGATATATCCCTGACTCATTGCCACACATACAGATAATGGAGACTGTACATACTTTTCAGGATTTGATCTTCTGAGTTCTGTCATCGCATTCTGAATCATCCCAACCTGTGGTCCATTTCCATGCGCGATAACAATTTCGTTTCCCTCTTCAATTAAATCAGCAATCGCAACTGCTGTATTCTTTACGGCTTTCATCTGCTCTTCAAGGTTGCTTCCAAGTGCATTTCCCCCTAAAGCGATGACGATTCTTTTACTCACTCTAACTATACCCCCTGCGAATTAATAAACGACTTAAATTATTCACCGAAGTGTCTTGGGGTAGCTTTGTCTGCTAATGCTTCTAATGTTCCAGTGATATCTTTCTGTTTTGCAAGAAGAATCATAGCTGCGATGATGTATGGTTTGTAGCTTGCTTCTTTGTATAATGGATCACGGTATCTGTCAAATACAGAAGCTTCAACTTCTCCGTCTTTGCAGGATACACCATTGATGTCTGCTGGTAAGCAGTGAAGGTAGAGAGCTTTTCCGTCTTTAGTTGTAGACATAAGTTCTTCTGTACAGCACCAGTCTTTATGCTCTGCGTTCTGCGCAAGTAATTCTTTCTCTAATGCATCGATTCCAGCCTGGTCACCTTCTGCATCCATAGCTGCAAAAGGAGCCCAGCTCTTTGGATATACGATATCAGCATCTTTGAAAGCTTCTGCCATAGAGTTTGTCTTTGTGAAGCTTCCGCCGTTTTCTGCTGCGTTTTTCTTAGCAACTTCTTCTACCTCTGGCATGATGTCATATCCTTCTGGATGTGCAAGTACAACGTCCATACCAAATCTTGTCATTAAGCCAACAACACCCTGAGGTACGCTTAATGGTTTACCATAACTTGGAGAGTAAGCCCATGTCATAGCAACTTTTTTACCTTTAAGATTCTCTACACCACCAAATGTATTGATGATGTGAAGCATATCTGCCATACACTGTGTTGGATGGTCGATATCGCACTGAAGGTTAACTAATGTAGGTTTCTGCTCAAGAACACCATCTTTGTTTCCCTGTGTTACAGAATCTACTACTTCATGCATGTATTTGTTTCCTTTTCCGATGTACATATCGTCACGGATACCAATAACGTCTGCCATGAAGGAAATCATGTTTGCTGTTTCTCTTACAGTTTCACCATGAGCAATCTGACTCTTTGTCTCATCTAAATCCTGTACTTCTAATCCAAGAAGGTTACAAGCGGAAGCGAAAGAGAAACGAGTTCTTGTAGAGTTGTCACGGAACAAAGAAATTCCTAATCCAG
>ERZ779866.4564-NODE-4564-length-10140-cov-4.061081_pt1 | contig 10140 bp, 10 predicted proteins | sample MGYA00511248_ERZ779866 | MGnify/ENA primary metagenome ERZ779866 (study PRJEB29588, sample SAMEA2155758) | human gut metagenome | biome: human gut; feature: human-associated habitat; material: faeces | place: Denmark | collected 2008/2010 ... | reverse complement strand
TGCGGTGCAAATCCCGCGCAAGCGTGGAAAGGGAATCCACAAACTCCTGCCGCATGCGCATTACATCCGCGCCCGCCGCGGCGAGCTGTTCATCCCAAACGTAAAGCTGTTCCCGCACTTCGCGCTGGGAACATTCCCGCCCGGGCTCGCCCTTTAAAAGGGCGTTGCGCTGTTTGAGCGCGGCGTTGTATTGCTGGATCTTGTAATAATACGCCGGGCGCAGCTGGCTCAGCTCCATGTCAAGGAAGCGGCGGCGTTCCGCCGGCGCGCCTTTGACGAGTTCAAGGTCCTCCGGGGAAAACATCACCACGTTGAGCACGCCCATCAGCTCGCCGCTGCGCTGCGTTTGCAGCCGGTCGATAAACACCTGCTTGCGTTCGCCCGCGCGCAGCTTCATTTCGATGCGCCGCTCGCCCGCGCGCGTCTGCACATCAAGCCCGACATACCCGCCGGACATGCCCTGGTTGATGAGTTCCGCATCCCGCGCCGTGCGGTGGGAACGGCTGAACGCACAAAAAAAGATGGCCTCAACGGCGTTTGTTTTGCCCTGCGCGTTTTCGCCCACGATCACATTGAGGCCGGGGCGCGGGCGCAGGTCGAGCGCCTCATAATTGCGGAAATAATTCAGTTTAAGCCGCGCAATTTGCATGGCACTCCCCTTATAATCATTCGATTTAGTATATCATATTGCGGCTCTTTTTTCAAGGTTGCTTATTAATATAAGAAGAAAGGACTTGCGTTCTGCGTTGGTTCAGTAAAACGGAACCGGCTCCGCGCAAGGGGCGGAGCTGCCCATATATCCCTCTCATGCAACTTTAATGAAATCTTAGTTTTCTGTTGATACTTTGTTTATATGTTTTTGCTATGCTTAGCTTATGCGGATATGCCACGCATGCCGCAAGGAAAACGCAAGGGGGTCCGCAATGGAATTCTTAACGCGCATAAACGACTTTCTTTCGGCGCTGTTCTGCGCCTGCTTCGCATATCAGATCATCTATCTCGCCGTGGCGCTTCTCAAACGCCCAAAACCGCTGCCGCCCGCCGTGCCCCGGCGCTATGCGGCAATCCTCTGCGCCCGCAACGAGGAGGCCGTCATCGGGAACCTGATCGAAAGCATCCATGCCCAAAAATACCCCGGCGGCCTTGTGGATGTTTACGTCTGCGCGGACAACTGCACGGACGGCACGGCCGCAGTCGCGCGCGCACGCGGCGCAATCGTATTTGAGCGGTTTGACTCCATGCGCATTGGCAAGGGATATGCGCTTGATTTCCTGTTTGAACGGCTGCGCGCCTCGGGTGTGTTCGCGCGGTACGACGGATTTTTCTTCTTTGATGCGGACAACCTTCTGCACGAGGATTTCATTGCCGAAATGAACAAATCCTTCGCCGCGGGCAACCGAATCGTAACAAGCTACCGCAACTCCAAGAATTACGGGGATAACTGGATCAGCGCAGGCTATTCGCTCTGGTTTCTCCGCGATGCGCAATACATGAACAACCCGCGCATGCAGCTTAAAACCTCAAGCGTTGTGGGCGGCACAGGCTTCCTGGTTGCGCGCGAGGTCATCGAAAAGAACGGCGGCTGGCCCTTTCATCTGCTTACGGAGGATACGGAATTTACCATCGACAGCGTCCTCTCCGGAGAGTTTATCGCCTATTGCGGCAACGCCATCCTTTATGACGAACAGCCCACGTCCTTCCGCCAATCCTGGCGGCAGCGGCTGCGCTGGTCCCGCGGGTATTTGCAGGTGCTCCGCAAATACGGCGTTCGCCTCGTCTCCGGCGTGTTCCGCGGCGGAAAGCGCGGCTATGCCTGCTTCGACATGCTCATGGCCATCCTCCCGGCAATCGTTCTCACCCTGGCCTGCGCGCTCTTGAACGCGGGCGGCGCGCTTTACAGCCTCATCGTTCTGCGCGAACCCGTGCTCGGCACGCTTTGCGGGGAACTGCTGCGCTGGTTCGGCGGCATGTATGTAACGCTCCTTGCAACCGGCGCCGTCACGCTCGCAAGCGAGTGGAAGCGCATCTACTGCAGCAGCTTCCGCAAGGTGTTCTTCCTGTTCACGTTTCCGCTTTTCATGATGACCTACCTGCCGGTTTCCGTGGCCGCGCTGTTCCAGAAGGCGGAGTGGAAGCCCATCCGCCACAGCGTGAGCAAAACGCTCGCGGACTTGCGGGACGCAGCCTGAAACCGGCCCACATAAAAATTGGGGGCGGAGCCGAGCGAGCGCAGTGCGGGGCGGGGTGCAGCGAGGCGGAAGCCCAGGAAGCAAGGGAGCACAAGGAAGCTGCTCCTGCGGCGACGCGGCGCGACCATTGCGCACCGAGAAGCAGCGGCAAAGCCGCTGACGGGGGATTGCCGTATCAGCAAGGGCCGTGTTACTTATTTATCCGCATGGCCAATCCCAAAACGAGCAGCAGTGCAACGTTTGTAACGATTGTCGTCGTCCAAATGAAAGTACCTCCGCTGGAAAGCGTCTGCACGATATCCAAAACCGAGGCTAGAATAGAAATCACCCCGAAGATCGTAATGAGGTTGACAAGCGTCTCCTTGCGCGAACGTTCCAAGTCCTCCTGCTGTTCAGCCAATATGTTGATTTTTGTGCTGACATCCGAAACCGAAGCGGGAATGTCGTTGACCTCCAGTATATAGGCATATATCTGCTTTACGTTATTCCAGCGGGAAAGATTTGCCGGGGAAATCGTACCAAATGCCTGGAATTCCAACATGATCTTTTTCAGGTTTTTTACCTGTTTCATTTTGCGTTGCTCCAACGCAGTGATGAGTTGAGTAAAGCGCAGGCACGTATATTTTTCATATAAAGCCAGAGCGACCATCGGCAGCCCATCGCTGGCCTGCGTTTTCATCTCCCGTTCCAAATCCATGCTCTCATCTGCAACTGCATAGGAAATGGTTTGTGAAGCGATACAGCAGCCCCAACGGTAAGAACCTCTACCCGGGTTCTTGACGGCGTAAGCATAGCGGATGTCATCCTCCGATTCATCTTCGAGCGGAGTATCCAACGGAATCATCTGATGCAGGCGGAACGTGATCCGCTTTATCTCATCCAGCGTTCTGAAGCGTTCGGGCGTCAGAGCCAAGAGATATGTGTAGGCATCCAGCAGGAAGGAGGACTTACCATCGAAGAACTTCCGAAGCCCAAACGGGGTGAGAAGCCGCGCCAACCACTCCTCCATGGAAAAGCCGTGGCAGCCACCCTCCGGGTCTACCCAGTGGAACTGGGATGTGTTGCTTGCAAAACCGGGGTTGAGGATTTTAGAGATCACCTCCATGGCATCATAGGTGATCTGCAAGCATAAGAATGCCAGCTGCGTATGGAAAACATAAAGGTAGGAGTCTGCAATCTGAAACGGAAGTGCGGCGCAATTATCCTGCACAGTAAAGGATTCCGCATTCAGGAATGCTTCACACAAAATGCTGCGCGAAACGCCGTAACAGCTACCGACCGCATGGGCTGACCGGTTAAAGATCTCCTTCACATTTTCATTGAGATCCATCGTCGTAACGGGAACAACCTGCAATTTTTCCTTCAGTTTTGCTTCCTGAAAACTTTCATGGTCATATTTCAGGGGGATAATGATATAGCTTCCGAATTTGGTTGGCTTCTGCATGGACAAACTTCCTCCCGGGTGCCGCTTTTTAATGCAAATAAAACTATAGCATGCCGCAAAGGCAGCCGCAAGGGCGCGCTGGGCATACTTTTCTTTGTTTTAATGATTGCGGGAAAAGCGGACAAAAGGATGGGCCAAACGGTGACCGGGAATTCGTGAGGAAAAAAGCCGCCCGAAGGCGGCTCATTGCGTTAGCGTTCTTCGCGCTTCTTCGGCGCGATGACCACGCGGCGGTTGGGCTCCTCGCCCTCGCTGTAAGTGGTCACATAGGGATTGTTTTGCAGCGTTGCATGCAGAACGCGGCGCTCATAGGGGTTCATCGGCTCCAGCGTGCGCGCGCGGCCCGTGGCCTTTACCTGCGAGGCAATCTTGCGGGCAAGGCGGGTGAGCGTTTCCTCCCGCTTGTCGCGGTAGCCCTCGGTATCAATGGTGACGCGGGTATAGCCCGTTTCCTTGCGGCTGCGGTTGATGCAGAGCGAAGTAAGGTACTGGATGGCATCGAGCGTCTCGCCCCGGTGGCCGATCAAAATGCCCATGGAGGCGGAATCGATCCTGAGGCGGATCCCTTCCTCAGTAATATTGGCAAGCACCGTTGCCTCAACGCCCATCGCGGCAAGCAGACCCTTCAGGAAGTCCGCTGCAGCGTTGCCTTCCGCCGCTTCCGCGGAATAGTTGATCTCCTCGCGCGGAAGGACGGGGGTGCTGTCGTAGGTTTCGCGGCGGCCGCGGTTCCTGTCGCGCCGTTCGCGGTTGTCCCTGCGTTCGCGGCGTTCGCGCGGCATGTCCTTGTTTGCAACATAATCCGGGATGACGATCTTTTCCGGTTCGCGCTCAATCAGCCGCACAATCGCGGGCTTTGCGCCGATGCCGAACACACCCTTGGTTTCCTGTTGTATGATGTCAATCTCCACTTCGTCGATGGAAATCTGAAGCTCGCGCAGGCCGTTAAATATGGCCTCGTCGATGGATTTTCCGGTGGCTTCCAAGGTCCTCATTATTTTCCTTCCTCCTTCACAACCGGTGTCATGGGGTACTTTTTGTTCATGTAAAGGTTCACAAGCAGCATCAGAACGCTGCTGAGCGTCCAATAAATTGCAAACGCCGCATTATACGACAGGCAGAACACGAAGGACATGATGGGGAAGATGTACATCATCATCTTTCCGCTGCCTGCGGCCGGGTTGTCCGTCTTGGGCTGGTTGCGCTGCATGAGCCAGGATGCAAAGAACTGGCTGACGCCCGAAAGGATGGGCAGGATGAACCAGCCGTTGTTGTAGCCCGCGTATAGGTCAAGGAAAGGCTGAACCGCCTGGTTATAGGCCGCAATGGCGCTCTCGCTCGTCAGGAAGCGGTAGGTTTGCTGCATCACGCCGTTGTTGTCCACAAAATAGGAACGTGCCGCAATGCCCATATCCATCAGCTTCTGCCAAACTTCCGTGTTGTCCTTCAGGAAGAGCAGGTTTGCAAGGTCCGGCGTAGCAAGAAAGCTTTGGCCGCTCTGCACAACCGCAGAAAGGCCGTTGTCCGGCTGCCAGATGTTGTTGACCCAAAGAAATTTGAAGGACTTGAACAGCTCCATGGCCTGATCCGCCTCCTCTGTGATGAGGCGCAGCGTCATTTCGTAGCCCCAGAAGCGGAATGCCGCAATGAAGCAGAAGAACAGCGGCATGGTAATGAGCATCGGCAGGCAGCTGCCCCACATGCTCACCCCGCGTTCCTTCATGAGCTTCTGCTGCTCGCGGTTCATGCGCTGGGGATCGTCCTTATACTTTTTTTGCAGGCGCTGGATTTCCGGCTGGATGGCCTGCATTTTCATGGAGGATTTGCGCGTTTTGATGTCGGAAAAAACCGTAAGCCCGCGCAGAACAACGGTGCTGATCAGAATCGTAAAAAATACGCTGCCGATGTTTTCATAAAGCCAGCGCATCGCCTCCAGGAACCATGTAGTTAAAAAGAAATCGCCTTGCACGGATTTTCCTCTCTTTTCCTAATTCTTTCGTTCATGCCCCGCCGCAGAAGCGGAAACCGCTGCCGCTGTTTTAAGTTTTATGGAACGGGGTCATAGCCGCCTTTGGAAAACGGATTGCAGCGCAGAATGCGCCAAAACGCGAGAAGCCCGCCCTTGATTACGCCATGCTTTTCAATGGCCATGAGCGCATAATTGGAGCAGGTCGGCGTATAACGGCAGCATCCGGGATGGCGGGGGGAAATATAAACCTGATAGCCGCGGATCAGCGACAGCAAAACCCGTTTCATTGCTCCGCTTCCGCCCCCTCGGCCTCCCGTTTTGCGCGATGTTCGGCTTTGTGTTTTTCCTCTTCCGTTTTCAGAAGGTTCGCTCTGCGCAGCAGGCTGCGCATAACGCTTTGAATCGCGGTGAATTTCTCGCCCACAACCGGCTCTCGAGCTATGAAGATAAGGTTGTATCCGTCTTTCACGCACGGGATCATCGGGCCAAAAGATTCCCTCAACCGGCGTTTGACGCGATTGCGGACGACGCTGTTGCCAAGCTTTTTGCTGACGGAAAATCCAACGTGAACCGGAGGCTGTTTCGGCTTTTTGCCAGCTTTGGCGTAAACGAGCACGAGCTGCCGGGCCGCCTTGGATTGACCTTTGCGGTATACATGGCGGAACTCTTTGTTCCGCTTTAAAGAATAACAGCGTTTCACCTGTTGGTTTTCACCATGTGTTTGTTCTCCCCCGCACGGATACAGCGGGAAAAAGGTTCGTTTTCCTGCGAAAAGCACACGGCAAGCGATCCGTTCCTGTTCCGACCGCTTGCCGCCAAACTTTTGATCAAGCTTTTACGCAGACAGTCTTTTCCTGCCCTTAAGCCTTCTGCGGGCAAGTACGTTCCTGCCGTTCTTGGTCTTCATGCGCTGACGAAAACCGTGAACCTTCTTGCGCTGCCTTTTCTTGGGCTGATACGTTTGAAGCATGTCGGTGCACCTCTCTTCCAGCTATTCTAAGCGCTTGCGGCTCCATGCCGCTTTGCGCCCGATGATCGAATCCGTCAATTCCCAATTATATCGGAACGCGCATGTTTCTGTCAAGAAATATTCAGCGTTTGCGGGCGTTTTCAGAACGTGCAGGCAAGTGTGCCGCATCCTGTTTCTCCACATTTTCCACAGAAACACAAGATGTTGTTATCTTCTTTTTTTTCAACACAAGCCTCCAAGAATTCTGCCGAAAAACAGGCGCGCCGCACTTGAAAGCACCCTGCAATTTTGATATGATACCAAAACAGAGTTTGATTGATCGTGCGAAACCAGGTCTGCCGACGGCAGCTTTTTTCGTATAGATGCAATTTATCCACATGGTTATCCACAAATGTGGATGGTTATCCACATTTGCGCTGCATGATTTCCGAAGAGCGGGGGAACTTACGATGAAAACAAGCCGGGCAGTATGGGAAAAATCCCTCGCGGCCTTGCAGGAGCAAATGACGCCCATCAGCTATAAGACATGGATCACGCCGATTCAGCCCATTTGCATCAAGGACAACACGCTTGTTCTGCAGGCGGAAAACGAAACTTCAAAAAACACACTACGCTCCCTTTACACGCAGATGGTGACCGATGCCGTGAACCGGGCGAACGGAACGGGCTATCTTGTGCGCTTTATCGACGAGGCGGAACGCGGGGATTACCCGGACCCAAACGCCGGAAAAACAGCTTACAGCAGCGATTTTACGCTGAACCCCAAATATACGTTTGAATCCTTCGTGATCGGCAGCTCGAACAACTTTGCGCATGCTGCGGCGCAGGCCGTTGCGGACAACCCTTCCTCCGCTTATAACCCGCTGTTCATTTACGGCGGGGTGGGCCTTGGCAAAACGCACCTGATGCACGCCATCGGCCACCGAATGCTGCAAAACAACCCGGATGCGCGCATCATTTATGTGACGAGCGAAACCTTCACAAACGAATTCATCCAATCCATCCAGGAGAACAAGAACGCGCAGTTCCGCAACAAGTACCGCAGCGCGGATGTTCTCATGGTGGACGATATTCAGTTCATCTCCAGCCGTGAGCGCACGCAGGAGGAGTTTTTCAACACCTTCAACGCCCTGCACACCTCCGGCAAGCAGATCATCCTGAGTTCCGACCGGCCGCCCATGGAGCTGACCACGCTGGAGGAACGCTTGCGTTCGCGCTTTGAAGGCGGGCTCATCACGGACGTTCAGCCGCCCGACCTTGAAACGCGCATCGCCATTCTCAAAAAGAAGGCGACGGATGAAAGCATTGATGTGGACGAATCCGTGCTTTCCTACATCGCGGAAAAGGTCAATTCCAACATCCGCCAGCTGGAAGGCTCGCTTACGCGCGTGTATGCTTACGCCAAGCTCACCAAGCGCCCGTTGGACATGCACATTGCGGATGCTGCGCTCAAGGACATCATTCCCGGCTATGAAAACCGCAAGGTCACGGTGGAGCTGATTCAGCAAATCGTGGCGGATTATTATTCCGTGGATGTGGATGCGCTCCTTTCCCAGCGCCGCACGATGGAATTCACTTACCCGCGTCAGGTAGCGATGTACCTTTCCAAGGAGCTGACCGAGGAATCGCTCAAGGCCATCGGCCGCCGCTTTGGCGGGCGGGACCACACGACCGTGATCAGCGCCTGCAAAAAGATCAAGGCTGACATGAACGAAAATCCGCAGCTTGTGCTTGTGCTGGAGGATCTCACGAAGCGGATTCGGAAAAACTGAGTTTTCAATTTTGCATTATACTGTGGCGTGCCTTTGCGGTACGCCTTTTCTCTATCACAGCGGATGAACCTGCAAGGGATGCGCTGTGGTTTCCGGCAACCCCGCCAGCGCTCCGGCGAAAGAATCCTTACAGCAAACTGAACACGCAAAAAACTTCCTTCCTCCCTCGAAACATGGCTCTCAGTATGGTATAATTAAGAATCAGGCATTCCTTCCTGGCACCGCAAAAACCATCCACACCCGGATGTGGAATCCACAGGGAGAAAATGTGGAAACTGTTGGCAGAGGGGACGGTGTGGAAAAGCGGTTGAATTCACGGGAGGATGTCCACAGCGTTTCCAACAGCCAAAACCGTTTTCCTTTCTTGGAAAATTTGGGTTTTCCACAGCCCCCACACCCCCTACTGCTACGGCGACGAACTATTATTATAAAACATGCACTGAAAATACGGAGGTCCACCATGCGTATCCACATTAACACACAGGAACTCAATGCCGGCATCTCGACCGTCATCAAAGCGCTGTCCGTCCGCACAACGGTCAGCATCCTCGAAGGGATTTACCTTGAAGCCTCAAACGGCTGGCTGCTGTTGCGCTGCACCGATCTTTCGCTTCAAATTGAAACCAACGTGGCCGCAACCGTGCAGGAAGAAGGCGCAATCGTCCTGCCCGGCAGGCTGTTTTCCGAGATGGTGCGCCGCCTGCCCGGCGAGATGACGTTCATCGACGTGAAAAAAGGCACGGCCACCATCGAAAGCGGTTCCTTTAAAACCACGCTGCAGGGCGAGGATGCGGAAGGCTTCCATACCATGTCCACCGTTACGCGGGAGCACATCATCAAAATGAAATGCGATGCGTTCAAGAACATGATCCGCCAGTGCATTTTTGCGGCGGCGCAGGACGATGCAAAGCCCATCCTTGCGGGCGCATTGCTCGAACAGCATGAGGGAGACCTTTCCCTTGTTGCGCTGGATGGTTACCGCCTTGCCATGCGCATGGAACGCATCCCGGGCGGCATGCTTGCGGACCGCAGCGCTGTGATCCCCGCGCGCTCCCTTCTTGAAATCAGCAAGATCCTGCCGGACAGCGATCAGGAATTCGATATGATCTTTTCAAAAACGCATGTGATGATTGACCTTTCACATACGAACATCACTGCGCGGCTGATGGACGGAGAGTTCATCAAATACAAGCAGATTCTTCCGGATGGCCATAAAACCCGCGTGCGTGTGAACCGGCAGGAGCTGATGAGCGGCATCGACCGCGTTGCACTGATGGCGCGCGAGGGCAAGAGCAACCTCATCAAGTTCACGTTCACCTCCGATAAGCTGACCATTGCCGCAAACAGCGAACTCGGCCGCAGCCACGAGGAGATCGCCGTGGATGCTATGGGTGAGGACATTGAGATTGCCTTTAACGCAAAGTATTTCACGGATGTGCTGCGCGTGCTGGATGAAGATGAGCTCTATCTTGACATGAACAACAACATCAGCCCCTGTGTGGTGCGGCCGGTGCAGGGCAGCGCATTTTATTACCTGATTCTTCCGGTGCGCCTGTTCTCCGGAATGTAAGGCAGTTGAGAAACGTTGGGCGCGCCGCACGGCGCGCTCTTTTTGTGTTTGCGGGGGATTGCCGTAAATCGCAGCCCCTGCGGGAATAAGGACAATCCTCAGTCGCCTGCGGCGACAGCTCCTTTTAGAAAGGAGCCTTTTGGTTGCAGGTTGACAAAAGCCCCCTTTACAAAAGGGGCGGAGCCGAGCGAGAGCAGTGCGGGATGCGGCGAGGCGGAAGCCCAAT